>Ga0209532_1001427_pt1 | contig 18596 bp, 17 predicted proteins | sample COG_02_FD_184746 | JGI IMG/M metagenome (GOLD analysis project Ga0209532, IMG submission 184746) | Pelagic Microbial community sample from North Sea - COGITO 998_met_02 (SPAdes) (version 2) | ecosystem: Environmental > Aquatic > Marine > Neritic zone/Coastal water | place: Helgoland, sampling... | reverse complement strand
CACAAGGTCGGACGTGCTGCAGGCGCCGGACACAAGGTCGGACGTGCTGCAGGCGCCGGACACAAGGTCGGACGTGCTGAAAGTTGGTTTCCCCACTAATAGGTGCCGCAAGATCCGGTCGCGAGACGAGATCATATATGGCGCACTGTACGCTTCGGATTTGCGAACCCAGGCAGACAGGGGGAAGGGAACAGGTGTGGCCATAGGTGATTACCCGCAGCCCGATACAGGCACGAGGGACAACTGCGATACGGGTGCTTCGTCTCGACCCCGGAGCTGTGACATACGCGCGGGCCCACCCGATGAGATCTTGGTGAAGCATGTGGGAGGCTCCGGATGGTCACCCGTGGTCTCCATCTTTTCAGACATGGAGATATCCGGGAGCGGAATAGTCGAGAAGGCCTCATACCTTGAACACCAGTACATGGTGGCATGTACCCGCTTGAAGCAGCGACTAAGACTCGCGGACCCCGGTGCCCTCAGGGCGCTGCGTAGGAACTACCAGTCCACACTCGATGATTTTATCCGAGCTCTCTACACGATCAAATATATGGAGCAGAATGCAGACCGACTCATTCTGCTGAGTCACTCGATAGCTTCTGCTCGGAACAAATCGAATCGGAAATCTACGGTAGAGAGCGGTGTCCGGCGCGGTCGAAAGAGTGATGGCGTGTGCGAGAGTGACGGGGTCGAGAGAGAGAGAGAGAGAGGCGACGACGAGAGCGGCATCGGGAGGGGTGACGACGAGGGGAGCGAGAGCGAGAGCGAGAGCGAGAGCGATAGCGAGAGCGAGAGCGAGAGTGAGAGCGAGAGCGAGAGCGAGAGTGTGAGGGACACAGGTGTGGGCGGCGTGTCAGATAGCGAAAGTGGCTCAACATTACATAGATTTGTATCGGGTGTGAAGCGAGCATCGAGGGCATTTGTGTTTGGGATCATCGGTGGATTCACATTGTCCATCATGATGTCTACCGCGGTATAAACGAGTTTCACGTGCGTGAGATTATAAAAGTTACATGGGCTTATTATTTACTATAAAAAACGAGAGAAACCTACCGACCGCGATCGACCTTTGATACGTCATATGTTCAGCAAGTTCAATATCAAGCTACGTGCCTTACACAGTGTATTCATCGGGTCGTTCCCCAAAGACCTGGAGCTGAAGAAGCACATGGTCGAGATAGACCTGGCTCTAAAGAGGAATATCAACGTGACTCGCTATATGGATAGATTCGTCAGGCAGCTCGAGCTCAGTGACGACAAGAAGGGCATCGAGGACCTTATATTCAAGAAGGACGGATCTCTTTTCGAGAAGAACATGATTCCGAGCCTATCATTCGTCTCCCGCCACTGGGGACACCTGAACGATAGCGAGCGAGGAAGTGTCTGGGAGCAGACCGTGCAGCTCCTGAAGATCAGCTCGATGGCTAATGCTTGTAAGAGCCATTTGCCGATCATACAGGAGATAGGCGATCGGATCAAAAGTTCCAATCGCAAAGTGACTCGGGAAGCTCTCCAGAGCGAGGTGATGAGTGAGATGTTCAAGGGTGGGGACATATCAAAGAAGATGCTTGCCAATCTGTCTAAGCCCGGTGCCCTGAAGAACATCTTGGATAACTTCCAGACGATAGTCAGGAGTACCGATCCCGAGAGTAAGACTTCCGATATGTTTTCGATGCTCAAGAATGTACTCGGCAAGGACCAGGACATCGATGCGATCTCGAAGGAGATCGGTAACATTAAGCCCTCCGACATCACCAAATGCTCGGGAATGGTCGACGTCGAGTCCCTAATGAAGGACCTGACGCCTGACAAGGTTGGCAGGATGATCGGGTCAGCCCGTGCCAGTGCGAAGTCCGGTACAGGTGCTGCTACCACGGAGGACAAGTCCGTGCCCGCCGAACCACTGGGGGCCAACTCGCCGAACCACTGGGGGCCAAGCACTGAGTATCTGAGCGCGCTGTTGAATAAGGATCGTTCAAAAGAATCATGTCTCAAATAAAATAACAGGCGCCGCTATGAACAAACATTTGGCAGACACTTGTAGGATCTATGGTGAGCTGGCGGCGGCGACAGACAAAATGAAGACCGACAGCCGACAGGCAGAACACCTCCAGAAGATGAAGGCCTTGAAAAAGGTAATCATTCAGAATCTGGTTGAAAACAACATCCGATACGTCCACCTCAAGTCAACGGGCGAGTTCCTGCTTTTGAAGCAGAAGGATCAGAAGTTCAAGCCGGACCGAGCCGTCTACCAGGCGGTCTTCGTCAAGACGCTGAGAGATCTACAGTTCCCACAGGCTAAGCTACAGTCTGCGCTCGACAAGTATAATAGCTACATCGAAAAGTGCATACAGGAGGGCTCCACCAGCTCCATGGACCTGGTGAAAAGAAAGAAGCTTCCGGTGGAAATTCGCTTGGCGGAGATGCAGAGCTGAAATATTCTTTAATAAACTAAATTGGTTTTCGGTCACTCTAATATAAATCGAGTAGGAGTCAAACCTACACACGGTCAAATTAATTACCAGTGCCCCGGATCGCCACGATTCTATGAGCGACTCGATCAACGAACAAAAGAGGTCGGTGGACCCGGCCTGGAGGGCCTGTTCGCACCGAGTGAGAAGGGTTCCCGTAACGGATCCAGCATACTATAGTGAGACCGAGTCGACCTCGACCGAGACGGGGACCTTCACGTCGGACCTGGACCACCCTGGACCCCCCGATGCGAGTGTACCCGACGCGCGTAAGAACGTCTCCCTCCAACCAATGAAGGAGCTGTCTATGAGATGTAAGCGTAGACGGGAGCGGGAGCGGGAGCGGGAGCGGGAGCGGGAGCGGGAGCACGACTTGACGTTCAGTCCCCCGCGGGTCCATAATGGTCCCGTACATCACGTTAAGAACAGTGCAGGAACAAGGCGCCCTCCTCGATCGAAGCTGGTTCTTCTTTTGAACCGCCCTCTGGACAAGGTGGAGCGCGAGGTTCTGAACTCACTGTTCACATGTGTCGACGTCCGTTCATGGCACATGAACAAGAACCCCCACAAGATCATGTGCGATCTATTGCTGGTGGAAGTATATAGCAAGTTCTTCGATTTCTTCCGCAAAAACGTCGCCCGTTTCGTAAGCGACGACCGATACAAAGTGGTATTCGTGGATATCATCATCAAGGCTCTCCCGAACAAGCGGATCATGGAGCTGAAGAGGGTGTACCAGCTTGACAGCGTCGTGAAATATCTACCTGTGTCCGCTACCGACAAGGAGACGTTTCAGAGGATGATACTGGTGGACCACATTCCCCGAATGGACAACGGCATCAAAACGCAGCTTCTGCGCTACATCCAGAAAAAAAAAGGAAAAAAGACAAAGAACTGATGTATCGGGTAGGAAAGTCGGTGATGCAGTCCTTGACGAACGAGGCGGTCAACGAGATGTACCACCAGTACGGAAGACAGGTGGTGGCGGCGATCTTCAAGAAGCTTGGTATCGTCACATTCATGGCCCTGTTGTAGGGCGGGGCGCGTCGGGGACTGTCCCCACAGTCTCCTTGGGGTCGCCGACCTCCACCCTGGATCCATCTAGTTTGTACGTCTCCATCAGTGGGTGTTCGGGGTAGCTTCCACGGGAAATATCCATCACGTCGCTGACGACCTTTCGTTTCTGCGACAGGAGCGTCTGGTATATGGTCTCCACGTGGGCGCCCAGTCGACCCTGTATGACTTCCCTCCTACCGCTCTGGAACAGAGACTCTAGCATCTGGACACCCTCGGTGACTCTCACTAGGGCGATCACGGGGTTGACGGTGGAGAATGCCTCGATCGACTTGTCCGCAGCCTCCCTGACAATGTTCTCAGATGCCTCTGTCCTACATGCTAGTGTCTCCGCCGTTTGCCAGTGGTGGAAACATAGGGAGGCGATTGCGAACAGCGCGGCAGCGAACAGGATCCAGTCTATGATCATGACACTTTCTTTATTGGGTAAAACTGTCTGCGGTATACGCAGTTGACGGCATAGGGAAATCGCGATTTTCTCTACGAGTTTTCTCATATAAGAAACCAACATAGGAATTAATAATGCAGCAGGTGAACCATGTACCCGTCTCTTTCGAGCCTTTCAACAAGAAGATCCTCGAGATCGGTTTGGATTCGGTGGTGAGTCACGCACCCCTCTCCGTAAAGATCATGGACGCCACCGCCGACCCCGCGGGGTTCACGAACAGTGCTAACGGTTTCGTGAAGCTCCGTGCAACACAGGCACAGGTGAACCAGGTGAACCAACCAGTGAACATCTCGGCCATCGGCAATATGGGTTCCTTACTGACAACGTTCGGCCCGGACGCGTCCGCCACCAATAAGGGTAAGGTGCAGTTCACTACCTCTACCGACATCGAGAATGCGACGGGTGACGGTGTCGTGACAGCACAGCTCCTTCAGAAGAATAAGGCGGGCGGTGTAGCTGCATTAGACACCAATGGTCACGTACCGACCAGTCAACTACCAGCCTCTATCGTGAGTGCACTCACCTTCAAGGGGGTGTGGGACGCCTCGACCGGATCGGCCCCTGCAGAGCAGAAAGATGTTGGTAGCGGCCACTACTGGATCGTAAACACCGCTGGGACCACCTCGGTCAACAGCATCAACGACTGGGAGGTGGGTGACTGGATCATATATGTGGACAACGTCGAGAGCTGGCAGAAGATCGACAATACCGACAAGGTGAGTTCGGTCGCGTCCAAGACAGGGGTCGTCACCCTGCAGATCCAGGACCTGACGGACGTTTTCGTTGGAACCAAACTACAGCTACCGAACACCACTACCCCCGCGCTCTTCATCGAGGGAACCACCGGCATCGTCGGGATCAACGACAACACTGCCGCCGCCCACCTCTCGGTGGAGCCGAAGGACTCCAACTCCACATTGCCGGTCCTGGACATCAAGTCGTACCGCGGTACCACTAAGGAATCTTCATTCAAGGTGATGCCGGGTCACGCACACGAGTTCGCCTCCGTCAAGTTCAGGAGTTTCCAGAAGGGTACAACCACTGCCAGTGGAAACCAGCACACCACAGCGATCGAGTTCCAGTCGGCGACTGGAGGCAAGACGTACCCCATCGAGCTGACAGTGGTGAGCTGCAATGACACCGGCACAGAGAAGTGGCAGGCGTACTGGAAGGGATCAGTGATACTGGATGATGCATCGGGAACTACAGGTAGCATCCAGCCCATCATGTCGCACGGTCATCTGTCCAAGTTCACGTTTAGCTTCATCGCTCCCAATCTGAACATCGCGTGGACTCACACTGGTGTTTCCAGCACACACACTGTGGATCTGCTGTGGAACAGTAGTAAGAACGATAGTTCCGATAACGTATCGTTCAGCTGAGCACATTACACGTTCGTAGCCGCCCATACATCAGCAGCTTAGCTTTTCGCATGTGTCCCCAACAGGGGGGGTTCTCCCCATCCATGTGTGTTGTGCGGAGATGCCCCCCCAGGTTCGAGTCGAAGTAGACCCATACCTTCCTACCTCTACAGGTGACTCGATGGAAGCTGGTGTAGTGTCTGGAGCCATACAGCACCACACTGATGAGTTCCATCGTCCGGCCCTCTATCGTGTGGAGAGAGACTGGAATCTTCCGGTGATCTGTGAGAGGCGACATCAGTTCGATGAAGCACCACTCCCCCGTTACGAAAGTACCGACCGGTGCTGAATCGACATCCCTCGGGACCTCCAGGGGGTGGATGCAGTCGGATTTGGGGTCCTCCGAGATCCGCCCCAGCGAGTGGAGCGAGTCGCCGAAGACGCGTATTATGACTGGGTATTTCGAGACGTGCATGCAGACGCACCCATGGTCGGTGGAGGCTTCTTCGCCGTCCGATCTTCCTCTAGTGGTATTCTGCACCTGCTTCTGCTTCTGCTTCTGCTCCTCGGGTATCCCATGTCCCTGCCGGATCAAGAGCGTCTTGCGGTACAGAGTTCCGAATTCTTCCAGTAGAGACTCTAAGAATTCCGCCGCATCTTGCTGGTCGAATGATGAGAAGGTTCGTAGGCGTTTTTGTTTCTGCATCTCGACCCGCAGTGCCGACACGTCCATGGGACGGTCGATCAGGCCGTGCAGCAGGTCCGATATCTCACCCCTGACACCCCCGTTGGGTTTCTTATGGTCAGTACCCAGATATTGTACCATCCGGGTCCCCGACAAAAAGAATGACATGATGACCACATCCATGTAACAGCTGTTGTTCTTCTGAGTGAGGCCCGATAACGTCTTCTTCGGTTCGAAAGTAGTCTTGTCCTTCGGACTTGTCCGTACTGTCTCCTGCTCCTGCTGCTGCTGCTGCTGTGGTGGCTGCTGTGGTGGCTGCTGTGGTTGTTGCCGCTGTGGCCGTTGTGGCTGCCGCTGCTGTGGTTGCTGCCGCTGTTGTGGCTGCTGCTGCTGCTGTTCATTGAGTATACGAAGTGCCGAAACAGTCAACAACCTCTTACAGATGTCGGACTCCTGTAGATCTGAAGTCGAGCTCATCACGACACTGGTCTCTTTCATTTATTATATGGGGGAGGGGCAATGTATCTTCGACAACTGTACATGTACAGATAGTATTTAATAAAACAAAAAGACTTCAAATCGGAATGGGATTCATCTTTGACTCCCCAATAGAATCTAAGTTCCGATACGAGGTTCACCCTCCATCCATGGTGGAGCCCAAGTCCCTGGAGAGGGAATACTTCCACATTGTGTACAGGAGCGGTAGGCACAGAACTCCGAACCAGTATTTCATGCTCAGTAGCGGTATTACGATGGGAGAGTACGCCATGTACCTGCTGAGGAAGGAACGCAACTAGGAATCATTCCTGCCTGTGCCCGAGTGCTGAATCGGAGACATCTGGTCCATCGTTCCCGAACTGGAAGGAATCCAGGTCTACGTCGGACTCGCTATCGTCGTCCAGAGCCACCTGGTCACCCTGTCTATGGTTGCGCTCCTCGGTATCCCTGGATCGACATTCTTCACATTCTTCCCCGTATCTCCTGAAAAGGTACTGTAGTAGACACAGTCCTAAGGCGAGAATGACGACTATGAGGGCGATCACCTGAAACAGATTCATTCGTCGACCCGTCACCCGTACTGCACTACCTTTCTTATGAGACATGCATCGGGACGTGCGATTCTAAAAAATTGCGCAGAACTGCAGATTTCAAAATGAAACGAAGCTCCGACGATCCACGATCGACATCGGCATTGGGTACGTATGCGCAGCGCCCACGACGACCGTTCGATCCGCAAGCGGAGCTGTGGCCAGGGAGCGATTCGAAGAAGGAGAAAGAGGAAGAGGAGGAGGAGGAGGGGAAAGAGAAAGGGAAAGCGAAAGAGGCTACGTGTGAGATACAGGAGAAAGACGTGTTGTTGGTGCCAGAGTCAACAGGGGCGCGTGACAGGGATGTCCTCGAGCAGATCAAGCGCCAGCACGATGAGGAGAGCTATTTCTACGATATCGGCATCATGAAAAAGAGCATCATGGAACAGCTGGACTCACTTCTGAACAAAGGCCCTGGTAATTTGCTCATCAGAATGACCTCGAACCATCTCCGGATGGATTGGAAGAATCCAGTGGGCGTAGACGTATCGCTGAGGCTGGGGGGCGAATTGTTTTTCGGAAAGAATGGCCCGCCGGAGGGCATCCAGATGGAAATATGGATCAAGCAGGTGAAACTGAAGCAGGTCGCGCAGAAGCTCCTCCGATCCATGAAACACATCGACTGTGTCAGGTTTATGTTTTCTCGGGGCGATCTTCTCATACTTGGCCTCAAGATGAAGGCCAGCAAGATGATTGAGGCCACGGGCGTCTTCCGCACCAGTGTCTGCTTCTCCCTGAGACCACAGCCGAAGGAGGGTAGGGCTGAACTGGACCAGGTCGCCTCCACGACGGTCGACGAAACCGGCTCCCACTGCTTCCAAGTTGACAGTGAGCGCCTCCTGGTGCAGATGAAGCAGGTGGTCTCGTCGGAAAGTAAGTCGGAGCCGACGGAGGTCAAGTGGGATGGCGAGAAAATAGAGTTCGTGGGCAAAGACAGCTGTTCCTACCTCTATCATGGTCCCGGAGACATACTACCGAGTGGGGATCGGGTACGAACACGGACACGCTCAGGTAGTGTTCGAGTAGGCTCCAGCACAGTCAAGTTCATGTCCAATCGCCTCAGGCTCCCAAGGAAGTCTGTTCTGCGGTTCCGGCGCCACTCGTTGTCGATTCACTACAATATTCTGGATGGAGAGATCCATGAAGAGCCGGGTGCCTGGTCGCCCTACGAATGTAACCTCGTGTTGTCTTCGAAATAAAAAATTAATCTCAAATGCCGTGTCAAAGTACCATAGAGTAATTAGGTTTATTAGGGTGGTGTGGCATATAATAAGGCCCCGATACGCCTATCCGCAGATGAGTAATCAGTATCGTCATCGTCATTATCGTCGTCGTCATTATCGTCATTATAGTGGTGAACCCGGATCAAGAAGATCGGGCGACGGCGAAGAAGAGAAGTTGGAGACACTACCTTGGGCCTGAACAGCGGCATTAAGAGCGGCAGCGGCTTTTGTAGCGGTAGTGGGCGGGACCGCACTTGCACCTTTGCCCGCACCTACACCTTTGCCCGCACCTACACCTTTGCCACTGCCTACACCTTTGCCACGGCCTACACCTTTGCCCGCACCTACACCTTTGCCACGGCTTACGGCAGCACTACCTATATTCGACATAATTTGAGGATTGACGATGAGCTCTCGGAATAACATCAGAGTCCATAGAAACCCCCCTGGCTCCCTGTAGTCACCATACTGCAATATGTAGTCCTCAAGGCCATCCTCTATTTCTGAACGGGCTTTTTCGTAAGCTCCTTTGGATACTTTAGAGGCTGTGCGCTCTTTACCCACGAGGTCTACAATTTTCTCTTCGATCTTTCTTTGTTCTACAGGATCACGTGAGATTCCGTCCCTTACATATGGATAGTCTGCATCAAGGTACTTTTTAAGGAGTGTACGCGCTGCATTTTCCCTCCTACCTTGTTTTTGCTTCGCTTTTTCATTTCTTATCAACATTCTGTCAATTCTCCCAGAGAGCAAATCTACCCTATGTATTAGATCAGAGTAATCTACATTACCGTCTAACGATGCCGATTCCATTTCCGTATCAACCAAAGATTTTTCTTTCTGAAGTTCAGCCAATTCTAATTGTACTTTTTCTAGTGCATTGGAAGAATCTATATAACGCTTCACTAGCAGGACTATTTTAGGTATTTCTATATCCCGCTTGACTACCTTCTTTTTCTTTTTGGCTAGACGTCTATTAAATAGGTCATCATCCAATTGTACGACTTTGTCTATGTCTTCCGAGACACTCCCAGGGTCGTCGTCATCCAACCAGTCTTCATATACCAGAGGGGTGATTCGATCGGACTGTATAACTCTGTCGGGGTTAGCTCTTTCGTGGTCTCTCCTGTTGCGACGCATCCTTAAGAACCTTAGCACCTTCTTACCCCTCCTCCCGTCCCTCTTCACACAGGTTTTCCCCTTGGATAATATGTTACGTACGTACTCCTCCCTACACGAGGTTCCACTGAGCGCTCTACCAATACGCCCACTAGCGAGAACCCAGCGTTTACTACCTGGGTTATACACTTCTTTGACCCCTAACACAGGTGGTACCCCCGGCTTGGGCCTGAACTTGAGCTTGAAGTTCGCCCACTTATTTATTCTCCTCAAGAGAACCTGTTTTCTTATGAGATCTCTTTGTTTCTTCTCCCACTGGTTGTTCTTTTTGTCTGTTAAAATGTAGAAGTCTAAAGTTTTAACAACCTTTTCGCGCGTCTTATACGCCAAGTCTGAGTCCGACCCTTTGTCTGAACCTGAGTCCGAGCCTTCGTCTGAACCTGAGTCCGAGCCTTCGTCTGAACTTGAGCTCGAGGGAACCTTTGACATCCTATGGTCCTTTATTAAACAATATAAACAGTTAAAAAAAGAGAAATCGTCAGCCCGATGAGGAACAGGCCGAGAACGAGAATCGAATTCGTCCTGAACATCTGTATTGTTTTTTTAGTCACTGCGTTCCTGTGCAGCTCCTGGTACTACCGGGATCAGACGATGTCCGACCAGCTGAAAAGTATTCTACCCGACCTCTACAATGGTGCTTCGAACACCGTGCATGAGCTACACCTGAACCCGAGACTGAACTCGGAGTTTCTCCTGTCCTACCCCCACGTGAAAGACGAGATGCAGATGTTTGGGCACCAGGTGTTGTGGGCGAACTCTCTACTTCTGATCCGCGACTACAACGGGGGCAGTACCATGTTCGAGCTGCCCAATCTGGTATCCAGACACATTGTGTACCACTTGGACAACGACCTGACCCATATGGTCGACCGGCTGTGGCTGGTATCGGACCTACACATCATTGTACAGAGGGGGTCGGAAGAGGACAGAATCGAGCTATTCCACAGGGATCCGGTCGAGGAGAGAGACAACTTCACAAGGACAGACGAGGCGGAGATTCCCCAACTCAAATCTTGCAGGGTTATGGTCTTTCCCGGGGGCTTGGTATTCACCCGAGCGGGTACGAACTATATTACAACGGTTACTACAGAAGACAACAGGCTCTCTGTCATACGCTCGCCGTTGCGAACCGATGTGGTCGACTCCATTGAGTTGGTGACGGACCCCCGAACACTGGTATGCCACAGACGTGTATACCGAAGCTACGAAGGCGAGACAGAGGGTCGGTGGCTCGCCGAAGTGCTGCCGGACTTTCCGGGAATCGAGAGGACGCCTCGACTGAGGTCGCGAAACACCTTGTTCGCGGGTGATTTGGCGCTGCAGTTCCGCCTCATCTTCTCCTCTGATGATGAAATGATGTTGGTGGAGACCTCGAACTTCGCCGGCACCTCCTCGAGGATCTACCCACTGGACGGGGAAGTCCTCCGGTTGCTCCGGTCATCGGTCGGATACGTGACGTACTCGGCAGACGACTTTGACAGAGTGCTCATCTCGGGGGAGTTAGAGGCCAGTGTGCGAGACAATACCACAGAGACATCAGGGGTCGGATATACACATTGGTTTGCGATTCTGTCGCTGGGGGGAGATTCGAATATGGAGCTGGTTATAGTTCGCCTGGTGTCCGGTCGAGTCACAATGAATCGAAGGGGGACGATTGCCGAGGCCCAGCCCACATGGATGAACTTCAGGGGACAGGTACAGGTGAGTTCCGATTTCCAGAAGTGACAGTGTCTTAGTTTTTTAATTGCAACATGTACACGGTGCTAGTTGGCCCTACTGGGATTCGATTTGATCCGTTTCACCTCCGAATTGATGTGTTCGGAAACCTTGTTGAGCATGAGGCCGTACATGAAGGTCTCTCTCTGTTGTAGTTTCATGTCGGAGCTGACATCCGCCTGCTGCGACAGCGTCCATAACTTGTTCAGAAACAGGCTCATTGCGATGCACTCCTCTAGCCCGAGCTCGAGTGGTGCAGACATCTTGATCTCTTCCTTAGAGAGAGTGACCGGGGGCTGCTGCTCCTCTGTGGGCTTCGGTGAGTCTGACATGTTAGTAATGTTATATCCTATCGGCCTGTTTATATATGAGAGGAATGGAGCCACCCCTGTCGGAATCGGGCGCGCGCACACCTCGTCACTTTTCAATTATGAGCCTCACGCCAGAGGGGACTTCTGCCCTGGGTGCTGGACGGTCGGTCCAGATCACCGTGCTGTCACCAAATCCGGCTCCTCCGCGCACCTTCGTATTGTCGCTCCAACACGCGAGGGAGATCGAACTGGTTCGGTCGCTCCTCGATTGTAGCGACAGTCTGTCGGCGGAGCTACGAGTGAGATACAGTGACGTGATCAGAGGCCACGACCTGGCGTACATTTTCGAGTTCCGGCTGCTTGACCAGGTCGAGAGACGCTCCCGCCTCTGGACCAGTGGTGGGCATTTTGTGATGTCCATCCTGAAGTTCGCATTGTACATCGGTCACAAGGAGCTTTACGAGTTCATATACAAGGAGATCGCCCGACATGTCGTTCAGTACAAGGGCCGTCACAGGTTAGGTCGCATTCTGCATTTGAAACCACGTACCATCGATCCAGACATCCGCCTCAGCATCGAGACGATGTCCCGCTTCATGTGTCCCCCCATTCGCCCCCGCACAATGTACTACTACTGATCAGTCCAGGGTGAAACTGCTGGGGTCGGGGGCGTCGTGATTTCTCAATCGGAAATGCGCACCATTACCGTATGCGGTGACCAGGTCGGCCTGGGCCCTTTCGACTCGGTTCCAGTGGTCCCATATAGTATAGATGAGCTTCGTAGAGAAATGGTGGCTCTTCAGCATGTTCCCAAGACTGTGGACAAACGGGACGTTGTACGGGAGAAGAGAGTCTCCGCCGGGATACTGGGTACCTCGGGAGAGAAACATCAGCTGGGACTTGTAGTTGAGTCGACGAGTGGCATCTCCACTAGCCCATTTATTCTCTATACCCAGAAGGTCAAGGTATCGTCCGAGCTGTTTCTGATGCCCTCTCGACCAGTCGCCCTGCCTCGGACCATCTACAAATACGTTCACTATTTTGAGCTGCCTCAGCCGGGACCCCCTCCTACTCGAAGACGATCTCGGTGGCGGGGGTTTCTTCTCGACCCTGCAACAATTCATGTAGAAGTGTAGGTACTTGCTGATGGTGGGGCCCAGAGGGACCGACAGAATGCGCGGTTCTCGACCCACCTTCTCCTGGTTCCAATGGCGCACATAGAGGGGTCGGGCTTCCACGTGGTCGTTGTGCGGTACGATGACCGCCCGAGTCTGTTTGTCCCATTTCACATTGTCTATGTGCGATTCGGCACCCAGATGCGTGGTGTAAAGAAACGGTAGAGGTACATTGGTGAATTTGATCGCGAGTACTATCCAGCACCTCAGCTCGAAACCGAAGAGGAAGGGCTCTCTACTACCCTTTTTTAAAGCTTTCAGGATGGGTATGCGGGAGTCAAAGTACCGCGTCCTTCTTCTCAGGGCTTCGACGACCACCAGAGACAGTCGTATCCAAGGGTGGGGGTCCAACAAGTGGAGCGCCATTTCGGCAACTATCTTCTGTTCGCCCAGACCGCTGAACTTGCCCGCCATCAGTCCGAAGTACACTTCCTCGGTCGAAAGGAATATGTGGTCGGCGGAACCCCTCCTGCAACTGTCGCGCATGAACTGTAGCAGAACAGCGACTGCGTAAAACACCGCCGACTTGAACTTGGTGGCTGTGACTCCTTCCTTCTTCTTTACATAGTCTCCCACCAAACCATGGAGTTTTTCGGAGCTGCGGGCACGCAGAGTCTCCTTCATCTGAAACCCCGTACCAATCTGTAGGCGCTTCAGTGTACTCAACTGATTGGCCACACTACCGGCCGACATGAGCTTGCCCTTGTCGACCACGTCGGCACCAGCGCTGGAGCTGGAGCTGGAGCTGGAGCTGGAGCTGGAGCTGGAGCTGGAGCTGGAGCTGGAGCTGGAGCTGTTTTTGACACCCAGTAGCCATTGCTTCAACTGAATCAGAGGTAATAGCCGCTTCTCAACGAAGCTCTGAACGAACCGGCTCAGTTCCACTCGGTTCGATATGACCAGGTAGAGGGTGATTCCCTCCATAGACTCGACGGGGTATGTATTCTCACTATTGGGCTTCAACATGTCTTCGAGGAATTTTAGCATTGTAATATTTTGTATTGGGGTACTAAGTTCCATAAGCGAACTCACCGATCCGATAACGACTTGTATTCTGTTCCTAGTGTAGTTCCAGGGTTCACCTTTCATTTTGGACTCCACGGTCTCCAGTATCTCGAGGTTGCTCACCATGGGTCACACTTTCTTGGTACACTAATTTTGTATGAACCAACTATTAAATAAACGAATCCCTTTGACATAGTGCTTAGATGTCCAGACGCCGCCATCGCATTAGTTTCAGTACCGTCGACTCCGACGAAGACCTGGAGGAAGGGAACGGTTCGCAAGAGTATTATGGAGACGATGCGGAAGATAGTGACGATTGGGAACATGGGTCGGATAACAGGTACGAGTCGGACCGATCCATGTCCGATGGGGACCATGGAAATGTAGACCCCAGGTGGAGTGGGAGTGGGAGTGGGAGTGGGAGCGGGAGTGGGAGTGGGAGTGGGAGTTGGAGTGGGAGTGGGAGTGGGCGGACCCGCACCGACCTCAACATGGTGGTCATGGTGATGGACAACAGGTATAGAGGACTGATGCATGATTTCGCAAGGCACTATCTCAGTGGAGAATCTCTGAGGGAGGTCTACCAGCAGATGACGGATGCGAGCCCGAACACCTGCTCCGCGGCGACAACAACGGTCGGCACACATAAAGTAACCGTCTGCACCAAGTTCCATGACATCGTGCGTGTGAGAGCCCCCGATCTCGTGGACCTACTCAGGACGGCGATGGGGATCTTGAGAGTAGACCTGGAACTCCAGACGAAGGTTTCCAGGCACGGTCTCAATTACTTCCTCCCGCAGACCATCTCCGATCAGCAGTTGGTGCAGGCGATCCTAATGGAGCTCGTACTGCTTGCCCACCGGTCCCGAGTGGACTACGGGGACATGGAGTCCATCTGGGACAGTGTCCTTAGAGGGTTCATCAGGATTAAAAAATCAGGTCGGGGGGATGAAAAGGCTCGATCACCAGTCAGTAGTGGATCTAACCCAGACAGGTCCAAAAAGAGACATAGGAAACTCAGGGTAGAACTGTGATAACGATTTAATTAAACATCTGTTTGTCCCATCATTCATGCTTTGCCCTCTTAAAAAATGTGCGTATATCTCTCTGATGGTGATCCTGGTTCCTGATATTCACCAACACAGCTCCCAACATCTCCATGACCCGCAACCTCATCTTGGGAGACGCACAGAGCAACTGAACGATGGCTGGTAGCAATTGCTTCTTGACGTAATATTCGCGATCCAAATTGGAACCATTCCTTCGGGCCCACTTCGGATCCTCACCTCTCTGCCAAAACGGTACACCGGGCTTGCATAGAACCACATACGAGATACGGGACATCGGGGGCACCAGGTGACCCGTACGCAACTGGAGCAGATCCCTCGTGAACAGCTGGATGTTCTGACGATTCTTGTAGTCTGTTCCGATACAGCAGCTAATGGAGAGATCTTCGTAGTCGAGACGCCCCGCCACCAGATGTTCCACATTCTGCCGCAGGATCTGCACGAAGTCGTCCTCTGACCCATTCAACAGCGCAGTGCAGAGAGCAGGGCCCATTCGCCTGACCCACATACAGCGGTCCCTCTTGAGAATTGAGACCCCCTTCATCACCAGTTTCGGCATGTCACCCCACGATCCCCGGAGGAAGGGCACCACCAAACAGATGTACTGCTTCCTACCTATCTGGAGGTGTGGTTTCTTCCGATCCTCGCACTCCAAGAGGTTAGGGCTAGGGAAGAGCTTGCTGACTCGCTCCGAAAACAAGGTGCATATTCTGTGCAGGTCGAGGTCGCTCAATTGGGATGCGTACCCACGCACACCTTCCCGCTGACTGGGTCGCAGTTGCTCCCTCTGTAGTGGTCCATCAGGTGGTATCTGGACCATGATGCTGTCAGTGTCGCCGTACACCACGAAGGCCCCCATGTCCGTGATCGCTCGATACCGGGAAAGAGTGATCATGAAACGCCCGATGGCACACACACAGGACATCAGGTAGCGACATGAGAAGCGTGCGTTTTTCTCCACCCCGAGGAAGCCGTACACGGCATTCTGCAGTACCTTGCAGCTCAGTTGTCTGGCGTTGAGCGTCGCAGCCTGGAACCTACCGAGCCTGCCCTCGCCCTTCAGTCGTGCGATCTCCGCCCTGACACGCTGCCGCTCCTGTACTACCTCCCCCACCATCTGCGGCAGAAATGTCGGGACGGGCCGACCAGACCACGTCTTAACCAGAGGTAGAGCGAGGGAGGAGTTCAGGGGGATGTACTCCACCACTGCCCGTGGGTCCTCCAGGATTCTGCGGTGACTGGGGGTGTCGAGAAGGAGCCTCATGTAGCAGATGGAGTACCCCTGGATGATACTGGGATACAGACTGGCGAAATCGAAGGTCACCACGGCATTCCCCCTGTACATCCCGACATGTGGCCTCATCACCTTACCGCCCTGCGACTGCGACTGCGACTTTTTGCGGATCTTCACATTCTGCTTGAACTCATCGATCGCGTCGGTCTCACTCTGTAGCTTGTCACCAAATAGGTTCAGCTGGGTCACGCCCCGCTTCGAGCCCCGACCCGTACCATCTTCCTCCTCTCCACTCTCAGTTCCCTGCAGGGGCACGTTCCTGAGGAATCCCGGATCGGGGTAAGTTGTGTTCTTCTCATCCATCGGTAGGATCAGGATCTTGGTCTTGATGTGGTCTCGGTCCACATAGAGACCCTTCTGGTAGAGGCAGCGGGTCATGCGAGACCAGACGCGGACCTGCTGACCCCTGCAGACCACATCGGTGAGACGGACATCCGTGGCGGTAGAGATGGCCATGAACTCGCTGACGACCCCCCGCTGGTTTTCGAGCGCGACCATCAGGTCAGTTTCCAGTCGCAGCTGCTCCAGGACCTTCTCATTCTCGAGGAAGACACTGCGCTCGTAAACGTGGTCGGACACCGACCTGAACTCCGACTGAGACTCCCGCCTCAGTAGGTTCGGGTGAGACAAAGTGCACCCGAGCGTGTAGCCATCGAGCTTGGGCTTGAACTGCTGTTTCATGAGGCAGTGGCGTAGGTCCACGACCTCTCTGCCCCTCACACGGAGGAAGTCGGACGGCTGGAACTGCCGGGAACCCTCCGACTGCTTCTCAGCGTCCATTGGGTCGCCTACCATCAGTCTACAGAAGATGGAGCGCTTCGTATTTCTGGTGTACAGGTATTGGACCGGACAGCAGGAATCTCCATGCACAACGAAGATATCGGGGTCGACCTTCGCAATGTAAGTCGCCAGAGACTTGATCAGACGCACCTCTCTGCGTCGCATATCACCGCCCAATGTGTGGGCCAGGTAGAAAGTCTTCACGCACTGATCCGCCATCTTTCGCTCCTCCGACACATTCCCGACCGACACACCGCCGCCCTTGATCTGGACCTTCGTGAGAATGTGGGATACGCAGTCGGGGCGTTTCCCCGCATCCGGAATCTTCAAGGACTTGGGTGTACTACTCTCCGAAAATGCCCTCATCCTGATATACATGAAGACCAGCGGCGGTTCTGTCTTCCGATTCGAGCTACAGAGGTCCGACATCTCACAAGTTGTGTGTAGGCGTCTGACTCTACGACTATCTACGTTGAGGCATTCTCGCATCCTGCCACTCAGAGGATCCCCACCTCTCTTCAGGGTCAGCCAACCGTTCAGAGAAAGACCGGTCTCGTGTAGAAACTGCTGCTCCGAAGGCCAACCTTCGTGCATAACCTTCATGGTCTCCTTCAGGATCGAGGCTCCCCGACGCACTTCTGACCTCTTCATGAAGGACACACGCGTCATCTCTCGAGCACCACTCTGCTCGAACCCAAAAGCAGATGTGAGTCGCTCGGACTTCACCCTGAAGCTTATGCCGTCGGTACCGAGCGCATCGCTCACCTCACCCGGGGTTCCGGACGCCAGCAGACTCGGTGTGAACTTCAACCACAAGGTATGTGCTGAGCCATCAGGGCGTCGGCAGAACAGGCAAATGTGGCGCCCCCACGCACACATCGATGTCAGAAACAGGTCCATCATATTAGTGATGAAATATGACGGAATGGATCGGCCCCAGGATTTTATTTAGAAGTTGGTCCCATAGATCACCATGAGGATATGTTTGACTCCGGTTCCGTACCCCGATTCGGTACAACTCCGCTTACGGACCCCGACCCCGACCCCGACCCCGATGCAGATGCAGATGCAGATGTAGATTCCGATCCCGATCCCGATCCCGATGCAGATGTAGATTCCGATCCCGATCCCGATGTAGATTCCGATCCATATGCAGACCCCGATCCCGATCCCGATCCCGATCCCGATGTAGATTCCGATCCATATGCAGATCCAGATGATGATGTAGATTCCGATCCCGATCTCGATGCAGATGTAGATTCCGATCCCGATCCCGATCCCGATGCCGATGCAAATGTAGATTCCGACCCCGATGCAGATCCATATGCAGATCCCGATGTAGATGTAGATTCCGACCCCGATGCCGATACCGATTCCGATCCCGATCCCGATGCAGATGCCGATGGTGATGCAGATGCCGATGGAGATATAGATATCGTAGATACCGATGCCGATGCCGATTGTGGTACGGATCCCGTAGAGCGCCATGGGTCCCTACCGGACCCAAACCTATCGGCGTTCACTTTAGGTTCCTCGGAAGACTGTTGTACCAGTGGCTGCCGCCACTGGACCGTGGGCTGCTGGCCCTCTGGCCGCTGCGCCACTGGGTTCAGGGCGCCTTGTCCCATGGCCTGCTGCGCCACTGGGTTCAGGGCGCCTTGTCCCATGGCCTGCTGCGCCACTGGGTTCAGGGCGCCTTGTCCCATGGCCTGCTGCGCC
>Ga0209532_1001411_pt1 | contig 18722 bp, 18 predicted proteins | sample COG_02_FD_184746 | JGI IMG/M metagenome (GOLD analysis project Ga0209532, IMG submission 184746) | Pelagic Microbial community sample from North Sea - COGITO 998_met_02 (SPAdes) (version 2) | ecosystem: Environmental > Aquatic > Marine > Neritic zone/Coastal water | place: Helgoland, sampling... | reverse complement strand
ATGATCAATTAAAATACCGCTGCCAATAACGGCTGCCGGATGAATGTCGACAGCAAAGATCAGTGAGATTCTATATTGCACTAGCAGCGCTAAAGATTGACGTTCTTCATTCCATAGCTGATGTGCTGCGCGATATGCCTGGAGTGCCAGAAAGCCTTTAAAGTAGAGGAATGGCGTCAAATAGAGTGTGCATGCCGAATCTCGATCAACGGTGGCGGCAATATCCGCTGCTGCGGCATTAATAATATCGGTTGTCGAAAAAGCGCGATCCATAAGACTTCGTAGCATCGCCTGGGGCACCTCGTCGCTGGCAAGTTTACTTGCTAGGTAGTAACTGAGGGCGCTGCCGAGACTGCTGTGACTAAGAACCGTCGCGTTAAAGAAATTTGCCAGTGCAGGCTCATCGGTCGCCGCGGCTTGAGCTTCGCTGCGTATCTGCTGCCATATACTGTCAGGCCCTTTGATTGGCGTGGCGGTCAAAGGTGCGCTCGAGGCTGGATTGGATGCTGTGATAGGTTTATTCATAGCCGCCATTCTGAGTCACCCCGTTGAATTATTCCAGCTTGTTCTCGCAATACTCCAGATATCCACCTGTGCAACGCCTGCTTGCAATAGGGCTTTGGCAACACTGTTTGCCGTGGCTCCTGTGGTTACCACATCGTCCACTACAGCTACAGACAATCCATTGAGATCTTTGGCTTCTGCAATGAAAGCATTTTTGATGCTGGTCAGGCGTTTCTTGGCGCTGAGTAGATGTTGATCCTGCCCCTTAACTATTCTCCTGCAAAAATCCTGGCGGATTTCTGCGCTGATATGATGCTCAGTATCGAGATAGTCTGCGACCAGGCTGCCAATAATATGGCTTTGATTAAATCCCCGTTTGGTCATTTTTAGCCAGTGCAGTGGCAGGGGGATAATCGTCTGCGGGCAAGGCATTTGAGTATTTTGATAGGTTGTTGCGATGCGCTCTGCCAAGAGGGCACAGAGTTGTTTGATCTCAGTTGTGTAGGGGTCGCCTTTGAGGCGCAGGATAATATTATCCACCGGTGCCTGATAGTGAAACGCAGAGATGCAGTTTCTATAGCTCGGAGGTGTTAACTGACAGTTGGCGCATAGAGCATTGCTGGCAAGGGGCACAGCACAGCGCAGACATTGAGTGGTAAGGCGTGGTAGTTGTGCAATACATAGATGGCAGAGGGCGCCAGCAGAATGTTGCAGCGGCGTTAGACAAAAGCTGCAACTGCTGGGCAAGAGGTTGTGGCTGAACCGCCTAAAAAGACCCTTGGCAGCTCGTTTGAGTAATGGTTGCACCGCAAACCTCCTTGCTTGCGCTGTCGCCAGCGGGCGTCTTAAAGGCAGCGCCCTACTAAAAGATGCTTTTAGGCGACGCTTTGAGTCGGGTCCTTTTCGTCTTCATCGCTGTCGTCGAGCATATCTCGTCCGCCATCGTTCTCGGCTTTGCTCTCTGCTACGTTGTCTGTTTTGTGCTGCTCAGCCTCAGTAAGGCCGTAGTCTTCACTTAAAATGCCGCCGGGAACACTGGGCGCGTAGTCTCGCGGAACCTCAACGTCACTGAGGTCAATCAGCGGATTGCCATTGGAATCAAGCAGCCCAAAATCACTGCCGCCGGATTTGAGTATTTGACGCGCCACATCGGGGCTCGCTAGGCGCATGGCTTTGGAGGCCAGGTGCTCATGGATCTGTCTATAACTCTCGGCAATATTGCTGGTCAGATGCGAGGCGGTGAGAAAATGCTCGGTAACCTCTTGCTGGTAGCGTTTCAATTCTTTTTCGCTAGCAGCAAGTTTTTGTTCGAGGTTGCGCACTGATTTGTCGCCGCCATCTACCTTCTTAAAAAACAGGTGGCCGACAGCAGCTCCGATAATGAAAAATACCGCTGCAATCAAAATTACGCTCAAAGTTGTCAAGGTGATACTCCCATACTTAATTTATTACACGTCTTTAGTGTCGCCAAAGGCGGTTGTTGAAGCAATACTTTATTGGCCAAAGCGCTAACTAATTTTGCCTGATTGCAGTACCAATGATCGCTGTCGGCTACGCTGTTAACTAAATAGCCGCATTTATCGGTTGTCTTGCGGGGCCACGCTGGTTAAAGTCTGCGTTTAAGTCGCGATCCTACCATATTCAATGTTAACCCCAAAACAACGCTATCAAAATGATCTGGCTCGAGAGGGCTTTGTTGCAGACGCGGCTCAGGCTCAGGCGGTTGATAAGCTGGATCAATTGTGTGGCCGTTTGGTCAAGCGCAATCTGCGTAAGAGGGGTGGTCTGCTGGCCAAATTACTGCGCCCTGCGCTGAATCCTGAAAAGGGTCTCTACTTTTGGGGGGGTGTGGGTCGAGGCAAGACCTATTTGATGGACAGCTTTTACGAGAGCCTGCCTTTCGAGCGCAAGATGCGGATTCACTTCCATCGTTTTATGCGCCGTGTGCATCAGGACTTGGAGCGGCTCAAGGGTCAGGCTAATCCTCTGGAGTTGGTTGCTGCGTCTTTGGCTGAAGAGACTCAGGTCATTTGCTTTGATGAGTTTTTTGTCAGTGACATCACCGATGCGATGATTTTGGCGCGTTTATTAGAGGGGCTGTTTGAGCGCGGGGTTACATTGGTCGCGACTTCTAATATAGTGCCCGACTTACTCTATCGTGAGGGTCTGCAACGACAACGTTTTTTGCCGGCCATAGACTTACTCAATGTGCACTGTGAAGTGGTCAATGTGGATGGCGGCCAGGATTATCGTCTGAGAGCGTTAGAGCAGGCTGAACTCTATTACTCTCCCTTAGGTGATTTGGCGGATCAGGCTATAGGCGCAACCTTTGATAGTTTGGTCGCGGTGGAGGGTGAAATAAAGTTGGCGGTGGATCTGGATATTGAGGGTCGATTAATTCCCTCGGTTAAGGTCGCCGAGGATATAGTTTGGTTTGAATTTGCAGCAATTTGCGAAGGTCCGCGCAGTCAAAATGATTATATTGAGCTGGCGAGAGAATTTCATTCGGTGATGATCAGCGGCGTGCCGATCTTTACATCAGCAAATAACGATGCTGCGCGACGCTTTATTAATCTGGTCGATGAGTTCTATGACCGCAGCGTTAAATTGGCTGTAACCGCCGCCGCGCCTCTCTATGAGCTCTATAGTGGCGGTCGTTTGGGGTTTGAGTTTCAGCGCACAGAGAGCCGATTGTTAGAAATGCAGAGCCGCGAGTATTTGGCGCGGCCGCACCGCCCGTGAAGGGCTCAGTAAAAAACTTACATTTTGATCACATCGCCCCTTGTAATAGGGGCGGGTGATCATTACAATTCGCACCCTTTTTTGGGATCCCCCAAAGCCAGGCAGGAATAGATGAAAACATATAGCGCAAAAGCAGAAACAGTAGAACGTGATTGGTTTATCGTAGACGCCGAGGGTAAAACTCTGGGTCGTTTGGCAACGGAAATTGCAACACGCCTACGCGGTAAGCATAAACCAGAATATACTCCCCACGTTGATACCGGCGATTATATCGTTGTGGTTAACGCGGAGAAAATTGGTGTGACTGGTAACAAGGCCACCCAAAAAACTTATTACTCTCACACCGGTTATCCCGGTGGTCTGAAGGATATTACTTTTGACAAGTTGATTGAGAAAGCGCCTGAGCGCGTTATCCAGTCTGCTGTTAAAGGTATGTTGCCCCGCGGACCACTTGGTCGGGAAATGTTTAGAAAACTTAAGGTCTACGTTGGCGCGGCTCATCCGCACGCCGCGCAGCAACCTCAAGCTCTAGAACTTTAACGGACAGCGATTATCATGGCAGACACTCAATTTTACGGCACTGGCCGTCGCAAGACGTCAGCAGCTCGCGTTTTCCTGACTGCAGGAAGCGGCAACATTTCTATTAATGATCGTGCGATCGATGTGTATTTCGGTCGTGAAGTGGCGCGAATGATTATTCGTCAGCCATTTGAGATCGTTGATATGGTTAATAAGTTTGATATGAAGATCACCGTTAATGGCGGTGGTAACTTTGGTCAGGCTGGTGCAATCCGTCACGGTATTGCCCGCGCCTTGCTTCAGTATGATGAAAATCTTCGTTCGCCACTGCGCAAAGCTGGGTTCTTGACCCGTGATGCGAGACAGGTTGAGCGTAAGAAAGTTGGACTGCACAAGGCACGTAAGCGTCCTCAGTTCTCCAAGCGTTAAGATCAGCGCTAAAAAGAATAGCCCGACTCACGAGTCGGGCTTTTTTTTGTCTTAAAAAACAGTAAGTTAACCTTGATCCGTCTATCTCCCTTGTTGCGTATATAACAGTGTTCCGTTAGAATGCGGGGCCATTTTTAATTGCATGCGAATCCGCGTGTTTTAACATCCAATTTTGCTGTTTAGGGAGAACGTCATGACCAATGACGGAGTCAACCATAGTCGTCGCCGATTCTTACTTGGTGCTACCTCAGTCGTAGGTGGTGCAGGTGTAGTCGGTGCGGCCGTACCATTCGTTTCATCCTGGCAACCCAGTGCCAAAGCTAAGGCTGCTGGCGCTCCAGTTAAAATTAATATCTCTAAGCTCGAGGTAGGCGGTCGCCTAGTCGTCGAGTGGCGCGGCAAGCCAGTTTACATAGTGCGCCGCACGCCCGAGTCTCTGGCAGCCATCAACGATATTGATAGCAGCATTTTACGCGATGCAGACTCATTAGCGGCTTCGCAGCCTAGCTATGTGAGTGGCTCAGCCAGAACTCAGGCTGGCCGTGAAGAGTATTTGATCTTGGTTGGTCTCTGTACGCACTTAGGTTGCGCACCGATGTATCGCCCAGATGTAGGAGCAGTTGATTTGGGCGGTGACTCTTGGTTAGGCGGTTTCTTCTGCCCATGCCACGGCTCAAAGTTTGATCTCTCAGGACGAGTTTTTGCTGGCGTTCCGGCGCCAACCAATCTGGAAGTTCCGCCTCATGTCTATGAGTCGGACGACATTGTTATTATCGGAATTGATGCGGAGATTGCGTAATGAGTAAAGGAACATCTTTTGCTGAATGGTTAGATTCGCGCATGCCTACGCTGAAGCGCGAGTGGAATCGGCATATGGCCGAGTACTACGCGCCAAAGAACTTTAACTTTTGGTACTACTTCGGCGTATTGTCGATGGTCGTTCTGGTTATCCAGTTGATCACCGGAATTTGGTTGCTGATGAGCTACCAGGGTTCTGCCGAGGAGGCTTTTGCCTCTGTTGAATATATTATGCGCGATGTGGATATGGGCTGGATTATCCGCTATGCCCACTCCACCGGTGCTTCGGCATTTTTCGTTGTAGTCTATATGCACATGTATCGCGGCTTGATTTACGGCTCTTATAAAGCGCCTCGCGAGCTGGTATGGATCTTCGGTATGACTATCTATGTGGCGCTGATGGCTGAGGCATTCCTCGGTTATGTATTGCCATGGGGTCAGATGTCCTACTGGGGCGCACAGGTGATTATCTCCCTGTTCGGTGCTATTCCAGTGGTTGGTGAAGATGTTGTGCAGTGGATTCGCGGTGACTACCTGATTTCAGGTATTACCCTGAATCGATTTATGTCTCTACACGTAGTGGCCATGCCCATCATTCTGATTGCGCTAGTGGTTATGCATATCATTGCCTTGCACGATGTGGGTTCAAATAACCCAGATGGCGTTAGCATCAAGAAGTACAAAGATGAGAAAGGCAATCCGATTGACGGCATTCCTTTCTACCCCTACTTTGTGATTCATGATCTGGTCCCCATTGTGGTGTTCCTGTTTGTGTTCTGCGCGATCCTGTTCTTTATGCCAGAGATGGGCGGTTACTTCTTAGAATATGCGAATTTCGAGATTGCCAACTCATTGAAGACTCCTGAGCATATTGCGCCGGTTTGGTATTTCACGCCTTACTACTCGATGCTTCGTGCAGTGCCCGATAAGCTTGGTGGCTTTATCACTATGGCTGCTGCCATCGCGATTCTGTTTGTACTGCCCTGGTTGGATCGCAGTCCGGTGCGTTCAATGCGTTATAAAGGCAACTTTAGCCGCGGTGCCATTCTGGTGTTTGTTGCGTCCTTTATCCTGCTTGGATACTTGGGTGTTAAAGCGCCAACCGCCTCGCGCACATTGCTAGCTCAGATCTGTACGGTTCTGTACTTCTCTTACTTTATCGGCATCTACTTCTGGACTCGTATAGAGACGACCAGGCCAGAGCCCGATCGCATCACTATGGATGGTGGAATCGGTATTTGGAAAACTCTGGGTGGTGTATTAATTGTTGCACTGCTAGTTGTGCTGCCGATTAAAGCGGTCGGCGCCGAGAGTGGTAAATCTTGCGGAACTGTTGACTGTGATACCTTTGAGGCTGATCTTCGCGATCACGCCTCATTGCAGAATGGCGCCCAGCTGGCTGTCAACTACTGCATGGGTTGTCACTCATTCAAGTACTCGCGCTGGGAGCGTGTTGCCAATGATATTGGTATTCCCAATCAGTTGATGCTCGATAATATGGTTTTATCCGGTCAAAAGATCGGTGATCTGATGAAGATCTCTATGACTGAAGAGGGCGCTAAAGACTGGTTTGGTGCAGTGCCACCGGATTTGACTCTGGTTGCTCGCTCTCGTTCGCCGGAGTGGGTCTACACTTATCTGCGCAATTTTTACGCAGACCCAAGCAGACCCCTAGGCGTCAACAACAAAGTATTTAAAGACGTGGGCATGCCCCATGTGCTACTCGACCTGCAAGGCTTGCCTGAATGTGCGCCAGGACCTGTAGTGACTGCCAATGGCGGTATTAAGCGTGATCTTTTAACGGGTGAAGATATTCTCGATGATCCCTGCGGTCGTTTTAACATCGCCACTGCGGGCAGCATGACTGCCGAAGAATTTGATGTAGCTATGTATGATTTAGTCAATTTTATGACTTATATTGCAGAGCCTATGGCAGAAGAGCGTAAGCATATTGGCCGTCTGGTACTGTTATTTCTACTGCTGTTGCTGGTCTTTGTTATGCTGCTCAACCGTGAATACTGGAAAGGCATTCACTAAGACCGTTCAAAGAGTTAAAAATTTAGACAGCCTTTAGTTGGGTTAGGTCTTATTAGAATATCTAGACCATCTAAGGGCTATAGTATTACCCAGGACAGGCCATTTAAGAGTATGGACTGTCTATTTGGAGCGGCGTTTAGCTGCTTCCTACTTTGTTATTAAAAATTTGAGAGGTTGATGTGCGACGATCGTCGATGACATTATTTTCCGACCCAACATGCCAGTATAGCCATCGTGTGCGTATTGTATTAGCCGAAAAAGGCGTCACTGTTGATATTGAAGATATCGACCCAGGTGCGGTTACTGAAGAGATTCTTGAAGCCAACCCCTATGGCACATTGCCAACACTGGTAGATCGTGATCTCGCGCTCTATGAGTCAAAGGTGGTTATGGAATATCTCGATGAGCGCTTCCCACACCCACCTCTGCTGCCAGTTTATCCTGTTGCTCGTGCCCAGAGCCGTCTCTGGATTCACCGCATTGAAAAAGATTGGTGCTCATTAATTACTCATATTTTGCACAATCCGGAAAGCAAAAAAGCCGAAGAGTCGCGCAAGGAACTCCGTGAGTCATTGATTAGTATTGCCAGTATCTTTACCGATCTGCCTTATTTCATGAGTGAAGAGTTTACTCTGGTCGATTGCTGTTTGGCTCCGGTTTTGTGGCGTTTGCCTGAGTTCGGTATCGAACTGCCGGTCAACCGTCAGGTGAAACCGTTGCACGACTATATGGAGCGGTTATTCGAGCGTCCCTCTTTCCAAGAGAGCTTGACCGATCTTGAATTAGAGATCCGTCAATAAAATGAAAATGCGGTCCAACCGACCCTATCTTCTGCGTGCCTTCTTCGACTGGATAGTGGACAACGATTGCACACCCTATGTTGTGGTCGATGCCCACCATGTCGGAGTAGAGGTGCCCCAGAGCTATGTGACCGATGGTCAGATCGTACTTAATGTGGCACCCCGCGCGGTTTCGAACTTTATTCTCGATCTCGAGATTCTCGCTTTCTCCACCCGTTTTGGTGGCATGCCAATTGATATTCAAGTGCCTGTTACTGCCGTTGTCGGCATTTACAGTCAGGAGAATGGTCAGGGCATGGTCTTTGAGCACGAACCCTCTGATGATCTGCCGCCGACCCCGCCAAGCGGTCCAAAAGCAGTTAAAACATCCTCAACTCAACCATCTGCTCCACCGAGCGACAAGGCTCCGAAAAAGATTAAGCCATCGCTAAGGGTTATTAAGTAGCAGGTATAGTCGGAGCAGTATCCAATGTCTAAGCCAATCGCCATTCTCTCAGCCTCACGTACGCCTATGGGCGGCATGATGGGGTCACTCTCTTCAGTTTCTGCAGCCGATCTGGGTGCCGCAGCCATAAGTTCTGCAGTGCAAAAGTCCACCTTAGGTGTAGATCAGATCGACGAAGTGTTGATGGGCTGCGTACTCTCAGCCGGTGTAGGCCAAGCTCCTGCCCGTCAGGCGGCATTAGCTGCTGGACTCTCTCAAGGGACGCCCTGCACCACTATCAACAAAGTCTGTGGCTCCGCCATGAAAGCGGTGATGATGGGCTGTAATGCATTGCGAGCAGGTCAGGCAACCACTGTTGTTGCCGGCGGTATGGAAAGCATGAGTCGCGCCCCCTACTTGATTCCTCAGGGACGTCAGGGTTACCGCTTTGGTCATGCGCAGATGCTCGACCATATGCAATACGATGGCCTGCAAGATGCCTATCAGGGTGTCGCCATGGGTTTGTTTGCTGAAAAATGCGCAAACAAATACAGCTTCAGTCGCGAGCATCAAGATGCCTACGCCATTGAATCACTGCGTCGCGCCAATCTAGCGATTGACAGTGGTTGGTTCGATCAGGAAATTGCACCTGTAACTATTTCCTCGCGTCGAGGCGATGTGGTGGTAGATACAGATGAGCAGCCAGGCAATGCCAAGCCGGAAAAAATCCCTCAACTAAGACCCGCCTTCGACAAGAATGGTACGGTTACCGCTGCCAACGCCAGCTCTATTTCAGATGGTGCCGCGGCACTCACATTGATGATGGCAGATGAAGCTGAAGCGCGAGGCCTAAAGCCCATTGCGGTTATTCACGGCTTTGACCAGAGTGCTCACGAGCCAGAGTGGTTCACTACAGCGCCTGTGTCAGCGATTAATAAGACTCTGGAACGAGTCGGTTGGACAGTGGATGATGTTGATCTGTGGGAAGTGAACGAGGCGTTTGCCGTGGTTGCTATGGCAGCTATGCATGAGCTGAAAATACCCCATGAAAAGCTCAACGTTCACGGTGGCGCCTGCGCTCTTGGCCATCCGATTGGCACCAGTGGTGCCAGAATCATAGTTACTCTAATTCATGCCCTGCAGCAGCACGGTGGCCGCAAAGGCATCGCCAGCCTCTGTATCGGCGGCGGTGAAGCTACTGCAATGGCGATTGAGTTAGTCTAGAAATCTGGTTTAAAAGGCTAGTCTAAATATAGCCTAGTCTACGTATTCAAAGACTTTAACAACACTGCGGACGCCGCTTGTACGACTGGCGATCGCAGTGGCTTTTTCACCATTGATACGTTTGACTCTACCCATCAAATACACCACGCTATCTTCAACGGTCACTTCAATATTGGACGACTTAATCTCTTTATCAAAGGTGATCTTGGTCGCTACCTTAGCGCTGATCAGGGCATCATTGGTGCGTGCAACAATCGACGAGTTGCCACGTACTTGCAGCTCATTGTGAACCTGTCTTTGGCCAGTGTAGGCGCGGGCCGTATCTCCAGCTAAAACTCGCAGCGCTTTAGTGGGCACTTCGCCGGTCAACAGCACAATGGCATTGTAAACATGGACATTGATATGGGCTTTCTTGAGTGCCGGGTCGGCTTTCTTAATATTGACGCCAATAAAGGTGTCCATTTTAATGTCATTGATATCCGAGCCAATTGGAGTCGATGTTAGATCCGGGTTGATAGGCTCTTTGACAACAGTATTGACCACAGAGGTACAGCTGGATAGAAGAACCACCAGTGATAAAGCTAAAATAGGCTTGTGCATTTATTCTCCTCCAAAAATATGACTGTCTATCAGGGCGCAGAGGCACTGAACAATTTGTACTTGCGACTGAATAATCAGCGGCGATGGTGCGCTGCCGATATTGATAAGGACGTCATTGTAACTTACCAAGTTAATCAACGAATCATCATTTCCTGTTGAAATCAGAATGATCGACATCCCTCGATCCAGCGCGGTATTCAATGCGCCTAGCAATAGGTCGCTATTATTGCCACTACTCAGCAGCACCAATATATCACCACTCGCGGCTTGGGTTTTTAATGCTTGGTTATAGCGCTCTGCAGCACCGCTTTGCTGAGTGATCTGATTTAGATTGAGCGATGGAAAGCCGGGGCGGTCAATTTCATAACCCTGGGACAGATAATCCGTCAGCAGTTGCGCAACTAAGCCGCTAGAATTTTCGCCGCAGGTAAAAACACGATTGCCCGTCAAAAGTGCCGAAGCGACTTTTTCAGCGGCACTGGCAATGGACTCGGCGCAGCTTTCCCCGGTCACCATGGTCGCCTCAATCATCGCCTGAAACTGATTAAAAACCTTTTGATCTACTGCGTCCAATGACTTGTATCCTATCTAAATTCGCAACTACTGAAGAATATTTTGTATCCAATTGATGCAATACCCAGAGGTCGATTGCCCCTGCGGCTTATCGGGGCTTATAGCTACAGCGTCAAAACGAGCGCTGACTTTTTCAGTTAGGCCTTCATATTGCATATACGCCTGTGCCGCAGCTGTTAAGCGCCGACATTTTTGGGCTGTAATAGACTCTTCAGCAGAACCAAAATTTACACTGCTACGGAAGCGTACTTCTACAAATACCATCACTCCATTATCTAGCATAATCAGATCAATTTCGCCCCTGCGAGTGCGAAAGTTTTTGGCCACAAACTCCAGGCCTTTAGACTGCAAAAACTCCAGTGCCAGCTGTTCAGCCGCAGCACCGCTTAAACGCGCTTTTTTAGTACTTGGGAATATCCCTGTCCCCATAATGTTGCTCCTGAAACGGCCAATCCCTAAGGCTGTGCTGGCACCACTTGGCCATTTTCAAAAGCCGCCCACTTTTCTGTTCGTTTTATACGTCCCTCTGAAAGTCGCAGCATGCCTGTAGCGCCAAATACTGGCAGCGCATTAGGTTTGGCGAGTTCCTCAAGTAAGGCGTGCAATATAAACGCATCGTATCCCAGGGCGTAGAGCTGGCGATAGGCCGTAGGTAGGCGCAGGTCCGGCTTGAGGGGTCTTGGCATATGACCCTCTAGTGTCCAGGGCATAGCACTAAATTTGATGCCGCTGAGATCGCGGTTGAGTTCTATCTGCTGTGTTCCGCTATATATATGCGAAGTGGCATAAACCGGAACATCACCGGCATAGAGAAAATCCAAGGCGGGTTTTATCTGGCGTACTTTCCCGGAATAGCCGAGAACAATAACCAGGTCTATGTCCTGACGCCGGCGCGGAGTAGAGCTAAGACTGCGGTTCACTGAGCGCCGCAAAGCCAGACTGCGCTGTTCGCTGAGATCAATTTCCAGAGGTCTCTCCAGTAGCCGAGTGAAATCATTGACACTGCTAGGGTACGAGATCGCGTCAATCACCGCGCCACCTTTGGCGGTCCAGTAATCAATAAAATGACGTCGAGCACGCAGGCCCCAGCCGCTATCCGGGGCTATTAGCAATGCGTTAGTTTGTCCTTGAATCCAAGCTTGATCGGCAATCTGGCTCACTTCGTCCAGCGCTGAGAGGCCAAATTGGAGTAAATTCTCCGTATCATTTAGCTGGTTTTTATCCAGTCGGTTGAGGGTCAGGGTGGGGACTTGTAAACGCGGGCTGGCGGCCAGCTCTTCCACCTGAGACTGGCGCATGGGACCGATCACCATATCGGCGCCACGCTCAACCGCATTGTTGTAAACCTCAGTGATTGACTGAGACGATGTGTCATAGATGGTTATCTTTGGCAGCCTAGCGCCCTGGGCAAGATTTTCATAATAGGCGCTGATAAAACCATTCAGCAGGGTTGTGCTGGGTGTTTCATATTGACCCTGCAATGGCAGTAATAATGCAATATTCTTGGGTGCTCCGGCGCCACGTAAACGTCTCTTTAGGACCGCTGGTGGGCTATTAGCGCCTGGATGCTCGCTCCAGCTCTGCTGCCAAACTGCGAATAAGTTTTTTTGAGCACTGGGGTCTGCCTGCCGATAGCGCATGGCCGCGGCCAGCTCTAACCAACCGGCCAACTCACTGCGATCGGCAAGGTCAGTCTGTTGCAGTTGGCTAAATGGCAGTTCATTAAGCTGTAGCCAAATTTGATCGTGCAAACGGGAGATTAGTCGCTGGTCGCTGATTTTTCGTGGATTGTAGAGCCTGCCCAACTGAATATTGTTTTCGATGCTGGCTCTTATCTGGCCGCCAGCATAGTTAAGAGCGCTTTCGAGGCCCAGAATACGGCGTTGAAAATGTATTTCCAGATTCTGTCGCAGCGTCATAAAACGTGTTTCTGCGAGTCTTGCCTTAGCGCTGGCCAGCTGCCGTCCCGCAAGATCCAGCTCCAATCCGAGCAAGCTGTACTCGACAAAAAAGTTATCGCTCAGCTGGTCAGTATTGATGAGCTGCAGTGTGGTTCTGCTCTGCTCTAGATCACCGCCCTGTGCGAACAGGATAGCAATATCCAGTAACAGATTGTCTCGGTCCAGAGTATCGCTCAATTGCAAGCGCGCCAGAGCCACTTCAGCCTGACTAACCAAGGATTCATTGATCTCGAGTTCTTCAGAACCAAGAGTAGCTCGAGCAATTGGTCCTGAATCTTGCGTTGTAGTTGGCGCACAGCCCCCGATAAAGGCTAAGATGGCCAGCGCATAAATCATCGAGAGAGAAAGTCTTTTAGTCATGAACTCAAATCAATCCGGTACGTTGTATGTAGTCGCCACACCCATAGGCAATCTGGGAGATATGGTACCCCGAGCAGTGGAGATCCTTCAATCAGTGAAGGCAATCGCTTGTGAGGATACCCGTCACAGCAAAAAATTGCTGGATCATTTTCGCATTGATACACCATTGATGGCCTATCACGACCATAGCGACAAAAAAAGCAGCCACAAGATTCTGGTGCAGCTCAGCGCGGGCAATAATATAGCCCTAATATCCGATGCAGGTACACCGCTGATCTCCGATCCTGGCTACCGCTTGGTGCTTGCGGCGCGCCAGCAGGGTATTAGTGTCATCCCTGTCCCCGGTGCCTGTGCGGCCATTGCTGCATTGAGCGTAGCAGGTCTGCCCACGGATCGATTTAGATTTATTGGCTTTTTGCCGGCCAAGAGTACCCAGCGTAAAAAGGTACTTGAGGAACTTTCGGCTGTGCCTGAAACTATGGTGTTCTATGAGGCACCCCACCGAATTTTGGAAACCCTGAGAGACAGCGTTGAAGTCTTTGGCCCTGAGCACAGTGGTTTTATCGCTCGGGAGCTGAGCAAAACCTTCGAGACCTATCTGCATGGCACGCTGGCTGAGCTAGTTAGCATAGTTGAGGCCGACAGCAATCAGCAGCGCGGTGAAATTGTCCTGGTGTTAGCAGGTCGTGAAGAGAGCGAAAGCACAGTAACTGTCGACGGCGAACGAGTCCTGCGTCTGCTGTTGGCAGAATTGCCAACCGCCAAGGCAGCAGCACTCACCGCTAAGATTACCGGCGGTGACAAAAAGCAGTTCTATCAAATGGCCCTGGCACTAAAAGAATAATCCGAGAAAATTGATATAAAAAAGGCTAGCTCATTCGAGCTAGCCCTCTGTACCGCTAACAACTTATCTACTTACTGTGCTGAATATCCGCAACAGTTAATGCCGTCATATTAAAGATACCCCGAGAAGACACCGACGGAATCACAATATGCGCTGGCTTGCTAAAGCCATTGATAAAGGGTCCGATCAACAATGCATCGGTCAGAGATCGAATCAATCCCATGGCAATATTGGCGGCATCCAAATTAGGCATCACCAAGACATTGGCACGGCCCTCGAGGGTCGACTGCGAATAGATCGTTTTGCGCAATTTCGGGTTCAGCGCGCTTAGCACATGCATCTCACCATCAATTTGCAGTTCTGGATGAGCTTCGCGCAACAGTTCGCTGGCTAGGCGCATTTTCCGCGCCGAGGCAGTATTGGCGGTGCCAAAGTTTGAGTGAGACAGCAGGGCCACCTTGGGTTCAATACCAAAACGCTTCACTAGATCGATACTGGCTTCAGTAATCTTTACCAGTTCCTCGGCGGTAGGATCCACATTCATCGCGGTATCCGCCAAAAACAGCGGACCATCGGGCATCAACAATACAGCAGCAGATGAGACCAGCTGCTCTTTGTGGGAAGGGCCGAGCAGGTGCATGATTTCACGCAGATGGAAATCAAAGCGACCCACCTTGCCACAGATAAGGCCATCGGCTTCGCCACGGGCAACCATCACTGCGGCTATGGCAGTTTGGTCATCACGCATAATCTTGCGCGCAGCATCCACTGAGACACCGTGACGACCGACGCTCTCGTGATAGAAGGCGGCATACTGTTCGTGGTGATCATTGTCGCTGGGATCAAATATCTCCACATCTTTGTCCAGGTCGATACGCAGACCCAGTCGGTCAATCTTTTGTTCCATACCCACACGACGGCCAACCAAGATAGGCTTGGCGATCTGCTCATCCAATACTGCTTGCACTGCCAGCAGCACATCGTCATTTTCCCCTTCGGCATAGACAATGCGCGCCGGGGCTTTCTTAGCCAATTCAATAATTGGCTGCATAAACAGACCTGCCTGATTAACAAACTCATTGAGGGTCTGGCGATAGGCTTCTAAATCTTCGATAGGGCGTGTGGCTACGCCGCTTTCCATAGCCGCTTTAACCACAGCCATAGGGACAACTTCAATCAGACGCGGATCAAAGGCCTTGGGGATCAGATACTCGGGGCCAAATTTCAGTGCTTCATCAGCGTAGGCCGCTGCTACTACATCTGAGGTTTCCATGGTGGCGAGATCGGCAATGGCGCGCACGGCTGCCATTTTCATCTCTTCATTAATAGTCGAAGCACCGCAGTCCAGGGCACCGCGGAAAATAAACGGGAAACAGAGAACATTATTTACCTGATTCGGATAATCAGAACGACCGGTAGCCAAAATTGCATCAGGGCGAGCAGCCATAGCTTCTTCTGGCATGATCTCTGGAATCGGGTTGGACATGGCGAGAATAATTGGCTTCTCGCCCATTTTCTTCAGCAACTCGCCGTTTAATACGCCAGGACCGGAGAGACCCATAAACAGATCAGCACCTTCGATTGCGTCGTCAATGGTGCGATCGCTGGTTTCCACTGCATAGTCTTCTTTCCAAGGGTTCATACCCTCTTTGCGACCGGCATAGATCACACCGGTGCGGTCGATCATGCGTACATTCTTTTTCTGCAGACCCATGCTCACCAACAGGTCGACACAGGCGATACTGGCCGCACCAGCACCGGAAACCACTAGTTTTACGTCTTCAAACTTTTTATCCACTATGCGCAGGCCGTTGTAGATAGCAGCGGCGGCAACAATGGCGGTGCCATGTTGGTCGTCGTGAAACACCGGAATCTTCATGCGCTCGCGGAGTTTCTTCTCCACCATAAAGCATTCTGGGGCCTTGATATCTTCAAGGTTTATGCCGCCAAAGGTGGGTTCCAAGGAGGCGATAATATCCACCAGCTTATCGACATCGGTTTCATCTATTTCAATATCGAAAACATCGATATTGGCAAACTTCTTAAACAGTACCGCTTTGCCTTCCATAACCGGCTTCGAGGCCAGGGGACCAATATTGCCCAGACCTAGGACAGCAGTGCCGTTGGTAATCACCGCTACCAGATTTCCCCGGGCAGTGACCGAGGCCACTTCGGTAGGATTCTCGACAATCAGCTCACAGGCATGGGCCACACCAGGGGAATAGGCCAGAGACAGATCACGCTTATTGGCTAGCGGTTTGGTCGGGCGAATTTCCAACTTACCAGGTGTTGGGTGGGTGTGATATTTGAGTGCGGCTTCTTTAAATGAGTCGGTCATCTGTGGAAATTTCCTGTTACGGTATGAGGGAGCAATGGAGGCTTTTTGGGTTTAGAAAAACTTCAGGCGACAACTCCATTTTCTGAGAGATATTTTAACGCTTCATGTACGTAAATAGCTATGTGCCTAGACGCTACACTTGTAATAGTTTGGATCACTTGAAAGAATACCTATGTATTGCCACAGGACTTCCATATTGAGTACAGATAAAAATAGCCAACAGGGTCAGCCTATTCGATTGATTGGCTTTCTGATCGCTTGCTTGCTGAGCGTATTTTTAACCGGCTGGCCCACCCTGGGTTTTACCCAGAGCGACAGCGCTCGTACATTATTTGCCGACAATAAAGCCGGTATTTTACAAGTCAGAATTATTGATATCACCTCAGGGAGTAAGAGCGCTATTGGCTCTGGCTTTGTGGTCAGCGATACAGGTCTTATCGCCACCAACTATCATGTGGTGCAAATGGCTGCCAGCAAGCCCGAGCAGTATCGTATCGAATATCTTAGCGCCACCGGTGAGGCCAATAGCCTGACCCTGGTTGATGTGGATGTGATCAATGACTTGGCGCTGGTACAGGCCTCTGGCCCGTTGACCCCAGTGCTGCCTCTTGCCGCAGCTGAACCGCCTATAGGTGTGCCGGTCTATGCCCTTGGCAATCCACTGGATCTCGGCTTAACCGTGGTTCCCGGCACCTACAATGGCATCAACCAAACCAGCTACCACCCGCGAGTGCATTTTACCGGCTCACTGAACTCCGGTATGAGCGGCGGCCCCACCCTTAATCAAGCGGGGCAAGTGGTGGGTATCAATGTGTCCACCGCAGGAAATCAGGTGAGTTTTTTGGTACCGGTTACCGCATTGCAGCATCTGATCGCCGAGCATCAATTGCGCGGACATGCTGTGGACAATATTCCCCAGCGCATTGGCCAACAGCTGATGCTCGACCAGGATAAAAAGTTCTCTCAACTGCTGGCCCTGGACTGGCCGACTATTGCACTGGGTGAGGCCACAGTGGTCAATGAACTGTCGCCATTTTTTAGATGTTGGGGCGGGTCCAATAGCAGCTCCGAAAAAGCTCAATTGCTCAATGCCGACCGCACCTGTCGCAGTGAAGATAATATCTATCTGAATGAAAAATTTAACAGTGGTGTCATTGAACATCAGTTCTTCTGGTTAGAAACTAACAAGCTCAATAGCCTGCAATTTTATGCTTACTATAAGCGTCTATTTAATGATTTCGCGCCAGGTAACAAGGCCCGTGAAAAAGACGTGGGTGACTATCAGTGCGATACAGAGTTCGTTGCGGTAGATAATGTGAACGCAGAGCCCGAGCGTAAAACAAAGGCTGTGTTTTGTGCCCGCGCCTATAAAGACTATCCACAGCTCTATGATGTGTTGTTCTTGCAGGGCAGTGTGGATGATTCCCGCGCCGCCTTTCTTAGCCACTTTACTCTGGCGGGTGTCAGTCGTGAAAATGCTAAAGCCTATGCGCGCAAGTTTATGGAGGTGGCGCAATGGCGGTAATTATTGAACTGCTCGGTTGGGGTGGTAAGCGTCAGCGCTATTTCACGGTCGAGGGTAACTCAGTGACCATCGGTCGCAGCTATCAAAATGATGTGGTTCTCGATGATGCACATATTTCGCCGAATCATCTGCGCCTAGATGCAGTCGAGGGTGGTTGGCTGCTGACTGATCTCCAGAGTCTCAACGGTGTTGAGATTGTCAAAAACCCCGTTTCGCCTAGCGCTCAGATACCGAGCTCGGATTCAGCCGCCGTTCTCGCCGAAGGAGCAGAGATAAAAGTGGGCCGCGCTAGGCTGCGCATTGTCTCTGACAGTCATCCGGTGGATGCCGCCAAAGTGCTGCATCATCTGGAAAAGGATGTCGGCAAGTTAAATCGATTGTCTATTTGGCTGCCCCTATTTTTAATTAGCCTGGCAGTGGAAATTGCCTCGCTCTATTCCAGTAGCTATGTTGAGTGGCAGTGGAAAAATGTCTTCTCGACCATACTTGGCACTCAGGCAATACTGCTATTCCTGGCGCTTTTGTGGGGCGCTCTGGGGCGCTTTTTACGCAGTGAGAGTCAGTTCTTAAGTCACTACTGTTTAATTTTACTCGCTGGCTTGGTCTACTCTCTGGCCGATTGGCTAATTGGCATCCTTGGTTATAACACCGGCACCGAAACACTGGTGATGATCCTCTCGCCGTTAAATGCGCTGCTGGTTCTAGGGCTTCTACTCTCAGCCAATTTTGCCCTGGCGACTAATATGTTGCCCCGCCAGCGCTGGATTTCATCCCTCGGCTTTGTAATGTTGGTCATTGTTGTTAGTATCAGCGGCCAATTGAGTGGCTGGGGCGAATTTTCCCCCTACCCGGATTATTTCTCGGGTCTTGAGGTGCCTGCGCTGCAGTTCACTAGCGCAGAATCAGCAGATGATTTTATGACCAGCTTTGACCCCATTTTTGCCGCCGCTGACCGTTTGGCTCTCGACTAAAGCTTGACTGAGAGTGCTTCGTAGTTGAAAGCACTTTATTGAAAGCGCTTCATTGAGAGCCCTTAATTGAGAG
>Ga0209532_1001410_pt1 | contig 18726 bp, 16 predicted proteins | sample COG_02_FD_184746 | JGI IMG/M metagenome (GOLD analysis project Ga0209532, IMG submission 184746) | Pelagic Microbial community sample from North Sea - COGITO 998_met_02 (SPAdes) (version 2) | ecosystem: Environmental > Aquatic > Marine > Neritic zone/Coastal water | place: Helgoland, sampling... | reverse complement strand
CTATGGCTATTGGATTACAAAAAACTATAGAGAGGCGTATAATATGTTTGCATGTAATGGAATTTTATTCAATCATGAATCCCCAAGAAGAGGAGAAACTTTTGTAACTCGAAAAATTACAAGAGCTGTATCAAAAATAGCACTTGGCCTGCAAGATAAATTTTACCTTGGTAATTTAGACGCTCAGCGAGATTGGGGACATGCTAAAGATTATGTACGTATGATGTGGATGATCTTGCAGGCAGAACAACCAGAGGATTGGGTAATAGCTACAGGAGTTACTACTACAGTTCGTGATTTTGTGCGCTTGGCTTTTAGAGAGGTTGGAATAGAATTGGAGTTTAAGGGAAATGGAGTAGAAGAGAAAGCCTATGTTACCACTTGTAATGATAAAGAGTTTAAAGTAGAGATTGGTAAAGAGGTATTATCTGTAGATCCTACTTATTTTAGGCCAACAGAGGTAGACTTATTAATTGGTGATCCCTCTAAGGCTAAAGAAAAGCTTGGTTGGGTCCCAGAACACAATTTAGCTTCATTGATTAAAGATATGATGCAGTCAGATGTTAAATTGATGCAAAAAGAGCAATTTTTGAGAAAAGGAGGCTATAGTTCTGACAAAAATATTGATTAATCAAATCAAACATGAAAAAGATTTTATTAATATTTGGAACTCGTCCCGAAGCTATAAAAATGGCTCCTCTTGTAAAAGAGTTTCAAAAACATCAAGACACATTTGACACTAAGGTTTGTGTAACCGCTCAGCATAGAGAAATGCTAGATCAAGTTTTAGATTTTTTTGAGATCAAACCTGATTATGATTTAGATCTAATGAAACCAGGGCAAAACCTTTATGGTCTCACCGCAGACATTATAACAAATTTAAAACCTGTCCTTGAGGATTTTGATCCAGATTATGTTTTTGTTCATGGAGATACCACAACCACCATGGCAGCTAGTATAGCCTCTTTTTATAGTGGAGCCAAAGTATGTCATGTAGAGGCAGGGCTAAGAACTCATAATAAATTATCACCTTTTCCAGAAGAAATTAATAGACAAATAACAGGCCGAGTTTGTGATTATCATTTTGCACCTACAACTACTTCTAAAACAAACTTACTTAAAGAGAATATTAAAGAAGATACCATATTAGTTACCGGAAACACCGTTATTGATGCCCTTTTGGATAGTGTAGAAAGGGTTAACCAAGAGCCAAGTGTACTGATAAAACAATTGTCAAACACTTTAGGTGACAAAGAATTGATTTTAGTGACTGGACACCGAAGAGAAAATCATGGTGCTGGTTTTATAATGATATGTGAAGCGCTAAAAGAAATTGCTTTAGATGATACAAATAGATTAATTGTGTACCCAGTACACTTAAATCCAAAAGTACAAGAACCAGTAAAGCGTATTTTAACAGACGTTGCTAATGTGTTGCTTATAGACCCACTGGCCTATCAAGATTTTATTTGGATGATGAATCGTGCCAAAATAATTATCACAGATAGTGGTGGGGTACAGGAAGAAGCTCCTAGTCTTAGCAAACCTGTTTTGGTGATGCGTAATACAACAGAGCGGCCAGAGGCTGTAGATGCCGGGACTGTACTTTTAGTAGGCACAAATAAAGAATTAATAGTAACTGAGGCGCTAGATTTATTAAACAATGTATCACGTTTTGAGGCCATGAGTAAGTTGCATAACCCATATGGAGATGGGTTGGCATCTTATAGAATTGTTACTTTTATTAATGAGTTGTAAGTAATTCGAAAAACCATTCAAAAGACAGAGAACATTCATGATATTTAATTCAATAGCTTTTATAATATTTCTACCATATGATTTTAAAATATAAAAGCACAAAATCAAATGCAATGTGGAATATCTCAAACTATCTGTTTTCGTTAGTTTCATTGTTTTTTCTATTCCCATTTTTAATAAATAACATCGGTGCTGCAAACTATGGTTTTTTCATTTTTTTAAGCACTATAAATGGTATTGCAAGTGTAGCTAATTTTGGCTTTGGTGAGGCAACTTTAAGATATGTCGCGCTATATTACACAAAAGGTGAAATACCTACTATAAAAAATATACTTTCTACATCGTTGCTTATTTATATTGTCTTAGGGGTTTTTGTAGGGTTTATAGTTTATTTATTAGCGCCTCAAATTTCAGATTTATTAAAGGAAAAAAGTATTGATTCTGAAACAGCAATCTATTTAATAAGAGTTTCTGCTGTAACCTTTGTTGTTCGGTTTACTTTTGGGATTTTTGCAATGGTTCCCCAAGCCATCCAACGTTTTGATATATCATCCAAGATAACTATTGGTGAGACCATATTAAGGGTTGCTTTATACGTTATTGTTATTTTAAAAGGATATGGTTTAGAAGGCTTAGTTTATAGTGAATTAATTTTAGCTCTTATTTATGTTTTTGTAAATTATTTTATAACATCAACCATATTCAAAAAATTATGGTTTTTAGGGAAATTTTCTAAAGCCCTATTTAAACAAATTTTCAGTTATTCTATTTATGCAGCATTATCACAAATTTTAGGTTTACTTTGGCAGTATACAGATCGTATACTTTTAGGCTATTTTATTGGAAGTGCTGCCATAGCTTATTTTTCTGTACCTCAGCAAATAATTTTTAAATTTCTTGGGGTAATTACCGCAGGATCTGCCGTGTTATTTCCTAAATTCAGTGTTGATAAAATTAATGAAGACATCAAACTCATCTTCAAAAAATACACCTTGTTATTTTTAATGTTTTCTATAATTTTATTTTCAACTTTAAGTTTAATAATACCCGAATTTTTGGAGTTATGGATATCGCCTGAGTTTGCAGCACAATCCAAAGACATTGCAATAATATTGGCAATAAGTTGCATGATAAGAGGAGCTTTTCCTGTTTATCAAAATTTATTTAAGGGAATAAATAAACCCGTGTATAATTTATATATAATTATTGCCAGTTCATTGACTATAGTAATACTGGATTTTATTCTTATACCTCAATTCGGTCTAAAAGGAGCAGGAATTGCATATTTATTGAGCCCTCTAGCAGGTGTAGTGACAATTTATTTTATTTATACTAAACTTTTTAAAGAATCTATAAGGCAACCACTTTTATTATTGCTTGTTCCCTTACTTATCGGCTATATCACATTTATTTTGGGATTCTATTTTAAGACATATTTAAATTACCAAATTGGATGGGTAAGTATGATTCTTACTTCGGTCGTCTTTCCATTGCTGCTAGGTGGACTTTTAATCATATATTTTAATAGATTTTCAAAAAAACATATAGAGGTAATTTCTGTTTTTCAAATAAAGCAACTTTCAGGACTAATAAATACATTTACCTCTAAAATATCTAAAAACTAAAAAGACTTAGATGATGATGAAAAAAATAATTCTCAAAATATTTGGCAGAAAACGAATTGAATACTTACGCTCGAAACCAGTATTAGTCCATGGGAGATATCGAAAAATCATTGATGAAATAGAGTTTTATTCAAAAATTATTGAAAAGAACTATGGTAATGACGCCGAACTCTCAATGCTATTAACACGTAAATTTGCTCATATTTTAGACAAAGGTTTACACAGAAAAGATGTTAAGGCGGGGCATAGTAATACTATAGCGACAGAGCTTAAAAAACATCTTGAAATTATAGAAAACATAAATCCTGAGGATAGTAATGATCAAACCATTCTATGGGCTAAAGAGAAACTAAATATTTACAATCAACTGCAGGAAACAGGAAAAATAGATGAACTTAAAGGAAAACCTTTAAAACCTACTATAGATTTTGATACTTATTTTGAATTAATAAAATCCAGACGTTCGAACCGACAATTTTTGGATAAACCAATTAATGATCAAATAATTAAAAAATTGGCAGAAACTGTAAATTGGGCATCTTCGAGTTGCAACAAACAGCCCATAAAACTTTTTGCTACTAATAATCCAGAACTTGCAAAACAATGTTTGAATCAATGCAAAGGTGGCACTGGTTTTAGTAAAAACATTCCTTGCTTTATTGCATTTTGTGCAGATATGCGTGGTTATTATTTACCAGAAGAAATGTATCTACCGGCCATAGATGTTTCTTTGGGTGCACAAAACTTCTTTGTTGCGACTTCTGCACTGCAACTTTCAGCGACAGGCTTAAGTTGGGCTTTAAAAGATAGAGAAGAAGAAAAAAGACTCAAAAGCATTTTAAAAATCCCTGAACACTATCAAATTATATTTAATGCAGCCCTTGGTTATGCTCAGAAGGAATATGTACAACCTCTAAGAAAACCTTTGAAAAACACACTACAAATTATAAAATAACAGCATGAAAAAAATATTAATAATTAATCAGTATGCAGGTAACAAAGGAGATAGGGCAGTGCTTTACGCATTATGTAGGTTATTGTTAGAGAATTTACCTAATTCAAAAATAACAGTGTCTACTACCAGTCCTGAATTATGGGATAATTACGATTTTTATAAAGAAAATAAAATTGACTTTATTCCTTCTGCATGGGATTTTGATAGAGCAAAGGGCCTTTTAAAGAAGTTATATTTTGCGTTTATAAATAAATTTAAAAAATACTCTTATACCATATTAAGAGAAAATTTTTTAGGATTAAAACTCCCAATAGAAATATTTTTAGTTAATCCATTATTTTATAGAAATGCAAAAAAAGCTGATTTGATAATTAGTACTGGTGGCCATCACTACACAACAATTTTATCTAAAGATTTAGTGTCTCATTTACCATACGAGCTCTGCTCTGCTTTGAGATTAAATAAAAATACCATTATTTTTTCCCAAAGTATAGGACCATTTAAATTTCACAATAAACGAAATGAAAAATATATTCGAAGTCTTTTAAACAATTGTCAAAAGATTTTTATTAGAGAAAAAGATTCGTTTAAATTCTTAGACGAATTACAAGTTAAAACAGATCATTTGGATAAGGTGCCTGAAACTGTAATCTCGTTGAGTACATTATTTAAAAATTATGTGAAACCTTTAGTAAGGGAAAAAAAAGTTGGTATTGCTATTTATAGTACTAAGAAAAGATCAAGCGAGGAAAAAAACAACTACATCAATAGTCTTGCAGATTTTTGTAATTATATAATCAAGCTTGATTATAAAGTTGAATTTTTCCCGATGGAACTCAAAAATACTGAGCCAGACGACCGAAGGATGATTAATGAAATTACTGCTAAGATTTCTAATAGAGAAAAATATATAATTCATGATAAAGATTTAGAAACAAAGCAGCATATTAAAGCAGTTGCAAAATGTCGCTTCTTTGTAGGGCACAAGACGCATTCTGTCGTATTTGCTTTAACAAGTGGTACACCATTAATCGCAATAGAGTATCATCCAAAAACAAGAAATTTTATGGAACAATTTGACGTTGAAAATTATTCTATTAATGATGAAATATTGACATTTGATCTTTTAAAAGATAAATTTACAGCATTGTCATTAGAGTTTGATAAAGTTGGCGAAAATTGTTTTTCAAAAGCAAATCAATATGCAAAAGTGTTAGAAACAAACGTAAGTAAACTATAATAATGAAAATACTTTTTATAGCTTCAGGTTTTCCACCCTATATGTTTTCGGAGGCTAATGTTAATGGAAAATTGGTATTAGCTTTTCAAGCGGAAAATTGGAAAGTTGACGTTATCTCAAAACAAGACGAAGGAAATGTGTATTCAAAAGACTGGATAAAGCCTTTTAATCAATTAAAAGATATAACTTATGAATTGAATTATCCAATTGGATCAAGATTGGATAGATTATCTGATATATTTTATTCTGCTATTGTTCTCAAAAGCTATCCGTTACCAGGTATTCGTTGGGGAAGACGAGCTTATAGTAAAGCGTTAAAAATGATTTCTAAAAATGATTATGACTTTATATTAACACGTTCTCCCAACGACATTTCTCATTTGGTTGGCTATGCTTTAGCAAAAAAGACAAAATTACCTTGGATTGCCAATTGGAACGATCCTGCAACTACCATTTGGCCTGAACCCTATGTACATAAGATGTCATTTTTTAATAAATTAATCCTAAACAGATTTATTGGTAAAGCATTAAAAAAAGCCAGCATCAATACCTTCCCATCCGACACACTTAAAAATCATTTTACTAGCAATTATCCTTTGCTTGCCAATAAACAGTCAGTAATAATCCCACATATTGCATTAATCGATGAAGAATTAGTAACCAAACCAATAATTAAAACAAATAAGAAAGAAATCAGGATGTGTCATGCTGGAAATTTGTCTTCAGAACGCGACCCTAATTTGTTTTTCAAAGCCATAAAAAAAATCACCGACGAGTATTCTATAGATATTCGTCTTGATATTATGGGCGTGATTAATGATTATACGGAAAGCCTGATTAAAAAATATGACCTACAAAAGGAAATTAAATATATTGGGGGATTTTCTTTTGTTGATGCATTGCAGAAAATGTCCGATTATGATGTGTTGGTTTTAATAGAAGCTAAAATGGAATATGGAATTTTCTTTCCAAGCAAATTGGTAGACTACAACCAAGTTAATGTTCCAATACTCGCCATATCACCAAAACATGGCTATTCAAAAAGTTTATTTTCAAAATTTAAGGCAGGTGTTGTTGTTCACAACAATGATGAAAAAGATATTTATAATGGTCTTAAAAAAATGATTGAACTAAAGTTACAAGAAAAATTAAAAGAAACATTTGATTTAAAGACTTTACAAAATTTTTACTCATCTGAAGAAATAGTTAATCAATATAAAAATATATTTAAAGCCTTACTCTCATGAAAAAAGGTTTAGTAGTGTTTGGGGCAAGACTTAATAAATCGTTAAATGAAAGCATCAGTAAAACACATAACCCTTAGGGAGATGGAAAAACATCGCAAAAGATAATTAGTGCATTAAAAAAAAAATAGATTTTCAAGTGATTAAAATTATATCAAAGCACATACCTGTTCTCGATGGCATACGAGCTTACGCCGTTCTTTTAGTTTGTTTAGTTCACTTTTTTCAAGTAGACGAAACGGCTTTATATGAAACACATAAATACGTAGGTATTTTTCTATTTAAAATTTCACAAATCGGATTACGAGGTGTCGAATTATTTTTTCTTCTCTCAGGCTTTTTAATTACAGGGATTTTACTGGATTCAAAAAAATCGGAAACATTTTTTAAATCATTTTATGCAAGGCGTTTCCTCCGCATATTTCCGTTGTATTATTTTGTGTTAGCCGTGTCATTTATTCTCTTACCTCAAATAATTGAGGTTGATGAACCAGGTAAATTAGTAATAAATAACCAAGCTTGGTTATGGACCTACAATTCAAACCTATCTTACTATTTTGAATTTTCAGGTTGGGATGCCAGTACTAATTTCCCTTCATTTGGTCATTTTTGGTCGCTATCTGTTGAAGAGCATTTTTATATTTTTTGGCCTTTGATTATATATTTTACCAAAGAGAAATGGATATCCAAAGTTTTAATTGGGATAACTTTAGGATCATTAGCAATTGTACTCTTTGATTATTTTTCTGAAGGACTCATTCCTATATTAAAGTGGTCAACTTTTAAAGGTGCAGGAGTCTTAAGTATTGGTGGCTTGATTGCGTTGAATAGAAGAAATTCATTTAATTGGTTAAGATTAACCAAGTTTGCCAAACAAATAATTATTCCGGCAGGAATCTTATTTTTGGCTTCAAATTTTATTCCTAGAAAATATGAATTATTAGATACAGCATCATTTTTAACTTCAATTCTGTTTTTTACCTTATTAATAATTACCGCGATAGATGGTAATAAAATTACCAATAAATTATTTAACCATAAATGGCTTTATTTTATAGGCAAAATTAGTTACGGTATTTATATATATCATGGTCTTTTGCGGCCTTATTTTAAAGATTATTTTTATGAAGGAATATTGCACCAAATAAATAATGGTATTATCGTCAGTATAATTTATACCATTATTTGTACAGCTATTTCTATAATTATATCTTGGATTAGCTGGACAATTATTGAAAAGCCGGTATTAAAACTTAAACGATTTTTTAATTATTAATATCAAGATACACTTAATAAAAACAGATATTGTCTAAATTAAATCAAATGACCTTCAACTTTAACCTAAATTGATTTGAAAATATATGTTACAATTCCTTGCTTATTAAAAGGCGGCACCGAAATACAAACCTTACACCTTATTAACGCTTTGGTGGCTTCTGGCTATAAAGTTACGACCTTATGTTATTTCGAGTACGATAACGTTGTTGTTGAGCAATTTAAAAATGCTGGAAGTCAGGTTGTATTATTACAATGGAATCGTGCTATTTCTGCATGGCAATTTATATTTCGGTTAAAACGTATCCTAAAAAATAGTAATCTAAACTTAGTACATGTGCAGTATATGGAACCAGGAGCACTACCTATTATAGCAGCACGTTTAGCTGGTGTAAAAAAAATATTGGCAACGGTGCATCAACCTTATACAAAAACTCATGGTGTATTTGCTAAGTTAATACTACGTTTATCAGCTTTATTGTGCACTCGGTTTATAGCAGTATCGAAAAATACAGAAATTAGCTGGTTTGGCTCTGGGAAATTGTATAATGAAATGATACCATTAAAACAACAACCTAGGCATTTTACAATTTACAATGCTGTGCATGTGGAACAAATACAAGAGATTAATAATAAAACAGATATAATTTCTAAAAAGGATAAACTAGGCATTCCATCGAAAGCTATTGTGTTTGGTGCCGTTTCGCGCCTGAGACATGAAAAAGGTATCGATGTATTGCTTGATGCTTTTTATCGGGTTCAAAAAGAAAATAAAAATACCCACCTGCTTGTTGTAGGTACTGGACCAGATGAAAAACTATTAAAGGAAATGGCATCTCAATATAAAATGAACGATAAAGTCACATTTTTTGGTGAAGCTAATTGGGTAACTGCAATGCAACAAATGGCTTTAATGGATGTTGTTGTGGTGCCTTCACGTTTTGAAGGGTTTGGTTTAACGGCAGCTGAGGCTATGGCTATGGGAAAACCCGTTGTCGCATCTAATGTTTTTGGTTTAAAAGAGGTAATAACAGAAAATAAGACGGGAATTTTATTTGAGAATGAAAATAGAAATGATTTATATTTAAAGCTAAAAATTATTTGTGAGCATAAAAAAGATTTAAACAATTTTAGAGATTTCTCATTAAAAGAGGTTCATAAGTTTGGACTTTCTACCTATTTAAAAAAAGTAACAACATTTCACAACCAATTATAAATGGAAATTTTAAGTTTAATTATACTTATTATTCTTACGGTATTAGGATTTAAATATGCTTTTGTAAGCGGTAACTGTAGTGTGCAGAGTCCTTTTAATACTAAATATAACATACATGTAACTTCACGTCAAAGATTTGTACTATTACTATTATCGGTTGGAATCATACAAGCAGGTAGTTTTTCAGCAACTCTTTTGTTAGTTTGGATTATTTTATTATTGATTTTATCAATAAAATCTAGTACAAATCTAAAAAAATCAGGATTATTTGGTTTCTATGGACTATATCTAGTTTGGTTATTAATTTCCATAATTTTTAGTCCAGAACCAATATTTGGTTTACGAGTTTTTTTGAAATACTTATTTCCTTTTTTAGTTTTGATATTTGTCAGTTCAATATCAATTTCAGATGTGTTATTTTTAAAGTATTTAAAAATTGCTTTCCGGTCATTAATTATTGTAAATATTTTATATTTAATTTCAACACTAGATTCAGGATTATTTAATATTTATAATTCAATATTTTGGCTTGGAACATCCCTAACGGACGTAAATTCTTTTACTTTAGTAATTGGCTTAATTCTATATCAAATAACTAAAAAAAGGAAATACCTATATTTTATAATTATATTACTTCTAGTTCCAATTTTAACTTCAGTTAGGACTGGACTAATTGGCTTGGGAGTAACTTTATTGGCTATTTCTTTTTTTAAGTACAAATGGCGTGCCTTACCATTTTGTCTAATTATAATTGTTGGATTTTTAGCATCTATTATATATATTCCAGGAATAAGAGATAAAATGTTTAAAGGAACATTTAATAGTGCAGAGAGTGTAATTAACGCTAGTGAAAAGATTACTTTAGATAATATAGAAACAAGCGGCCGTTCATATGCATGGGAATGGAGTTTAGAAAAATTTTATAAAGGACATGAATATGTGGGCTCTGGTTTAGGCAATTTGCAAGCCATTTTTTACTCAGGAAATCATCCTTTTGGAAATTTAAAAGTTATTCATAACGATTATATTCAAATACTTTGTGACACAGGGCGTATAGGATTGGTTTTATATGTACTGGTCATTATAAGCTTTGTAGTACACTCTTTTAGAATTTATAATAATAGAAAAAATCTTTTAACAGCAAGATATGCAGCCTTTATAGCTGGAACTTCGTTATGTGGTATTATGGCCTGCGCATTTACAGATAATGTAATTAATTACTCTTTAATTACGCTAAGTTACCCTTATGTATTTTTTGGCTTTGCCTTATCCTTTAAAAATAAATAACTCTAAAAAAGATAGTTTGAAATAAATTAAATCGTTTACATATGAAATTAAAATCAATTAAAAATTTAAAAAATGAGCTTATTTATAATCTTATCAACCCAAAAGATCACTTAAATGTATTGTCATTTTTAACAGATAATTATGGAGATTATTATAATCGTATTATTTTCAATCAAATTGCAAATAAAAATATTCATATAACTGATATAAACTTATACCGTAGATTAGAATTTATAAAGTCATTTTACTCAAAAAAACCTCTTTTTGTTGGAATAGGCAGTATATTACATTTTGCAACTCAACAAACAGTTGTATGGGGCACAGGAAGCTTATGGTATAATTCGACTCCTCCAGAAAAACCTAAAAAAATTCTTGCAGTGCGTGGTTATTATACGGGTAGGAATTTGGAGGGAAAAGGATATGAATTTGATCGAATATATGGAGATCCAGGATTGTTAGCTTCTAAATTTTATCAGCCTGAAAATAATAGTTTTCAAAAAAAATACCGTTTAGGAATTATACCACATTTATTTGAAAAAAAATTAAAAATAATTAATGATTTCAAAGATATTGATGACATAAAAATAATTGATATTGAAAATACAGATAATTTATTTGAAGAAATGAATAGTTGTGAGAATATTGCATCTTCATCGTTACATGGACTAGTTTTTGCTGATTCTTTTCAAATACCAAATACTTGGATAAAACTTTCAGATAAAATTCATGGAGGTGAATTCAAATATTTAGATTATTACTCTAGCTTGCTTTCTAAAAAAGAGATTAATTACGAACCTTTAATTGTAACAGATATAAAGGACCATAAGAATATTTTAAAAACTTCAACTATTAAAGAGATAAAAACAGATCTAACTCTTTTAGAAGGTAGTTTAAAAAATTATATTGAAAATAATTTGAAATAAACTTAGTTATTATAAAAATTTATAAGATAAATATATGTTAATAAGTGTTGTTATACCACTATACAATAAAAACGATACGGTTTTAAGAGCACTGGATTCAGTATTAAATCAGACTGATTTACCAGATGAAATAATAGTGGTTAATGACGGTTCTTCTGATGGGAGTGAGGAAGTGGTTAAAAATTTAAACCATCCTTTAATTACAGTAATTCATCAAAAAAATGGAGGAGTCTCTTCAGCAAGAAATAAAGGGATTGAGTTTGCAAAAAACGAATGGATTGCTTTTTTAGATGCCGATGATGTATGGAAAATGGAATATATCAAACAGATTAAGAATCTAGCGGAATTATATCCCGATTGTAATGTTCTAGCGACTGCATATAAATTACAGGATTATTTAGGTACGAATAAATCAATAATTTTAAATAAAATACACTTTAGTGGTACCAAAGGAAAGTTAAGCAATTATTTTGATGTTGCCGCTTGCTCAAATCCACCTTTATGGTCTTCTGCTGTTGTTGTTAAAAAATCAGCAATCTTAGGTATTGGAGGTTTTCCGTTAAATATAAAATCCGGTGAGGATTTATTAACCTGGGCTAGGTTGGCTGTAGAAAATGAAATAGCATATTCTTTAAAAGAATTATCAGTTTTTATACAGGATAGTGCACATACATATAATGATAGACCTAATAGAATTCCAGAGCATGAAGATATGGTTGGAAATGAATTAATTAGGTTGTATGAACTTAATCCAAACATATATAAAATAAAGAATTATATAGGCTTTTGGAAAAAAATGAGAGCTTCAATATATTTAAGATTAGGTGAAAGAAAGAATGCATTTAAAGAGGCCATTTCATCATTGTATTATAATCCACTAAATAAAATTGTGTATGCCTATATTATCTTGTTAATATTGCCCACAGGAATTACAAATAAAATATTTAAAAAATTGGCAAATTAATGAAAGCTTTAATTTTTCATCCAGCTTTAGCACCTTATAGAGTAGACTTTTTTAATTCATTAAATGATTATTATGATGCCGTTTTTTATTTTTGTTTAAAAAATGTCAGTGATCAAAAATTTGACCAAGAAGTTTTGAAAGCAAATTGCAATTTTGAATGTAATTATATCTCAAAAGGTTTTGAATTTTTAGGACGCTCATTAAGATTTGGTGTTCTTTCAGTTATTAAAAAGGAAAAACCAGAGATTATTTTTTGTGCAGAGTACGGTCAAGTTACGCTTATTACTTTATTATACTGCAAATTAATAAAGCCTAGTATAAAAATATACATTTTAAGTGATGATAGTATAGATAATTCAAAGTCAAGAAAAGGTTTAAGGGCTCTACTTAGATCTTATATTTCAAAACGTTTAGATGGAGTGATATTTACCAGTAAAGAAGTGTCTAATTGGTATAAGCATAATATTAGTAATAGTACTAAAACATTAGATTTTCCTGTTATCCATTCCGAAAATTCATTACTAAAGATATATAATGAGAGTATTAAATTTTCTAATAAAAATATTGACCATTATAATTTATTAGGGAAAAAGTGTATTCTTTTTGTTGGACGTTTGGTAGAAGTGAAAAATCTTTTTTTTTTAATTAAATGCTTTTCAAACCTTAAAGATAAAAATTGCAATTTGATTATAGTGGGTGAAGGGCCTTTGAAAAGTAAGTTAATATCATATTTAAAAGAGTTAGATGTGCATAATGATGTAATATTGGTAGGAAGAGAAGAAGGCAAGCAATTATACAGTTGGTATTTATGTTCACAACTATTTGTTTTACCAAGTATTCATGAACCTTTTGGAGCAGTTGTTAATGAAGCCTTATTAGCAGGTTGTTTTGTATTATGCTCAAAGCTTGCTGGAGCTTCAAGTCTAATCAACGAAGATAACGGTCTTTTGTTTGACCCATTTAATGAAATTGAATTTACTAATAAGTTGAAAAACGAGATTGCTAAAATTTCTCCATTAAGGCATCACGTTAAAAAACTAAAAAATAATAGGATGCCATTTTCTTTTCAAGAAAAAATGACAAACTTATTAAATAATTTATAGTCTTATAATAAAATTAAATATGTTGTTATTCCAAATAATTAAAGCAGCCAAACAAAACCCTAATTTTAAGGGACGTATTATTGTTTGTAATTATGTTTTTATACGCTATTTTAGGGTAAGAATGGATAATTGGTACACCAAAATACTATTCGCCCCGATTATAATTAGTTATAAGTTTATTACAGATTTTTTATTAAAGTGTGAAATTCCTGCATCTACGGTAATTGGAAAGGGTTTTGTATTGCACCACGCTACAAGTTTAGTACTAAACAGTAAAGTAGTGTTAGGAGACAACGTTACATTGAATCATAATACCACTATCGGAAACAAAACCACTATACAAGGAGAAGATTTGGGGTCTCCAAAAATTGGAGATAATGTTACTGTTGGTCCAAATTCTGTGATTATTGGCCCAATTACTATAGGTGATAATGTAATTATTGGTGCAGGTTCGGTGGTTGTAAAAGATGTGCCTTCCAATTCAATAGTTGCAGGAAATCCGGCAAGATTTATTAAAACTTTTACTATTGCAAGTGGTGAATAAAAAAATCTTATTTATACTCCATCTACCGCCACCAGTGCATGGCTCTTCATTAGTTGGTGAATTTATTAACAAAAGTAACATTATTAATACTACATTTAACTGCAAGTATATAAACCTTGGTACGTCAAAATCTATTGATGAAATCGGTAAAAGTGGGTTTAAAAAAATGATCCTTTATATCTCGATAATTTTTAGGACACTCAATCAATTAATTGCCTTTAAGCCAGATCTAGTCTATCTTGCTATGACCGCAAAGGGTATTGCGTTTTATAAGGATATGGTTATGGTGTTTTTAGCAAAACTGTTTGGTATTCAATTAGTGATTCATTTCCATAATAAAGGGGTAAGTGTCAATCAAAATAAATCAATTGACAATTTTTTGTACAAGCGTGTTTTTAAAAACACAAAAGTCATTCTATTATCAAAATACCTATATCCAGACATTAAAAAATATGTTAAAAAAGAAAATGTGTTTTATTGCCCAAATGGCATTCCGGCAATTGGTTCAAATGAAAACATCGTAAAAATTAATAACGATACCGTTCAGTTGTTATTCTTATCCAATTTAATTGAGTCTAAAGGTGTGTATGTGTTATTAAAGGCGCTTAGAATATTAAAAAGTAAAGCAATATCTTTTTCCTGTAATTTTGTAGGTGGTATTGGTGATATTACTGAGGAGGCTTTTAATAATAAAGTCAGTAGCTTACAATTACAAGACCACGTTCAGTATTTAGGTAAGAAATATGATCAGAAAAAAATAGCTGTTTTTAGCAATACAGATATATTTGTTCTACCCACATTTTATCATAATGAATGCTTTCCTTTAGTTTTACTGGAAGCTTCTCAGTTTGCCTTACCAATGGTATCAACTTTTGAAGGTGCCATCCCAGAAATTATAAATGATGGTATTAACGGGTTTATAATTGAGAAAAATGACATTGCTGCATTGGCAGATAAATTGGAATTATTAATAAAAGATGAAACCCTCCGAACTAAATTAGGTAATGCTGCTTTTAAAAAGTTTAAAAAAGAGTATACGCTAACAAAATTTGAAAGTAATATGTGCACTATTTTAAAGTCTATTAATTGAATTAAAAAATATGCTGTTAAACTATAATGTTTTTACAAAATCATTGCAGGAATTAGATTTAAATGCTGTACGTATCATTAACACAATAAATCCACACAGTTATTGTTTGTCTAGGTATGATAGAATATTTAATGAAGCTTTAAATTCCTCAGATATTTTATTACCAGATGGTACTGGAATTGTATTGGCGGCAAGAATATTAAACAATCAATCAATAACAAAAATTGCAGGTGCAGATATACATCAATATTTACTGCAGCAAGCAAATTTGAAAAACGAAAAAGTGTTCTATTTAGGTGCTTCTCAAAGCACACTTGAATTGATACAAAATAAAGTTAAAAGAGAGTTTCCAAACATTACTGTTTCTAGTTTTTCACCACCCTACAAACCTCAATTTACGAAGAGTGAAACAGCTCAAATGTTAGAAAAAGTAAATGATTTTAAACCAGACATTCTTTTTGTAGGTATGACAGCTCCCAAACAAGAAAAGTGGGTATTTGCTAATAAAGTAGATATTAATGCAAATACTATTGTATCTATAGGGGCTGTTTTTGATTTTTATGCTGGAAATATTAAACGATCATCAGACTTTTGGATTTCTATTGGTTTAGAATGGTTACCCCGTTTTTTAAAAGAACCAAAACGTTTAGCAAGACGAAATTTAGTCTCTACACCAAAATTTTTAGTTGAAATTTTATGGTTTAAAATTTTCGGCAGAGGTATATTATAAAATTTAAAAAAAACTCACAATGCCATTCAATCCAAATTCAGCAAAGAAAGCAGGTAAGAAATCCAAAAGAGGACCTGCTAAAAAAGAAGGACCTTCCATTAAAGAAAAAATGGAATTACTCTATGAAAAAGTATTGGATGATCTGCTCATAAACCAAGAAAAACTCACCAAAACAGAACGGGTAAAACTTTTTGTAACGCTCTCTAATTATATTTTCCCTAAAACAAAATCTGTACGAGACAAGTTTACAATTGAACAGTTAAAAGAAATAGATAAACAGGGCTTTACAGATAGAGATCCAGATCCTACTAAGTAATATTTTATAACAACCAATTGAATTATAAAGAAACACTTTACTTTATTTCAAAATGCTTGACCATTTCTTTGGAAGAAAGCAATAGACAAGAAATAGAAAAACGGTTGCAATCAAAAAAAATAGATTGGGAAGCAGTTGTTGAAATAAGCACTGCTCATTATGTGTTTCCAGCACTGTATTGTAATTTAAAGCGTGTAGGTTTTTTACATTATTTACCTCAAGAGTTGGTAAACTTTATGGAGCACATTACCAATTTAAATAGAGAACGAAACCAGCAAATTATCACCCAAGCAAAAGAGTTAAATACCCTACTGTTACAAAATAACATTACTCCAATATTTTTAAAAGGAACTGGTAATTTATTGGCTGGATTATATAAAGATATAGCTGAAAGAATGGTGGGAGATATAGATTTTATTTTTTCAAAACAAGACTATCCTGAAGCTATTTCAATTTTAATAGACAATGGGTATTTACCAAAAAGGATATCTAATTTCAAACATTTTCCTCATAGGCATTATCCAAGATTAATAAAGGAGAATAAAATTGGAGCAGTTGAAATTCATAGCAAATTTTTAAATTCAAAATATGATAATGAATTTAATTATAGTTTTGTGGAAAAAGATATGCAGATTATAAATGGTTATGCAGTTTTAAGCTATGCCAATAAAATAAACTTATCTATTGTTGCCAGTCAAATAAACGATTATGGTTTTTATTACAACACAATTACCTTAAGAAATGCATATGATGTTTTTTTATTATCTAAAAAAACCAATGCAAAAGATGCAGTGAATTCCTTAGATACCCTAAACCATCCCTTAAATTGTTTTTTAGCAACTTGTCATGAGGTTTTTAATTCTGTAGCTAGTTTAGATTACAACAATACAAAGAAAACAGAGGCCTATTTAAGTTATTTTAATAGTCAGTTTTCGAATCCGCAAAAATTTAAAAGACACATAAATAGAGTTAAAATATTTCTATCAATAAAATCTACATTAATTTTTTATTTTAAATGTATTTTCTACAAGCAACACAGGAATTTATTGTTTTCAAGATTATTAGATCGTAGTTGGAGAAAAGAAAAATTAACTCAGTTAGGTTTTAAATAGTAGTACTATCAAACTAAACCCACCTGATGAATTAGTGTTAAAACCATTTGTCATCTTTTTCTTCATTAAAGAGAAAAAAATTGAAAGCCTTCACATCAAATGAAGGCTTTTTTTATTGCCTATAAATAAGTTGTAAAAGTCTCTAATACTTCATTTTAAAAACAATATTTAAGATATGCAGATAACCCGTCCAATCAAGGTGCTTAAAAATGTAGTGCGTATTTAACGCATATCTTTAAAAGATCATGTCTTCCAAAACAGAACAACAGAAAACTTTTTTAATTGAAGTGTTCCTTTTTGTTTTCAAAGATGATATGTTGTCTTAATACAAAAATGACATAGCTTTTTATGTAATTTGAAATTTTACATTCAATTTTTAAGTTAATTTTCGTTATTTTTAAATTAAATTGACTTTTTAAAAATAAATTAAATCTCTAAACTAATGAAGCTTAAATTATTTGCAATAACAATTTTATTCTGCTCTTTCGCTATTGCTCAATCCTTGCCCGCAGGTTTTGAAACAGTCGCTTATGAGGGTTTTGATTATACATCAGGTAATTCTCTTTTAGGATTAAATGGAGGTTCTGGATTTTCAGCTGCTTGGACTGGATCCTATCAAGACAGGTATATGAAAGTTCACGGTACAGGTTACACATATCCAGGCCTAAACACCACGGGTGGTAGAGCTTCGTATAGCTCAACTTGTTACGGAACTTGTAATGATATTGCATCCTCAGATAGAACTATTCCGATGCAGTCAGGAGGTGTCGTCTACGTACAATTCTTAGCTAATCTAGGTTCCCAGGCAGGCGGTGGAACTCCACAAATAAGGTTTAGAAATACTGAAACTAATTCATGGGCTCTAAATGCAGGAGCGCTCACAACTGATGTTTACAATTGGGGTATTTGGGATACTGAAAACTATTACATGACAACTATATCGTCAAATACAGAGAGATTTGTTATCATAAGATTTGATTATGTAAATAATACCACTAAAATGTGGATTGATCAAGATGTAACCACATTTAACTACTCAAACCCAACTAATCCTGACGCTACCTCACCTGTGGCTAATAGTTTTAATAGAATTGATTTATATTTCAGGAGTCCCGCTCCTCATGGAATTGATGAAATTCATGTTTTCAAATCACCTGATGAAACATTTACAAACTCAACTGGAGACGGCCAGTGGAATACGCCTTCAAATTGGACTTCAGGAAGTGTACCTTCATCTAGCACAAACATTACAATATCATCTGGTCAAAGCATTGAAGCTGGTAATAATAATTCAGGTACTGCAAGTGCAACTGCAAATGAGAATCAGACGCTTTCCATCACTGC
>Ga0209532_1001409_pt1 | contig 18731 bp, 17 predicted proteins | sample COG_02_FD_184746 | JGI IMG/M metagenome (GOLD analysis project Ga0209532, IMG submission 184746) | Pelagic Microbial community sample from North Sea - COGITO 998_met_02 (SPAdes) (version 2) | ecosystem: Environmental > Aquatic > Marine > Neritic zone/Coastal water | place: Helgoland, sampling... | reverse complement strand
GCCAGAGAATAAAAATGAGAAAGGATTTTATGATGAAAATTCAGCATTCTACCCAAGATCACCATACGGGGTTGCAAAAATTTATGGTTTTTGGATCACCAAAAACTATAGAGAAGCCTATAATATGTTTGCGTGTAACGGTATTTTATTTAATCACGAAAGTCCTCGAAGAGGAGAAACTTTTGTTACGCGTAAAATTACAAGAGCGACTGCTAGAATTGCTTTAGGATTACAGGAAAAAATCTATTTAGGGAACTTAGATGCTAAAAGAGATTGGGGCCATGCCAAAGATTATGTGCGGATGATGTGGATGATTTTACAGGCAGATAATCCTGAAGATTGGGTGATTGCTACAGGAAAGACGACTACGGTTAGAGATTTTGTTAGACTCGCTTTTAAAGAAGTGGGTATTGAATTAGAATTTAAAGGAGTGGGAGTAAATGAAAAAGCTACCGTTTCAATGTGTAATAATCCGAAATTTCAAATAGAAATAGGAAAAGAAGTGCTGTCTGTTGACCCTACTTATTTTAGACCAACTGAAGTAGATTTATTAATTGGAGACCCTACCAAGTCAAAAGAAAAATTAGGCTGGGTTCCAGAACATGATTTAGCATCATTGGTAAAAGACATGATGCAATCAGATGTAAAACTGATGCAAAAAGATCAATATTTGAAAGAAGGTGGATATTTTATTAGTAGCAATCCTGAATAGTTTATGTTTGAAATTAAATTAAAAAATAATAAAACATTTAATTGCGATAAAGAATCAACAATTTTTGAAGCAGCTAAAAAAAATAATATAGTTTTAGAGCATAGTTGTCTATCGTCAAGATGTAGAAGTTGTGTGGTAAAAGTACTATCTGGAAAGACGATTAATAAGGAAGAAGAACTCGTACTTACAAAGGAAGATAAGAATGAAAATTTTGTACTTTCTTGTAATGCGAAGCCCCTTAGTGATATAGAATTAGACATAGAGGACTTAGGTGAGATTAAACTTTTCGACAAAAAAATTATTCCTTCTAAAATTAGTGTCATAGAAAAATTAACTGATGATGTTCTAAAAGTAGTTTTAAGACTACCTCCTAATTCAAATTTTAATTTTAATTCGGGACAATATGTAAATATTATCAAAGGAAATATAACTAGAAGTTATTCAATTGCTAATTGTTCAGATCATAAAAATCAACTAGAGTTTTTTATTAAAAGTTACGAAAATGGTTTGATGAGTGAGTATTTTTTCAAAGAAGCAAAAATTAATGATTTATTGAGACTAGAGGGTCCTATCGGTACTTTTTTTCTTAGAGCTTCCAGTTTTAAAAATATTGTTTTTTTAGCTACAGGTACAGGAATAGCTCCAATTAAATCCATTTTAGAAGGACTAGATAAATCATATGAACAATATCAAAATAAAAATTTGTGGGTAATTGTTGGGGCTAGATATCAAGAAGATTTATTTTGGAATCCAAATTCTAAAAATTTAAATATTAAATACATACCAGTACTTTCCAGACCTGAGAATGATTGGAATGGGGCAAAAGGATATGTTCAAGATATAGTATTAAAACAGCAAATTGATTTAGAAAACAGTCAGGTATATGCCTGTGGGTCTAATGATATGATAAATTCAGCAAAAGAATTATTTTTAAAAAATAATTTAAAAGAAAACAACTTCTTTTCTGATGCATTTGTTCAAACTAATTAATAAAATATGAAAGCAGTAATTTTAGCAGGAGGTCTTGGAACACGTTTAAGCGAAGAAACAGTATCTAAACCGAAGCCTATGGTTGAAATTGGAGGAAAACCAATCTTGTGGCATATAATGAAAACCTATTCTCATTATGGTATTAACGATTTTATTATATGCTGTGGTTATAAAGGGTATGTTATTAAAGAATATTTTGCTAATTATTTTTTACATCAGTCTGATGTGACTTTTAATATGAAAGACAATAAAATGACTGTTCATGAGGATCGAGCAGAACCGTGGACAGTTACTTTAGTTGATACGGGAGATAATTCTATGACGGGAGGAAGATTAAAAAGAGTATTACCGTATATAAAAGACGAAAAGGTATTTTGTTTTACGTATGGAGATGGTGTTGCAGATATTAATATAACTGATTTGATTAATTTTCATAAATCTCACGGAAAACAAGCAACTTTAACAGCAACTTTTCCTCCGGGAAGATTTGGAGCTCTAAGTATTAAAGAGAATCAAGTCCAAAAATTTGAAGAAAAACCAAAAGGTGATGGGGCTTTAATTAATGGAGGGTATTTTGTGTTATCTCCAAAAGTTATCGAGAGAATTGAAGGAGATGATACTACATGGGAACAAGAACCTTTGAAAAGTTTAGCATCTGATGGAGAGTTAATGTCTTTTAAACATGATGGTTTTTGGCAACCAATGGATACTTTGAGAGATAAAATGAAATTAAATGAATTATTGGATCAAAACAAAGCACCGTGGAAAGTTTGGAAATAAGTAAAGGAAAAGTAGATTCCAGTTTTTGGAAAGGTAAAAAAGTATTTCTTACAGGTCATACAGGATTTAAAGGGTCTTGGTTGTCTTTATGGCTTCAAAACATGGGAGCATTAGTTAAAGGGTACTCTTTAGATGTAAACACAAAGCCAGCATTGTTTACACAGGCAAATGTAGCTGCAGAGATGGAGTCAGAAATAGGAGATATTAGAAACTTAGGACAATTAACTGAAAGTATGGTTAGTTTTAGTCCAGATATTCTAATTCATATGGCGGCTCAACCATTGGTTCGACTTTCTTATCAAGAACCAGTTGATACGTATACAACAAATGTTATAGGAACCGTAAATGTATTGGAAGCGGCTAGAAAATGTTCAGCTTTAAAAGCGATCGTTTCTGTTACTACAGATAAATGCTATGAAAATAAGGAATGGGATTGGGGATATAGAGAAAGTGAGCCTATGGGAGGACACGACCCATATAGTAGTAGTAAAGGCTGTGCAGAGTTAGTAACATCAGCATATAGACGTTCTTTTTTTAGTTCTGAAGGCACTGCTTCATTAGCTTCGGTAAGAGCAGGAAATGTTATTGGAGGTGGAGATTGGGCTGAAGATCGATTGATTCCTGATATTTTAAGAGCTTTTGAGAAATCAGAACCAGTGGTAATTAGAAACCCTTTATCTACAAGGCCATGGCAACATGTATTAGAACCACTTTCTGGTTATTTAGTTTTAGCTCAAGAATTATTTTTGAATGGAGATGAATTTGCAGAAGGATGGAATTTTGGACCAAAAGACGAAGATTGTAAACCGGTGAGTTGGATTCTGGATAAAATGGTGGAAAGCTGGGGAGGTAATGCTAGTTGGAGTTTAGATAAAGAAAACAATCCTCATGAAGCTGGATTTTTAAAATTAGATTGTTCAAAAGCTGCAAGTAGATTAAAGTGGAAGCCAAAATGGAATTTACAATTGACACTCAAATCAATAGTGGACTGGCATCAAGTTTATAGTAATGGAGGTGATATTAAAAATCAATGTTTAAAAGAAATAAATACTTATTGTAAATAATGGAAAACGAGAAATTAGAAAATTTAAGAGTAGAGATAGCTAATTTAGTTACACAGTATAGCGAAGAGAAATACAAGCCTGTAGCTTTTATTGGAGGTAAAACTGTAATTCCACCATCTGGGAAATTAATGGGAGAAGAAGAATTACAAAACATGGTAGCAGCATCTTTAGACGGATGGTTGACTACAGGGAGATTTAATACCCTTTTTGAAAAAGGTCTTGCTGAATTTTTAGGAGTAAAATATTGTTTGTCTGTGAATTCGGGTTCTTCTGCTAATTTAGTTGCTTTTAATACATTAACTTCACACAAACTTGGAAACAGAGCTATTAAAAAAGGAGATGAAGTAATCGGAGTTGCAGCTGGATTTCCAACTACAGTAAATCCAATTATACAGTTTGGAGCAGTTCCTGTTTTTGTGGATGTTGATATTCAAACACACAATATCAATGTAGATTTAATAGAAGCTGCAATTACACCTAAAACGAAGGCTATTATGCTAGCCCATGCATTAGGGAATCCATTTAATGTAGGTAGAGTTAAAGAAATATGTGATAAGCACAATTTATGGCTAATAGAAGATACTTGTGATGCATTAGGAGCTGAATTTAATGGACAGAAATGTGGAACTTTTGGAGATATTGGTACCTTAAGTTTTTATCCTGCCCACCACATGACTATGGGAGAAGGTGGAGCTGTCTTTATGAACAATCCTGAATTAAAAGCAATAGCAGAGTCATTTAGAGATTGGGGAAGAGATTGTTATTGTCCTCCTGGTTGTGATAATACTTGTGGTTGTCGATTTGAACAAAAACATGGTGATCTACCTTATGGTTATGATCACAAATATGTCTACTCTCATTCAGGTTATAATCTGAAAATTACGGATATGCAAGCAGCATGTGGTCTTGCTCAATTGGGGAAATTAGAATATTTCATAGAAAAAAGACGAAGTAATTATACTTATTTGAGAAATAAATTAGAGTCTTTAACAGATTTTATCCATTTACCAATTCCAACTCCAAATAGTAACCCATCTTGGTTTGGATTTCCAATCACTTTAAAGGATGATTGTGGAGTATCAAGAGTAGATGTTACTAAATTTTTAGACAGTCATAAAATTGGTTCTCGATTACTTTTTGCAGGAAACTTATTAAAACAACCATATTTTAAAGATGTTGAGTACAGAGTAGTAGGTGATTTAACTCACACAGATAAAACAATGAATGATACTTTTTGGATTGGAGTACAACCATCTTTAGATGAGGTTCATTTTGATTTTGTTGCTGAAAAAATGGAAGAATTATTCGGTTTAAATTTTTAAATGAAAAAAAAAACTATTTTATTAACAGGAGCTTCGGGGTTTTTAGGAAGTTACCTATTGGAAAGTTTTATTGCTCTTAACTTTAATGTAATAATTTTAAAAAGATCAACATCTTCTACCATAAGAATTAACCATCTTTTAAATAATATTATTCACTATAATGTAGATTTATTATCAAGTTTAGATGATGTTTTTGTTCAAAATAAAATAGATATAATCGTTCATACAGCCTGTAGCTACGGCAGAAGCAATGAGAGTCTAAAGGAAATCATTAATACAAATTTAATTTTCGGAATTAATTTAATGGAATTAGGTATTAAATTTAAAGTACAAACTTTTATAAATACGGCTTCGTTATTGCCCAGGAACGTTAACAGTTATAGTCTATCAAAAGCACAGTTAACAGATTGGTTAAAAGTTAATTCTTCTAAAATTCAAGTAATCAATTTAAAGATTGAACACATGTATGGTCCAAAAGATGATAATAAAAAATTTTTACCTTGGTTAATCAGTCAAATGCGGAGTGGAACTGAAAATATAAATTTAACATCAGGAATTCAAAAACGAGACTTTATTTACGTTGATGATGTTGTTGCTGCTTATAATTTAATAATTAATAATTGTAAAAAGTTAGACAATTGGAATGAATTTGATATTGGAACAAATTCATTTATAAACGTAAAAGATTTTGTAATTCAAATTGCAAAAGAATTAGAAAACAGCCATAATATTAAAATTATGCCACGATTAAAGTTTGGTTTAATTAATTATAGAGAGGGTGACGTAATGATTCCTAAATTAGATAATAGCAAGCTGTTAAATTTGGGGTGGTTTCCGAAAACATCTTTAAAGGAAGGATTAAAAAAGGTTTTAAAATACAATACATGAAATATTTAATTACAGGAGGTTGTGGCTTTATTGGTAGTAACCTTGCGGCAGAAGTATTAGAAAGGGGTGAAGAATTAGTAGTTTTTGATAATCTTTTTCGTTTTGGAAGTGGTTCAAATTTAGAATGGTTAAAACAAAAAGGAGAATTCAAATACTATCCCTTTGATATTCGTAATTTAAATGATATTGAAACTGTGATTAAAAAAGAACAACCAGATGTTGTTTTTCATTTAGCTGGTCAAGTCGCTATGACCACTTCAATATCTAATCCTAGATTAGACTTTGAAATTAATGCAATGGGGACTTTTAACCTTTTAGATTCTATAAGAAAATACTCTCCAGATGCTATAATACTATATTCCTCATCAAATAAAGTTTACGGAGATTTCGAGGATTTGACTTTTGAAGAAAAAGAAACAAGATACACGTGTAAAGAATACCCAAATGGTTTTGACGAGAGTTTACCGTTAAATTTCCATTCGCCTTATGGTTGTTCGAAAGGTGCTGCAGATCAATATTTGCGAGATTTTAATAGAATTTATGGAATTAAAACGGTTGTTTTTAGACATTCATCTATGTATGGTGGAAATCAGCATTCTACAATTGATCAAGGTTGGATAGGTTGGTTTTGTCAAAAAGCAATTGATATAAAAAATAAAACAAACTTAGAAAAATTTACAATTTCAGGTACAGGTAAGCAAGTAAGAGATGTACTGCATGCAGAAGATGTCGTTTCTCTTTATTTTGCAAGTATTGATAATATTGAAAAAGTAAAAGGACAAGCATTTAATATTGGAGGCGGTATAGAAAATAGTCTCTCACTATTAGAGCTATTTGCGTTTTTAGAAGAAGAACTTTCCATTAGAATGAATTTTAATAGATTGGCTGCAAGAGAAAGTGATCAATTATTATTTGTAGCGGATAACACTAAAATTTCAAAATTAACAAGCTGGAATCCTAAAGTAAGCACTAAAGAAGGCTTAAGAAAAATGTTAAATTGGTTAACTTAGTTTTTTATTTTTTTTTAAACATAACTTATAATAATTTAATATGACTGAAAAAAGATTAACAATTACAATGCCTGTTTTTGATAGAAAGGAATTCTTTCTTGACGCTTTAAATTCCGCTTTAAATCAAACTGTTAAATGCGAAATTTTAGTAATAGACAATTCCTCACCCCATAGTTATTTCAAAGATATATGTTTGGAAAAAGGAGTAAAATATATAAAAAACGATACAAATATTGGTCTATTTCCAAACTGGAATAAGTGTATGGACACTGCAGAAACAGATTATGCAATGATTTTGCAAGATGATTGTACATTAGAGTTAGATTTTGTAGAGTCGTTTCAAAATACAATAAATAAATATCCCGATTTAGATTTTTATTTTACGGATTTTAATATGATGGATTTAAAAACAAAAGCTAAATACAATCATCATCATACATTTCCTTATGGTCATTTTAAGGACGGCATAAAAGTTATTGAATATGCTGCAGAACACGGCTTAGGTTTATTATATTCATTTATTTTAAAAAAAGAAAAATTTACTGAATATTACTATAAATTTCATGGTAGTAATGATTGGTTATGGATATATGATAATATTAGATACTTTAACGTTTTTGGAAATAATAAAAAAGCAGTTAATTATGGTACTCATCCGCTACAGGATTCTGCGAACTCCAATACGCATTTGCAATGTATGTTAGTAATTGCATATATTTATGAAATAGTAATTTGTAATATTGACGGTTTAAATATTACATTTAGAGAAAAGGCAAAATCTAAATCTACTGATGCTTTTACTTATTTACTTTCTATAGTTACCAAAGCTAAATTCAAACAAATTCTTTCTGAATCTAATATTTATAGTGATTACTTAAATGAAAAAGTAAATTATGGGATAGCTTTAAAATTATATTTAAGCTTACCGTTACTTTTTAGAAAAGTGATTTTCAAATCAATGACAATGATAAATATTATAAAACCCGTATAATAAAAAAATAGAGTTTTTGTTTATCAAGATACTCTAACATTTATGATTATGAAACTTTTTAGAATTTCCCTTAATAATGACAGGAGTACAAAAATAGGACAGCAAATAATTTATTCTTTTGGTTACCAAACTATAAGTATTGTAATTAGTCTAATTTACATTCCTTTAATGTTAGATTATCTTACTCAAGAAAAGTATGGCGTTTGGCTAACTCTAACTTCTATTTTGGGGTGGTTTAGTTTTTTTGATGTTGGTTTGGGCAATGGTTTGCGTAACAAACTTGCTGAAGCTTTTTCAAATAGTAATTTATCTTTAGGACGTAAATATGTTAGTACTACCTATGCATTACTTATTTGTATATTTTCTTTAATACTTTTTATATTTCATTTCAGTAATTTTTATTTGAATTGGAATTCGATTTTAAATATAAAAACAGTAGCAAATAGCGAATTATACCTTCTTACATCAATTGTATTTTCGTTCTTTCTAATGAGATTTGTTTTTGCTCTAATTTCTGTAGTTTATATAGCAAATCAAAAATCTTCCATTAGTCACTTTGTTATTGCCATAGGTAATTTGCTTTCATTTTTAATGGTATTAGCTTTAACATATTCATCTATTAAGGGAAACCTAATACTTCTTGGCTCCTTTGTAAGTGGTATTCCAGTTTTAGTATTTGTTGTAGTTTCAATAGTATCTTATACAGGTAAATATAAAGATGTTAGACCAAGCATCAGAGAAGTAGATTTTAAATTGAGTAAAGATTTAATGCAACTTGGTTTAAAGTTTTTTTTTTTACAGATTTGTGCTATTATTGTTTTTTCAACTTCTAGTTTTTTTATTGCTCAATTTTATGGGCCGGAAGAAGTCGTTACATACACTATTGTTTTTAAATATTTTCAATTACCAGTAATGGTGTTTTCAATTATATTATCACCAATTTGGTCTGCAGTCACAGATGCGTACGTAAAATCAGATTTTTTATGGTTAAAAAAAACGATAAAACAATTAAACGCTCTCTCTATTCTTTTTACAGTAGTCGTTATCATTATGTCTATTTTAAGTCAATGGGTTTTCGATTTATGGGTAGGTGATAAAGTAGTTTTTTCTTGGGATTTAATAATTGTTATGGCCATATATACAATTTTTCAGATTTGGGTAATTCCATATTCAAATTTTATAAATGGTCTTGGTAAAGTAAAACTAACGATGTTATTAACGGTTATCGGTATTATTCTTTATTTAGTTTTAATTTATGTATTTAGAGACTTATTTAACAATAGCACAGGAGTTGTATCGGCCATTATTGGGACTTATATTATTGGGGCCATAATACAACCTTGGCAAACAAATAAAATATTAAATGGAACAGCAAAAGGAATTTGGAATAAATAATATGAGAATACTTTGGTTTACCGACACCCCATCCCTTTATGATCAAGGCAAACACCATTATCACGGTGCGGGCTGGATAGAATCTCTAGAAGAGCTCATAAGAGAGCAAGAAGGAATTGAACTGGCCGTAAGTTTTTTTCATAAAACTGATAATGAGAAAGTTATAAATAATGGCGCTACCTATTTTCCAATACTTCGAAAATCGGCTAAAAAACACCCATTGAGATCAATAGTTAATAGATGGACTGGAGATAGTTTCGAAGATGAAAACCTTAAATCAAACTTTATTGATATAATAAGTGATTTTAAGCCAGATGTTATTCAGGTCTTTGGCACAGAAGGTATATTTTCAAAAATCCAGGAGCTTACCAAGATACCCGTTGTAATACATATCCAAGGGATTATTAACCCTTATTTAAATACCTATTACCCTGTCAATCAGTCGAAATGGAGTTTTTTGTTCAGTAAAAATTATTTTTTTAATAACATAATTGCCAGTGCTCCCGCTTTTGGCAGAAAGCGTTTTGTTATACAAGCAAAAAGAGAACGAAATTTTCTTTCAAAAGCAAAAAATATCATGGGGAGAACCCATTGGGATAAAATGCTGGTAGAATTATACAATCCCAACGTTCAATATTTTCCTGTAGATGAGGTGTTAAGAACTGATTTTTACAAAACTGATGCTATTTCTAAACAACAGCCTAATAAACAATTTAAAATAATATCTACTTTATCACCAACAATTTATAAGGGTATAGATGTAGTTCTTAAAACTGCTAAACAACTTAAAGAACTCAGCAATTTCGATTTTCAATGGGAAATTATTGGGCTTGGGGCAAATGCACCTTTACTCAAACATTTTGAAAAGACTGAAAAAATAAACCATAGTGATGTAAATATTATTTGTTGCGGAAGAAAAAATTCGAAAGAAATGATTGAATTGATGCAAAATGCAGATGTTTATGTACATCCTTCTTATATAGATAATAGTCCTAATTCAGTTTGTGAAGCGCAAATTTTAGGATTACCCGTTATAGCTTGCAATGTAGGTGGAGTTGCAACTTTGGTAGAACACGAAAAAACAGGTTTTTTAGTGCCTTCAAACGGGGTGTTTGAATTTGTTCATTATTTACGCTTAATAAAAGCAGATGAGAATTTAGGATATAAAATTGGGCAAGAGGCAAGACGAGTTGCTTCTATGCGTCATGACCGCGACAAAATCGTATCAGATTTATTGATGGTATATTCTGCTCTAAGTAATAAAAAATTATTGTAAACTTAAATGACAATTTAATGATTTACGACACCAAAATTCATAGTTTAAATCATAAAATTGGAAGATTACAAGATGCAAAATGTGGCCATTTGATCTAACAAAAAATGATTAGGAACCTTAACAATACCGAATAATTGGGCAGAACTTTTAATAAACTTATTTTTTCTCTTGTGCTTGTGCTCCTATATGAGCTGAGTATAGACATTTTCATGTTAGATGGATTGTCTATTTTGAAAATAGTAGTCACCGTTTTTTTATGGCTTTCAGTTGGTATTTCAATTAATCAATTTTTCAAAAATTATAAAAAATTAAGTAACAGTATTCCTCAGCGCGCCTTTTACATCCTTTGTTTATTAATTATTTGGAATTTAATTAATATTGGCAGAAGTCTTTATATTGAAACAGGACAAATCATTACACTGTTTGGTAATATCAACACATCGCTTGCACTTTTGCTTCCTTTTCTAATTGTTTTTTCAATTAAGATAGCAAACCTAAAAAAAATTAATAGCTATTTTTTTACATTGATAAAAATTGGAATTATACTATTTATTTTGTTTTTTGTTTTTAGTGGAGGCGTATTAAATATAGTTCATATAACGATTTTGAATGCTTTTTTTTTGCCGGTTATCTTTCTAATTACAACGTTTCGTTTTGAGAAGAATAGTAAAAAATTAATTATTTTAATAGTTACTTTTTTATTAGCCTATGTGGCTTATATTTATGGTAGCCGCACAATGATAATCAGGCTGTTGTTATTAATTATTGGATTAATTCCGCTTTATTTATATAGAAAATTTCATTTTAAATGGGTTTTAAAAGGAACGTTTATTCTAATCCTTTTGCCCTTTATTTTAATTCAATATAGCATTAATACTGGGGAAAGTGCTATTCAAAAATACACTAGTGGTGTTTCATCAGGTAGTGAAATGAGCCAAGATACCCGAACTTTCCTTTATTTAGAAGTGTATGAAGATTTGGCAGAGAACAAGCAACTCCTTTTTGGTAAAGGCGCTGGTGGAACCTATTATAGTAATTATTTTAATACAGCTTCAGGTGATTCAGATTCTAGGCTTACTGTAGAAGTAGGCGTGCTTGCAATATTACTAAAAACTGGATTGATAGGCGTAATACTCTATCTCTTACTAATATTTGCTTCTATATTTTACGCCTTCTTTAGGTCTAATAATTATTATGTCGTGGGAATTGGTCTTATGTTGTTTATCTATGTGTTACTTTTATTTATTGAGAATGCCATTAGTTATTCAGGTAATAGTTTATTCATTTGGTTTTTTATTGGTGTCTGCTTATCCAAAGAAATACGAAATATGAGCAATTTAGAAATTAAATTCATCCTTAACTAAAAAATAATAAATATTGGAGACTCAACCATTAATTAGCATTATCACCGTTGTTTATAACGGTGCAAAAACCTTAGAACAGACTATACAAAGTGTATTATATCAAACTTATAAAAACATTGAGTATGTAATTATTGATGGCGGCTCCAGTGACGGCACACTTGATATAATAAAAAAATATGAGAGCCATATTAGCTATTGGATTAGTGAACCAGATAAAGGGCTTTATGATGCAATGAATAAAGGTATTAGCATAGCCAAAGGGGAGCTGATAGGAATAATTAATAGTGACGATTGGTATTCTGAAGGGACAATTCAGAAAGTTGTTACAAGTTTTATTGAAAATAATGAAAAGTTAATTTTCCATGGAGATACATTTTATGTTGACGATAAGAAGACATACATACGTAAGTTTAATCCATCAAAATTAAAGTTGTTGTATTACGGAATGACTTTTTCGCACCCTTCTACTTTTGTTCATAAAAGTATTTATAAAGAAAATTTATACGATTTGCGCTTTAGGACCATTGCAGACACTCATTTATTGCTTGGTGAATTTCGTTCTGACCCAAATATTTTTTGTTATTTACCTGTTCCTTTAAGTTATTTTAGAATTGGAGGTATTAGCGCAAATGTCCATTTTATGGAATCATATAGGGAAGGTCTTAAATCAAGAAAAATTCTAAATTTTAATTTCTTTGAACTAATGCTTTATAGAACAATAAAAATGTCTGTGATACTGTTAAAAAGTATAAAATTATGATGGGATATTTAAAGACTGATTTTAAGAATAATCGTTCCAATTATAAGGTAATATTCATTATTTTTTTTTATCGAGTAGCTCATTTTTTTTCAGAAAGAAGGCATATTTGGTGGTCAATTATTATAGGGTTTCCGATACGATTGTGTTATAAAATATTAGTAGAATGGATCTTAGGAACAGAAATACCGGCATCAGTTAAAATAGGCAAGGGATTAAAAATACATCATGGGCAATGCCTTGTCGTAAATTCTAAAGTGTTGATTGGGAATAATGTAACGCTTAAACATAATACAACTATAGGGGCTTCTGTTGATCTTAATGATAAGTTTATAGCAGCACCAGTCATTGGGAATAATGTGATTATTCATCCACACACCATAATAATAGGAGATATAACTGTAGGGGATAATGTAATTATTGGAGCAGGGAGTGTAGTTTTAAAAGATGTTGAACCAAATTCTGTAGTGGCTGGTAACCCTGCCAAGAAGATTAAAACATTAGAAATGACTGTAAATGATTAAAGATCTATTTACAAAAGACCTTTTTTCTTAAACAGTAATATTATCAGTTTTTATTATCATAAAATGAATAATAAAATTTTAACAATGCAAAGTAAATTCATACGACACTTTTTTAATAAATTGAACAAGAGCCAAATTAATTATTGTGTTTGGGGAAACCATGAATCCTTACCTGATGATTTAAATGGAAGTGATTTAGACATTGTTGTGGCCAGAAACAATCATCTAAACTTCAAATTAATTTTAGATGATTGCCTTCGTCAATTTAGTGGAAAGAATGTCTCATATTTTGATACACAAAATTCAGAACACTACCGTGTAGCGGGAATTCATGAAGGGGATCCTTGGGGAATAATGATTGATGTAATTTATGAAGAATTTTATTACATGGATAAAATTTATCTTCCCAGTAAATGGATAAGGTTTTTTACAACAAAGCATAATGAAATAAACGTTAATGAGCTTGGCTTTTCCTACCTCGCTGGTTTTTTAAAGGAACTTATACATAATGGAGTAGTAAAAGATAAATACTTGACAAAAACCAGTTTAGAAATTAAGTCAAATCCAGAAAAGTATAAATTTTTTATTAATGATGTATATGGTGAAGATTTTTTTAATTTATTGGTAGCGTATTTCAATAATTCAAAAGAAGAGATAGATTTAGGAATTCTTCAAAAGACAATTAAAAAAAGTATTCGTTCCAGTAATATTGGTGTGTTTAAGAAAAAAATATCTAAACTTGAAAGATTGATTAATCCTTCACCTGGATTCACTATTGCCTTTCTTGGAACCGATGGGTCAGGAAAAAGTACCATTATAGAAAACATTAAGCCAACTTTAAGTGATGCTTTTCATAAGACTGTTTATTACGAACACATGCGCCCCAATAAATTTCCAAGTATCGCAGAACTATTTGGTAAAAAAGATAACTTTAATGGGCCAATTACAAACCCACACGAGAGTGAGCCTTCAAAATTATTAGTTTCTCTAATACGCTGGGCCTATTACATGATAGATTATACTTTGGGTTATTATTTAAAAGTTTTTCCTACAAAAGCGATTCGTTCTTGTGTTTGGATATTCGATCGTTATTACTACGATTATTTGATTGATCCAAAGCGTGTACGCATTAATTTACCACAATGGATTTTGAAAATAGGGCAATTGTTAATTCCCGAGCCTGACATTATTTTATGCCTTGGCGCGAATGCAGCAACTATTCACGGGCGTAAACCGGAACTTCCGTTGAAGGAAGTGGAACGTCAGGTTACAGAATTAAAAAGGTTTTGTAATTCTCATAAACGTGCGATTTGGATAGATACCGGAAAAAGTATTGATGTATCATCCAACGATGCTTTAGAAGCTATTCTTAAAGTAATGGCTAAACGATTTGATTCGATAAAACTAACATAATAAGTAATGAATTATTATTATATACATCCATTCAAACCACAATATTTTTTTCCTGAGACTTTTAAAAAGCATGCCGTTTTTATTTCCTTTTTTAAACCCTATACCCTCATTGGAAAAATTTCTTGGGCTTTATTTAAAAATCTATACCTATATAGAGTGTGTTTTGGGAAAAGCAATATTGAAGCCTTTATACCAGAGAAAGAAATAAGGAAAATTATTGGGGTAGAAGCTTTAATGGCTTTTAATATCGGGACTCCGGGACCAGAGCAAAAAATTACGGGTTTGGGATGGGATAAAAACAATTATTTTTTTATCAAGCATGCCCAAACCCCATTGTCAATTAATAACGTGGTGAATGAATACCATATTCTGCGACAGCTCTCAACTTTGAACTTTGTTCCAAAAATTCAATCATTTCATCAAGATGAAAAGCAGGTCCTGCTAAAAACCGATGTATTGATGGGTACCCGTTTAGGTAATGTTCCTTTGAGTGAAAAAATTTTGAATTGCTTACACACATTGGCTGAATTTTCAATTATTTTGGATAATAAAGTTGCATCCTCATTGAAATTAGTGTTTGCTCACGGCGACTTTTGTCCTTGGAACATGATGGAACAAAATGGACAAATTTTATTATTTGACTGGGAAATGGGCAAAAATTATCCTTTGGGTTATGATTTATTTACATTTTTGTTTCAAACCAAATTTTTATTGGAACCCGAAAAATTAATCCCATATATTCTTTCTGAAAATAGAGATATAATTGACCAATATTTTCATCATTATAAAATTTATGAATGGAATAAGTATTTACTGGCTTTTAGTAAAGAAAAAGTATCTTTAGAAAGCAAAAAGGAAGGAAAAGGAATGCTATCACAATATAAAATATTGTTAGATTATGTCGAAAAAGCTTAAAATATTAATTTCTGCTTATGCTTGTAGTCCAAGTCATGGTTCAGAACCAGGTATGGGTTGGAACTTTGTAACCGGTTTAAGTAATTTTTATGAGGTTCACGTGATCGTTGAAAAGCGAAAATGGAAACAGCCTGTTATTGAGTATTTGGAATTACATCCATCTTTAAAACAAAATTTAAACTTTTATTTTATCGATAAAAAAAGGAATAAATGGTTACGTAAATTATGGCCACCTTCATATTATTGGTTTTACAAAGAGTGGCAAAAAAAAACCTATAAATTAGCTCTAGAATTAGACAAAAAAGAAAATTTTGATATAATTCATCAATTAAATATGGTGGGTTATCGAGAGCCAGGCTATTTATGGAAAATAGAGAAGCCTTTTGTTTGGGGACCTATTGGAGGGCTTGATAATTCACCTTGGCGTTTTTTACCTTCATTGGGTATAAAAGGTTTCATATTTTATACGGGGCGAAATTTAATGAATTTATGGCAACGTAATTTTTTAGTACGTCCAAAACAGGCTGCTAGAAGAACTAATACATCTTTAATAGCAGCAACTCCCGATAATCAAAGACTATTGCATAATTTATGGGGTCGTAAGTCTGAAGTAATTTGTGAAGTAGGACAAGAAAAAGATAATATTAAAATTTTGCCAAACATAAGGATTCTTGACGATGAACCACTAAAAATTGTTTGGAGTGGGCTTCATATTCCAAGGAAAAATCTTACTCTATTGTTTAACGCATTAAAAAAAGTGACAATTCCTTTTGAACTTCATATTTTAGGAAATGGTGAAATGACTGAAACCTGGAAAAAAATAGCACAAAAAAAAGGGCTAGCCAAAAATTGTATTTGGTATGGTTGGTTAGAGCGTCATAAAGCCATAGATATAATGAGTTCGGGGCATGTTTTTTGTATTACTAGCATTAGTGACTTAACCTCTACAGTAACACTTGAAGCTTTATCTTATGGTTTGCCAATTATTTGCTTAAATCATTGTGGATTTTCTCATGTAGTTAATGAAAGTTGTGGTATTAAAATTAATGTTTCTAATCCTAAAAAAGCCACAATGGAATTCTCAAGAGCATTAGAGAAAATTTATATGGATGAAAATCTCAGACAAAGCCTAAGCAAAGGAGCATTAGAAAGAGCTAAAGATTTTAGTTGGGAAAATATTTTATTAAAAACAGAAAGCGTTTATAAAAATCTATTAAATGAAAAATAAAATTCTTTTTTTTATACAATTACCTCCTCCAGTTCATGGCTCTTCCATTGTTGGAAAGATGATTTTAGATAATTTGAAAATTAATAATAATTTTAATACATTTTATATAAATTCATTGCTTTCTACTAATACAGGCCAAGGAAATATATTTAAAACTGAAAAAATTATTTCTTATTTTAAAATAATAAGATCATTTATAAAACAAGTTCATTCGTTTAAACCCGACCTTTTTTATATTGCTATGACTGCTTCTGGAATTGGGTTCTTGAAAGATTTTCCATTTATTTTATACTGCAGGTTAAAAAAAATAAAAGTAGTCATTCATCTTCATAACAAAGGCATTGCAAAATATTCAAAAAATTTAATTTATAGATTACTTTATTTTATAGTTTTTAAAAAATCTAAAGTAATTGTTCTTTCAGAAAAATTATTAATTGACATTCCAAATTATATAAATAATAATGATATTTATATCTGTAATAATGGAATGAAAAAATTAGTTATTCAAACTCCCAAAAAAAAAACCACAAAGAAAGTCCGTATTTTATTTATTTCTAATCTAATTGAGAGCAAAGGAGTTTTTATTTTACTAGAATCTTTAAAATTATTGTTAGAAAACAATATTTCATTTTATTGTAATATTGTTGGTGGTGTTGCAGATGTTTCTGAAGAAATATTATTAAAGAAAATAAATGATTTAGGATTATTAAATTATGTTAAATACTTGGGTAAATTATATGGAGAAAAAAAAGATAAGATATTCAAAGAATCTGATATTTTCGTATTTCCAACCTATTATAAAAATGAAGCGTTCCCCCTTGTTATTTTAGAGTCATTCATGTATGGTATCCCAGTTATTACTACTAATGAGGGAGGTATTTCTGATATAGTTCGAAATGAAATTAATGGATTGATTATAAAAAAAGAAAGTAGTTATGATGCTTTCAGAGCAATACAAAAACTAATAAATGAACCTAGACTATATGAAAAAATAAGTCTTAATTGTATAAATGATTTTAATAATAAGTATACCAAGGAAATATTTGACGATAGAATTTATGGTATTTTAAAAATGATAGTTAGTGAATAATCAATATTTCTGTGAGATACCATTTATTTTTGGTGTCAAAAATGTGAATGACCAAATAGATAAGTATGTTAAAAATAAATCTCACAAAGGTTATTTATGTGCTCAGTAATGTGTTTTGGAATTTAAATTATAAAAAAATCATTTTAAATTCATCCTTCAATACTTGTGATGGTAGCCTAATTGCTTTCATACTAAATTTAAAATATAAAAAATCTAAATTTGAGTCATATAATGGACCAGAGATTTTTAAAGAATATATTGAAAAATCTGATATAAAGCATTTAATAATTGGTGGAAGTTCTGAAAGTTTCAATAAACTACAATCTATGCATGATGTAAGCAAAAAAATATATCATCTACAGTTACCTTTTTTAAATCATAGTCAATTCAATTATGATGAAATTGCTAATTATATAAATGAAAAAAAACCCCACTTAATATGGGTGATGCTTGGTTGTCCTAAACAAGAATTATTTATTAATAATATCTACGGAAAAATTAATCAAGGATTATTAATTGGTTCTGGGGCAGCTATGAATTTTTATATAGGTGAATTAAAAAATCAAACATTTTCATTATTTGGACTAAGGTTTATTTGGCTTAGCAGGTTAATATCTGAACCACTCAAACAATCTAAACGAATTTTAAAATTTCTATTGATATTCCCAAAAATTTTAACAAAATTATGATTAACGTTGTTGTAATAACTCAAAAAGATAATTTCTTTATACCAAGAAATATAGAAAAAATAATAAAGAATAACTCAAGAGATACAAATCTTATTGGAGTAAGTGTTATTGAATCTAAAGGAGCATTAAATAGTAAAAAAATATATTTCTTAAAAGGATTTGGTATTAATCAATCAGTTAAGTATGCTGTTTTATTGACACTTCAAGTTCTAAAGGATCTAGTTGATAATATTTTTTTCTATAAATTTTTTAATGGTACTAAATCTATTAAATCAATTTGTTCTAAAAATAATGTGGAGTATCTAAAAATAATGAATCCAAAT
>Ga0209532_1001396_pt1 | contig 18821 bp, 20 predicted proteins | sample COG_02_FD_184746 | JGI IMG/M metagenome (GOLD analysis project Ga0209532, IMG submission 184746) | Pelagic Microbial community sample from North Sea - COGITO 998_met_02 (SPAdes) (version 2) | ecosystem: Environmental > Aquatic > Marine > Neritic zone/Coastal water | place: Helgoland, sampling... | reverse complement strand
CTTCTTTTTTGAGGGATCTAAATAATTAATTGAATTGATTTATTAACTTCCAAGAATTCTACTGGTGTAAAACTGATGTTCGATATTTCAATAGAGTTATCTACTACAAGAGTAATCAGAAATGGTTACTCTTTTTTTTGCAATAAACTCAATGAGAATCTTTGTTTTAAGAGAATCATGAAGTGGTATACTTATACATAATCTTAACTCTAGATTGTTATTATCAACCATGGTTATAATTCAAATATATCAAAAATTGCCAGTAAAAGGGTTATAACTGGCAGTAAAACTGGCAGTAAAATGATAGTTTAAAAACAAAAAACCCCTACTAAATAGTAAGGGTTATAGGGAGTTGTTTATGTAATTTATTTTTTGATTTAAAATGATTTAGTTATTAAAAATGCAGAGTCATCTGTTGTAAACCAAACCTCTATGTATTCTGAATTTTCTAAACAATTGTACCAACGATAGTATTTGGCAATAAAACTTGAATCTACATTATAATCAACCCTAAAATTATCTCCTTGATTACCTAACAATGAACTAATCTGGGTATAAGAATCCCCAACAGATATTGAAGAATAATTTGTCTGGTTTACATTATTAGAACAAGAATTATCTGGAAAATATTTAACCTTCAGATTTAATCGTTCATCATTTATGAGCCAGCACTCAAACCACTCATCACCATCGCAAAAATCCCATCTGTAAAATTTTAATTCATCGCCAGAACCTAAATTATCTGTTCTGAAATTGTCCCCCGCTGTGCCAACTAAATTAACAACCTGTGTATAATTCAAATCACCAGTAATTTGACCAAATTTGGCATTTGCAGAGGTAAGATCACAATTAGTGTTACTATTACTAGCACCGCTATCATCACCACTACACCCAACGATAAGTAAAGTTAAAAATAAATAGATTAGTTTTTTCATAATGTAAATTGTTTAATGTTAGAACAAATGTAAACAAAAGAATAAAGCGGTGTGGTACATAAAAAAACCCTCACATTTCTACAAGGGCTTTACACTATTGGGAGTTATTGTTTTATGTTGTTCTTCTTCGTCTCCAAGCTTTCGCTCTATTGGTTTCTTTTGAGACCCTCTCTTTTGTTCTTTCTTGTCTTGCTTCTGTTTTAGTTATCATATCTGAATTTAATTAAAACCGCAAAAATATATATAAAAATGTATTTCAACTAACAAATAATACACTTTATCGAAAATATGCCCTTAAAAAAGTTCAATTCGTAAAACAACTCTTTTATATCGTTATATAAATAGGAAGTATTTAAACTTGGTACATAAACATTCTAAATGGGATGCCAATATAAAAATGATTGCAAATAACAATTAATAAATCTATATTTGATACAATAACTTTAAAACCTATACAATGAAAAAATTATGTATGACTTTTTTGTCAATTGCTTTTTTGGTGAGCTGTGCCAATCAAAATAGCAATGAGACTGCAGATCTGTCGAAAGATACTGCAGTATTTAATCAACACGTTAAAAATTGGAAAACAGCTGTAAGTGGCTTTAGTTTGGAAGACCCAGAAAAAGTAATGAGTATTTTTGCAGATTCCTTGAAATGGAATAATCCGGAAGCTCTTATGAATGTAAACAAAACAAAAGCAGACCTAACAGCAGCGGTTAATTTTTATACTGGAACTTTTGATAATATAAAGTTTACCGATGATGTATATTACGGAGGTAGTCTTTATTCTTCTGAAAAAACAGAAGCTTCTCCCGACGGGATGAGAATTTATGGAAATTGGTCTTTCACCGATCCAGCAACAGGCGCTGAGGTAGCCTATAAATGGATGGGTGTTGTGCGCTTTAATACAGCTGGTAAAATTTATGAATTTGCAGATTGGTTTGATGTTAGTAGCATACCCAGTCAAATAGATGGAAGCTATAAGCGGTAATTACAATTCAACGGGCTGCTATAGCTTTAAAATTATACCAATATTTAGTTGGTTAATTTATTAAACGTAAAACAAAAACATAAAAAATGAAAAACATTTATTTAGTATTAGTAAGTATTTTATTATTTGTCTCATGTGGGCAACAGCCAGTGGGTGAAACAGAAAATAAAATCAAAGTAGGATCTGTAGGATTTCATATTGCTTTTAAAGTACCAAATGATTCTATCCAAAGAATGGAAGCCTTTTTGAAAACACATCAAAAATTCATGAGAGAGACGCACCATGTTAGGGGCGAAGTGGAGCCTCTTGTTTTAACCTATGCTGTTTTAAAGGCTCCTGAGTTAAATAACCCACTTGATCCAAATAGTGGGGAAACAGGAAATACTCTTTATGGAATTACTGAAATATATAATGGTCCTGCAGGTGCCGCGGCACACATGGAATTGGGTCAACAAAGAGAACAGATGTTTACAGAGTTGGTTGCATTAACTAATCAATACTCTATCTCTGGAATTCTTGGAGCTCCCGTTATTGGAGCAATGTTTGATTAAATGGTTTGTTAACTCAAATTTTTTTGAAGTAAAACTTAAGTTCAATATTTGAAAAGAGTTACCTACTAAAACAATAAAACGGTTATACTATTATAGTGTAACCGTTTTTGATTTATACTCTAACTTAGGTGTGATAGAAGTTGTATTAAAACAATTATTCTAATAAACCAAGCTGCATTAAGAATGAGTAGTTATCAAAAAAATCTTGTTCCTGAAGTACTTTTCCATCCTTCATCAATACCACGGTAGTACCACTGATGTTCACCTTTTTGTTAGTCGCAGGGATTCCAAACATTACCCCATCATGAGTTCCTTTAAAATTCCAATGTTTAACTATTTTATCTCCTTGCCCAATTACATCAATAAAATTAAATTCAGCATCAGAGAAACCAGTTAAGTAATTGTTGTAATAATCTCGAAAGGCATCAATGCCAGTGATATTACCCTCTGCAGTTACTACGGTTGCTTGTTCATCAAAGCTGTCACTATTTATAGCGTTACTATCCCTAGTTTCAAAAAAAGTATCCCAGGCCATCTTATAGGTATTGATATTTTTCTCAGTTTGTTCATTCACTCTTGCTAGAGACTCACACTCTTCATTAAATTCTTGTTTACAACCAATAAGTAGAAATGTTGTAATTGAAAATAGAATAATTTTTTTCATAATTGTTTATTTAAATTAATAATGGAAACCCAATATAATTAATTTTTTTGGTTTAGAGATTAGTTCTATCGCGTTAACTATAAACTCAAATTCTCTTGGAGAAAAACTAATGTTCGATATTTCAATAGAGATATCTACTGCAAGAGTAATCAGAAATGGTTTCTCTTTTTTATTCTTTACACTAAAGTATACAAAAAGGATTGCAGTGAGTAGGATGAGTTTTAAACTATTTAAAATATAGATGTAAAGTGCCTACACTGATTTTGCCAATACATCAACTCAAGATTGATTAATTTTAAAATGAACGAAAATTGCCTAAAAATCGAATAAATACCCGTTTTTTTAAACAAATTCATTAAAAATGACTCAAAAACATCTAAAAATGGGTAAATTTAAAAATTATAATAAGTACCGCCGAATAATAAAATCATCAAGATTTGGATGAACATCCAAAATCTCTACGCTGCTTAACAGAATAATTAAATGATATCAATATCAAAACTTTAAAAAAAAGTACCCAAACATACCAGTCTTTGCCTGAGTTGACTGCCGCTCTCACTGAAAATCAACAGAATACCTATCACCAAATAATTAGCTCGGTAGCTATACCAGTAGATGCTTTTGAAGAATTTTGTTCCTGGTCTGAAGAATGTTACACCCGAAATTGCATTTTTGAAAATGAAAAATTTGAACTTATCTTGCTTTGCTGGGAGAAGGATCAAATAACTCCCATCCATGATCACGGCGGAGAAGAGTGCTGGGTGAAAGTAATTAACGGAACTTTTAAAGAAACTCTTTATAAACAAGAATCTAGCGGTCTTGCCCAACTCAACACAACTATTTCAGTAAAAGGGACAATCTCTTATATGATCGATTTTATGGGCTATCATAAGCTAGAAAATATCTCTGGCCACAGAGCTATGTCTCTACATTTATACGCCAAACCCATTAAAAAATGTAATGTGTTTGATGATTCTAAACAAACATTCTCTTTAAAGACCTTGTCTTTCGACACGGTTTCCTAAGCTATCTAAAAATAGTGTGCTTCCCAAACAATAAAAAGGATATTCTTTTATAGAGTGAAGCCTCTTTTGCATTTTAACTAAAAACTATTTTTTAGAAAAGACTTGCGTGCCAAATAGAACTAATAAAATCACTAAAATACTATTGATGTAATCTGCCCAATTAGAGTCTCCCCAAAAATCTGTAAATATTCCAATTATTAGGTTTACTAGTACCAAAGCGATAGTAACGTACATTAAATTTTTATAATTCATGGTGTGATTGTTTGTAATTTCTTTTTTATTAATGCGTTGTTAGGATGAATTTTGTACCCTTGATGTTAATTATGAATATTCTAAGCAAATCTGGTCACCTATTTCTGCCTCATAATAAATCGATGCATCCACGCAATGCGGCTCTCCATCTACTTTTATGATAAGGCAATCATCGTCTGCTCCAAATCCAGTAATTATGCCGCAAATATCATTAGGGGAGCAACTTGTTATCAGTAGCATTAGTAAAACAATACCAAGTTTTTTCTGGCTACATAATAGGTTCCAAAATAAGAAGTTGTCTTTTGCACTATTCATGTTCCAAACATAATAAAAACAAAATTGTATAGAAACACTAATACTTTTTTTTAAGGGTTATATTTATTAAATTGCTTGTAATAGCTATGTTTAATATTAATTTTTAAAATTTAATAATATGCCTTGGTATGTTGTTGTAACTAGGCCAAGAGCCGAGATCAAGGTTAAAGATCGTCTTAAAGTCATTGGGGTTTCTGTTTGCTGTCCTACTCGGGTAGAGAAAAGACAATGGAGTGACCGCGTAAAAAAAGTAGAGGTGCCGCTTTTGCCCTCTATGGTGCTTGTGTTTTTGCAGGCAAAAGACAGAGAACTTATCTTTTCTGTGCCGGGTGTTGTGCGTTATCTCTTCTATCTTGGCAAACCTGCAGTGGTCCCAAAAAAAGAGGTAGACCTACTCAATGATATCGAGAAAAAAGGAACAAATATTATAGCTGTTAAGGCTATCAAGGCTGGAGATATTATAGATGTACCAGGTTTTGGGGCTACTACTCAAAAAGGTAAAGTTAGGCACATATCTGGAAATAAATGCTGGGTGGTGTTGGAGCGTCTTGGTTTTATAGTAACACTGCAGCTAGAGTAGCCGATGTACTTATGAATATAAAAATTACTTGTATTTTGATAGTAATTTAATTTTTATGTATATTATGTTAAGTTTATTGATATAAACTTAACATAATAATAATTTAATATTAACAATTAAAAATTTATTCTCTACTTTTATAAACTAATGATAGACTTATGGAATATCCTCTTTTAACTTGTGCAATTGCGCGTTCTACCAAAGTATTAGGCGATAGCTGGTCTTTGCTTATTATGAGGGATATTATATGCCATAAACACTCTAAGTTCAAGCATTTTAAAGCATCTAAAGAAAAAATAGCTTCTAATATTCTTACCAATAGGTTAAAATCATTACTAGAAATGGGGCTTATTGAAAAACTTGATCCAAATGGATCAAAAAAGAGTACTACCTATATTGCAACCCAAAAAGGGATGGATTCTCTGCCAATTATTTGTCAAATGTATTTATTTTCTATAGATTCTATAGACGAAAATTTATTAGATGACATGCAAAAAAATATAAAAAAACAAATCAAGGGTGATCTTGCTCTTTTTCAAAAAGCAAAAATATCAGAATATATCGCTTTTGTTGAAGAATTAAGGGAAGCTCTCGAGGTCTCTAAGTTGAGCAAAAAGAAATAATATTGTTATTTATTAGTCTTGAAGCTAAAAGGGACTCGCATGTTTATCTCACGGGGTTTGCCACCCATCATGCCAGGGGTTAATTGAGGAATTTTTAAAATATTCGTTTTTGCTGCCTCTTGTAAGCCTTTGTTGCCACCTGTAACACCTTTAATTTCAACAAAACCTTCTGTATTTATTTTAAAGCTAACCACCACAAGCCCTTGAATGTTTTTTTTGTACTCCTGAACAGGGTATTTAAAATTACTCATAATGTGACTTGATAGTTGTTGGTTAAAACAAGTATCCAACTCTTTAATACTGCCACTACAGCCTGGCCAAACGGGGGGTATCTCTTTGATGGTGAGGTTGTTTTTTTTCAAATCACCCCAGTTTTCTTGGGCATATGTTGCGCCGCCAATACATATAAATAATAGCAGTATTAATTTTCTCATGTTTTTTTAGGTTGAGTATTATATAGCAACAGCCCCTTTAATATGTGGATGTGGGTTGTAGTCTACCAATGTAAAGTCATCGAATTTAAAATCAAAAATAGATTTTACATCAGGGTTAAGGATCATTTTTGGCAACGCTTTTGGCTCTCTTGATAGTTGAAGTTCTATCTGCTGCATATGGTTGTTGTAGATATGTGCATCTCCAAAAGTATGAATAAAGTCTCCCACTTGGTAGCCGCATACTTGGGCCATCATCATGGTAAATAATGCGTATGAAGCAATGTTAAAAGGTACCCCTAGAAAGATATCTGCACTGCGTTGGTATAGCTGGCAAGATAATTTACCATCTGCTACATAGAATTGAAAAAAAGCATGGCATGGAGGTAAAGCTGCTTTTCCGTCAGCGACATTTTCAGAAAAAGTTTTTGAGCTATCTGGCATCACACTCGGGTTCCAAGCACTTACTAGCATTCTTCTGCTGTCTGGATTTGTTTTTAACGTGTTTATAATATCACTAATTTGGTCCACCTCTTCACTATTCCAGTTGCGCCATTGGTGGCCGTATACAGGTCCTAAATCTCCTTTTTCATCTGCCCACTCATTCCAGATACGCACCCCATTTTCTTGCAGATACCCAATATTAGTGTCTCCATTTAAAAACCAGAGCAGTTCATACACAATAGATTTAAGGTGTAGTTTTTTGGTAGTTACCATCGGGAAACCCTTACTTAAGTCAAATCTCATTTGGTACCCAAAGACACTTTTGGTTCCCGTACCTGTGCGGTCATGCTTTTGAGTTCCGTTGTCAACTACGTGTTTAATAAGGTCGTGGTATTGCTTCATTGCGCTTTTTTATTTACAATTATAAAGGTATGTAATTAATAAAAACCATAAAATTTTTCAACGAGCTTTTATCAGTATTTATTAACGATTATCCAATAATCATTCCTGCAATTGTTGCTGAAATTAGAGATGCGATAGATCCCCCTATTAAGGCTTTCATTCCAAATTTAGACAAGGTTTTACGCTGTCCAGGCGCCAAAGAACCAATCCCTCCAATTTGAATCCCAATAGAGGCAAAATTTGCAAAACCACAAAGCATATAGGTGGCCATAATTATTGATTTCTCATAGTTAAGATGCATAATGTTGTTGATATTCTTAAGCTCTGCTAATTGGATATACCCTACAAATTCACTTGCAGCTAGTTTAATCCCCAAGAGCTGTCCCATCATCATCATGTCTTTAGATGCAACTCCAATAAGCCACATCAGTGGGGCAAATACAGTACCCAAAATGGCCTCTAAAGAAAGGCTAGGGTAGCTAGTGTTTGATGCCATCCAGTCGTTAACTGTAGTGAGCTCTCCTATCCAACCCAAAATACCATTAAACATAGCGATAAAGGCAACAAAAACCAGTAGCATTGCCCCAACATTTACAGCTAGTTTTAGCCCTTCTGTTGTGCCGTTGGCAATAGCATCTAAGATGTTTGAGCCAATTTTCTCTGAAGAGACAGAAACATCGGTATTAATACTTTGTGTTTGAGGATATAATATTTTAGAAATTACAATAGCTCCAGGTGCTGCCATTACAGAGGCTGCAAGTAAATGTTTTGCAAAGACTAGGCGTAGGGCAGGGTCATCACCTCCTAAAAATCCTATATAGGCTGCCAGTACAGCGCCTGCTACTGTTGCCATACCGCCAATCATAACAAGTAGCATTTCACTTTTGTTCATTTTTTCTAGGTAGGCCTTTATAAGCAGTGGGGCTTCTGTTTGTCCTAAAAAGATATTTCCGGCAACACTTAGGCTTTCTGCTCCAGATATTTTTAACACCTTAGAGAGTAACCATCCAAAGGCTTTTACTACTTTTTGGATGACCCCTAGGTAAAATAATACAGAGGTCAAGGCAGAGAAAAACAGAATGGTTGGCAACACTTGGAACGCAAAAATAAATCCAAAGGTGTCCATGTCTACCACCAAACCTTCAAACAAAAACTTACTACCTGCTTTGGTGAAATCTAAAATACTAATAAACAGCTTCCCTATCCCTTCGAATATTTTTTGAATAAAGGCAACTTTTAAAACCCCTACTGCAATCACTAACTGCAGCGCAAGACCAATTCCTACCGTGCGCCAGCTAATTGCTTTTCTGTTTGCGCTAAATAAAAAGGCAATAAATAAAAGGGTAACCATGCCAAGTATACCACGCCAAAGACTATTAAAAGAAAACCCTTGAGAGGGTATGATTGTGTTTTTAGTCTCAACTAGATCTGTTGCAGCAACTACAGTTTTTGCAGCTTTAAACCAATAGGTTGTGTTGTTTTCTGTAAAGGATAAAGTGTCCTCAGTGAGTTTTGTAACTCTATATCTGCGAATTGTGTCTGTGGGCTGACTATAAAATAAGACCAATAAATTATTCTGAAATATATAATCTCCATTAGCCTTTAGATTGTTTTTTGCTGCAAGAGAGTATTCAAATGCGCCATTTTCTAGTGTAAAAGTGTCTGAAGTTTCGTCAATCTCAAAAAGGGAGGTTCCGTCCTGAGAATGGATATAATTAAAGACCCATTGCTTGTCAATATTTTGTGCTGATAGGTTTCCCATCAAAAACAATACAACAATACTACATAATAGCTTTTTCATAGGTTTCTGGTGTGGTTTAGTCTCTCTTTGAAATTTCATCTCTTATTTTTGCAGCAATTTCATAATCTTCATTTTTAACAGCGCCTTCTAGTAATTGGTTGAGTTCTTTTAAGGTGCTGGTTTTATAGTCTTGAGATTCGGTGGGGGGTGTCTTCGAGTCATCATTTTGTAAAAACTCATCTACAACATCCTCTAGTTCTTTTTTTTCTTCTTTTTTGCCACCAGTTTTTAAGAACATGCCTGCACTATCCAAAATTTCTTTGTGACTAAAAATAGGCGCTTTAAATCGAAGTGCTAGCGCAATGGCATCACTTGTTCGAGCATCTACAATTTCTTCTACACCCTCACGCTCACAAATGATACTGGAGAAGAATACCCCATCAACTAGTTTATGTATAATTACTTGTGTGATAATAATTGAAAAACGATCAGAGAAGTTTTTAAATAAATCATGGGTAAGAGGTCTGGGAGGCATGATTTCTTTCTCAAGTGCAATAGCAATAGATTGAGCTTCACTGGCGCCAATGACTATGGGTAGTTTTCTATTGCCTTCTACCTCACTGAGTATTAGGGCGTAAGCACCATTTTGTGTTTGGCTATAAGAAATTCCATCAATGTTTAATCTAACTAGACTCATAGTTTAAAATTAAAAAAAGCTGTTTAAACAGGATGTTTGTCCTAATTTAAACAGCCATTTTCAAAGGCACAAAGTAATAAAAAATTATGCGTTTTGCGCTTTAAAAGCCTTTAATTTTTCATTTAGTTGTGGTACAATTTCAAATGCATCTCCTACAATACCGTAGTCTGCTGCTTTAAAAAATGGAGCCTCAGGGTCAGTATTTATAACCACTTTTACCTTAGAGGAGTTAATACCAGCAAGGTGCTGTATGGCTCCACTAATACCAATGGCAATGTAGAGTGAGGCAGCCACTGGTTTTCCGGTTTGTCCAACATGTTCTCCATGAGATCTCCATCCCATATCACTAACAGGTTTTGAGCAAGCTGTAGCAGCTCCTAATATGGTAGCCATTTCTTCAATCATACCCCAGTTTTCTGGCCCTTTTAATCCGCGCCCTGCAGAGACTACAACTTCTGCATCTGCTATGGTCACCTTATCTGTCGCTTTATCTACAGACAGTACCTTGGTGCTGTTTTGTTGTAGACTTGGTGAGAAGGCCTCTGATACTGCAGCTCCAGAAGCCTCATGCAAACCATATGCGTTTTTACCTAAACCAATTATTTTGACAGGTGTGTTTATTTGTGTTAAAGAAAAAGCTTTGTTGGTATACACGCTGTGCTTTATTTTAAATGGCGTGATGCTCTGGGGGAGGGCAACAACGTTAGAGACATATCCAGCCTCTAGATTGACAGCCACTAAAGGAGCCATATATTTTGCATTTGCAGTTTGAGACAACACAACAACGGTAGCATCTTGTGATGCCGCAGCTTGAGATATTACATCTGCATATCCCTGGGCATCAAAGTTTGCAAGGCTGTCATTTGTTATTTCTAGCACTTTATCTGCGCCATACATTCCTAGCTGGGATGTATTACTTGCGTTAATAGACACCGCTGTTAGGGTAGTGCCTAACTCAGTTGCTATTGCCTTTGCGTAGGATACGACTTCAAAGGCAGTTTTTTTAAAAGAACCATTTTCAGATTCTGTATAGACTAAAACACTCATATGGTATAGGTATTTACTATTATTTTTAGGTATTCAAATAGTTTTGAAGGCCTGTTTTTGTTGTTATTTAAATTACTTTGGCTTCGTTGTGTAATAAATCTATTAATTCATCCACATTATCTAAGAGCTTTACAGCTCCTCTTGGTGCAGGTTTTTCATAGGTTGTTGCTTGGCTTCTTGGGCTTTGCTCAACTCCTGGTTTAACATGTAAAGGTTTGCTTCTAGCTTGCATGATACCGCGCATGTTTGGGATGCGAAGATCACTTTCTTCAACCAATCCCTTTTGACCTCCAATAACAAGAGGTAAGGACGTTTGAAGGGTTTCTTTTCCGCCATCAATTTCTCTAATAGCAGTTACGCTGGCACCTTCTATCTCTAAACTAATACAGGTGTTTACAAAATTAGCTCCAATCATTTTTGCCAGCATTCCTGGCACCATACCACCATTGTAATCAATAGACTCGCGTCCTCCAATAATTAGATCATAGTCACCATCTTTTGCAACCTGTGCCAATTGCAATGCAACACTAAAGCCATCTACAGCTGGGGTGTCTATGCGTATTGCTTCATCTGCTCCAATGGCAAGTGCCTTTCGAAGAGTAGGTTCTGTTTGTGGTCCTCCAACATTAATAACATGCACAGATGCACCTTGCTTTTCTTTAAACCACATTGCACGCGTGAGCCCAAACTCATCGTTTGGATTGATGACAAAGTTCACGCCATTGGCATCAAATTTTGTGTCGTTATCTGAGAAATTTATCTTTGAAGTAGTGTCTGGTACGTGACTAATACACACTAATATTTTCATAGTAATTTTTATTTTAATGGTAGTACTATTTTTTAAATTTCGAAAATCTAGTTATCCCAATATTTTCAACAACAAAGATAATGAATATTATTCTCATTTACTATGCATGCATAGTAAATAGTTGGCTATAAAATGTTAAATGCCTCTATTTCTGGTACAAAAAATAAGATAATAATACTATTTTTGTTTTTTTAAGTTCTGGGGTAGTTCTATTTAATTATTTCAGAAGTAAAAAAGATCATAAAGTATAATTAAATGTACCCACCCATGTGGGCAATTAGCATGAAAACAATTCAATTTAGAGAAGCCATTTGTGAAGCCATGAGCGAGGAGATGCGCAAAGATGATACCATTTACCTAATGGGTGAAGAAGTAGCAGATTATAACGGTGCATACAAGGCAAGTAAAGGAATGTTAGAGGAGTTTGGCGCAAAGCGTGTTATAGACACCCCTATTGCAGAGCTTGGTTTTGCTGGTATTGCCATTGGTAGTGCCATGAACGGTAACAGGCCTATTGTAGAGTACATGACCTTTAATTTCTCTTTGGTTGGGATTGACCAAATAATCAATAACGCTGCAAAGATTAGACAAATGAGTGGTGGACAATTTAATTGTCCTATTGTTTTTAGAGGGCCAACAGCTAGTGCTGGACAATTGGCAGCAACACATTCTCAAGCTTTTGAGAATTGGTTTGCAAACACTCCAGGATTAAAAGTTGTTGTGCCAAGTAACCCTGCAGATGCTAAGGGATTATTAAAGAGTGCTATACGTGATAACGATCCAGTAATTTTTATGGAGAGTGAGCAAATGTATGGTGATAAAGGCCAGGTACCAGAGGGAGAGTATTTAATCCCTTTAGGTGTTGCAGAAATCAAACGTAAGGGTAGCGATGTAACCATAGTCTCTTTCGGGAAAATAATTAAAGAAGCCTATAAAGCTGCAGATCAATTAGCTGCAGAAGGTATTGAGTGTGAAATTATCGATTTGCGTACGGTACGTCCTTTAGATATCAATGCTATTTTAGATTCTGTAAAAAAAACAAATCGTTTGGTAGTTTTAGAGGAAGCATGGCCTTTTGGAAATGTAGCAACAGAGATTACCTATCAAATACAAAGCCAGGCATTTGATTATCTAGATGCTCCCGTTGAAAAGATAAACACAGCAGATACCCCAGCGCCGTATTCACCTGCTTTATTTGCAGAATGGTTACCTAATAGCACAGATGTTGTTAATGCAGTAAAGAAAGTGCTTTACAAAAAATAAAATATTTTTTAAGACTTTGATTTAGACATTTTAATGTACCATTAGTAATTGCATTTTAGAGTTTTATTTTTTCATGAAAAACTTTTTTTTTCTTTTTCTACTTTTTTTTTCGGTTGGAGCGAGGGCGCAAACTAAAATAAGCGGTGTTGTAACTGATACCGATGGGGTCTCTGTGCCTTTTGCTAACGTGGTTTTTAAAAATAGTTTTGAAGGAACCATAACCAATGAAGAGGGACGTTTTTATTTAGAGAGTGGCAAAACCTATACAAACGTTGTAGTATCTTTTTTAGGATTTCAGGATAAAGAAATCACACTGGATAAAAAGATCAACTATAACATGAGTATTGTTATAGAGCAAGAAGCCGCATCACTAGACGAGGTAGTTATCTTTAGTGGCAAGACCTCAAAGAAAAATAATCCAGCCATAACTATTTTACGTAAAATTTGGGATAACCGAAGGCAAAATGGAATAAAAAAATTCAAGCAATACGCCTTCGACAAGTATGAAAAGCTAGAATTTGATTTAAACACCATAGATAGTACCCTCACAAAAAACAAAATCTTTAAAGGTATGGAGTTTATCTTTGAAGAGATAGACACCTCAAAGGTTACTGGAAATACGTATTTACCTATTTTTATTAATGAGGCTTTTTCAGAAGTCTATGGCGACAACCTTCTCAAAAAAGAGAGAGAAATACTCCAGGGGAATAAAAATTCTGGATTCGAAAACAACAACACGTTAATTGCATTTTTAAAAGATTTGTACAGCCAGTATGATGTCTATGATAATTACTTAAAGTTTTTTGACAAAGCCTTTACGAGCCCTTTATCTAAAACAGGCATAGATGTGTATAATTATGTGCTTTTAGATAGCGCCTATCGAGGGGATAAGTGGTGTTATAATATAGCCTATTATCCAAGGCGTAAAAATGAGCTCACCTTTAAGGGAGACTTTTGGGTAAATGACTCTACTTGGGCTATAAAAGAGATTAACTTGCAGGCTTCAAAAAGCGCTAATATAAACTGGATAAGAGAAGTATATATTGAACAAGAGTTTGATGTATTAAACGATTCTATCTTCCTGATAACTCGAGATTACTTTATGAGTGACTTTAGTTTCCAAGATAAAGAGAAAGCCAAAGGTGTTTACGGAAGAAGAACCACCTTGTATGATAATTATGTTTTTGACAATCCAAAACAGAAGAATTTTTATAAAATACAAGTAGATCCTTACCAATATGATGTATATAATAGGCCAGATTCCTACTGGGAAGAAAACCGACTAGAGCGATTAAATAAAGATGAGTTGAGCGTTTATAAAATGTTAGACACATTAAAAAGCGTTCCAAGATTTAAGGCTTTGTATAGTGTCGCTTCTGTTTTAGCCTCTGGGTATTATGAAGTAGAAAACTTTGATATTGGACCTGTATTCTCACTTTTTGGATACAACGAGGCAGAAGGCCTTAGACTTAGGTTGGGGGGTAGGACCTATTTTTCTCAAAATGATCAATGGCGCCTTGAGGGTTTTGGTGCCTATGGATTTAAAGATGATCGTTTTAAATTTGGGCTCTCTGCAAAGGTGTTACTTAACAGAAAAAACAGGCTCTCCCTTTTTACGGGGTATAGAAAAGATGTAGAACAAACTGGTGCAAGCCTTTCTTCAAGCAATGACATTTTGGGCAGAAATCTAGCCTCTTCTTCACTAATTACAGTGGGCGCAAATGATAAGCTGACCCGCGTTAAATTAGCGACCGTGGGAGTTTCATTAGAGCCTGTAAAAAATTTAAATATACGCATTACAGGATCCTACAGGTCTTTGAGTTCTGCCACAGACACCTTTTCTATAGATTATTTAAAAGAAGATGGAACTATAGGTAATGATGTGCAACAGCCAGAGATTCAGCTACTAACTTTTTTCACTCCAAAGCGGAAAGTTTCCGGATATGGTGTGGAGAGAACTGTTATAAACCAAGGGAGTTTTCCAAGTATTTTTCTGGGATATACCTATGGTATAAAAGGGCTCTTGGATGGAGATTTTGAGTACCAAAGAATTCAAGGATTATACACCCAGCCATGGAATATTGGTGGTATTGGTAGGTTAACATCAACCATAGAGGCTGGTAAAACCTTTGGCCAAGTAAATTTAAGCCTGCTAAATCCTATTCCAGGAAACCAGACGCTTTTTAGTATTTACAACACCTTTTCTCAGTTAGATTTTTATGAATTTGTTAGTGATCAGTACGTGTCGTTACATTTGCAACACGATTTTGGAGGGCGACTTTTCCAGCGCATACCATGGCTTCGAGATTTTAATTTAAGAGAGGTCATTGGTTTTAGGACTGTTATTGGTAGTGTGAGCCAAGAAAATATCGATATTAACAGATCCAACATTGTGTACCAATCTCCAAACAAGCCCTACTATGAGTATAGCTTTGGTGTGGGTAATATCTTCAAAGTATTTAGGCTCGATGTTAATTTTAGGGGAAATTACCTAAACCAGGTAGACTATCCCAATGCTAGAAAATTTGGCTTTACAGGCACCTTTGGCTTTAATTTCTAGAACGTATTTTTATCTCTGCAATAACAGCTAAATCCATTTTAAAGGATGCTTGTTAGTTTAACGCCAAACTAGCGGCCAGAAAACCAATGGTAATTTTACTGTTTAACTTCTCATAATTAGCAGTTTAAAGCACTCTTTTTCACTTATTAAAAAGGTGTTTTTTAATTGTCTTTAATTTGTTACTTTTACCGCCTTAATTAACAAATCAAATAATATATGGAAACAATGATGATTTACATGCCAATAGCAGCGGCATTAATAGGTTTAGTGTATATGCTAATTAAAAAATCCTGGGTGATGAAGCAAGATGCAGGTGATGGTAAAATGAAAGAAATTTCAGATCACATCTATGAAGGGGCATTGGCTTTTTTGAATGCAGAATATAGACTATTATCATATTTTGTAGTTGGAGCAAGTATCGTTTTAGCAGGAATTGCTTTTTTCATGAATACTACATACCTAATAGTTGTTGCCTTTATTATTGGAGCTATCTTTTCTGCCTTTGCAGGAAATATGGGTATGAAAATAGCCACTAAAACAAATGTAAGAACCACGCAAGCCGCAAAAACGAGCCTACCAAATGCATTGAAGGTTTCTTTTGGTGGTGGTACTGTAATGGGTCTTGGTGTTGCAGGCTTGGCTGTTCTAGGATTAACACTTTTCTTTATTATTTTCTACCAAATGTTTATGGGTGGTCAATGGACCAACACCATGGAAATGACTATTGTGTTAGAGGCATTGGCTGGTTTCTCTCTCGGTGCAGAATCTATTGCTCTTTTTGCAAGAGTAGGTGGTGGTATTTATACCAAAGCTGCCGATGTAGGGGCAGATTTAGCAGGGAAAGTACAAGCAGATATCCCAGAGGATGATCCAAGAAACCCAGCAACAATTGCAGATAATGTAGGAGATAACGTTGGAGATGTTGCAGGTATGGGTGCAGATTTATTTGGATCATACGTAGCGACAGTGTTGGCTGCCATGGTACTTGGTAACTATGTAATTAAAGACATGGGAGGCGCAATACAAGATGCCTTTGGCGGAATTGGCCCTGTTTTATTGCCAATGGCAATTGCAGGTGTAGGAATTATTATTTCTCTTATTGGAACCATGTTAGTTAAAATATCATCAAACGATGCAAAAGAGGCAGATGTACAAAAGGCCTTAAACATCGGTAACTGGGCATCTATTATTATGGTAGCAATTTCATGTTACGCACTTGTTACATGGATGTTGCCACAAACAATGCAAATGGACTTCTTTGGTGAGGGGCTTCAAGATATTTCCTCAATGAGGGTGTTTTATGCCTGTTTGGTTGGCCTGGTTGTAGGAGCAGGGATTTCTGCTTTTACAGAATACTATACAGGACTTGGTTCTAAGCCAATTTTAAAAATCGTACAACAATCTAGCACGGGTGCAGGAACAAATATTATTGCTGGTTTGGCAACAGGTATGATTTCTACATTTTCTTCTGTTTTATTATTTGCAGCTGCAATTTGGGCATCATACGCCTTGGCTGGGTTTTACGGAGTTGCCCTAGCAGCTTCTGCTATGATGGCAACAACGGCTATGCAATTGGCTATTGATGCTTTTGGACCTATTGCAGATAATGCAGGTGGTATTGCGGAGATGAGCGAACAAGACCCAATAGTAAGAGAACGCACAGATATTTTAGATGCTGTTGGTAATACAACTGCTGCAACAGGTAAAGGTTTTGCCATTGCATCTGCTGCATTAACATCATTAGCACTTTTTGCTGCCTATGTTACTTTTACAGGAATTGACGGTATTAACATCTTTAAGGCCCCAGTGTTGGCTATGCTTTTTGTTGGTGGTATGGTACCCGTAGTGTTTTCTGCTTTGGCAATGAATGCTGTAGGTAAAGCTGCTATGGAAATGGTAAATGAAGTGGTAAGACAGTTTAAGGAAATTCCAGGAATTATGGAAGGAACTGGAAAACCAGAATATGATAAATGTGTTGCTATTTCTACTCAGGCATCTTTAAAAGAAATGATGTTACCAGGTATTCTAACTATTGGTTTTCCAATCGTTATTGTACTTGTTGGCCTACTAGTATATCCAGATAACAATATGTTGGTTGCTGAAATGCTAGGTGGCTACATGGCAGGTGTTACCGTGAGTGGTGTTCTTTGGGCTATTTTCCAGAACAATGCTGGTGGAGCTTGGGACAATGCTAAAAAATCTTTTGAAGCAGGTGTTGAAATTAATGGTGTAATGACCTATAAAGGTTCTGAGGCTCATAAGGCTGCGGTAACTGGAGATACTGTTGGAGATCCATTTAAAGACACCTCTGGTCCATCTATGAACATCCTAATTAAACTTTCGTGTTTAATTGGACTAGTGATTGCTCCAATTCTAGGAGGTCATGCCATTGAGGATACAGCAGCAGATGCCCCCAAAGAAAATACCATACAGGTAGATACCGATAAACAAGTGGTTGTTCAAATGAGCTCTGATGATGATGAGCTATTTACAGCTACCGTTACCATCACTACTCAAGAAGATGGATATACTAAAAAAGTATCTAAATTATTCACAGGCACAAAGGCTCAGGTTGATGCTCAAATCCAGGCTATGGATGTTGTTGTTCCACCAACACCACCAACACCTCCTGTTGTCGATTCTAATACAGATGCTTAATATTATATTTACAAGCATATGATAATAAAAAGGGGCTGTCTTTAAAGACAACCCTTTTTTTATGAGGTAGATTAAAGTGTATTAGTCTTTTAAAACAGTCCGTTAATCTCTGCGTCAATTTTACTAATTACTTCTCCAAGGTGTTCTGGTTTTTCAACAAAATCAAGATCATCTACATCTAGTATAATTACTTTGCCTTTATTGTAGGTGGTAATCCAGGCTTCGTAGCGTTCATTAAGGCGGCTGAGGTACTCGATGCTTATTGAGTTTTCATAATCACGACCACGTTTGTGTATTTGCTTTACTAAATTAGGGATAGAGCTGCGCAGGTAAATTAAAAGATCCGGTCCTTTTGTAACACTCTCCATTAAATCAAACAGCGATTTGTAGTTTTCATAATCTCTATTGGTCATGAGTCCCATCGCATGAAGATTGGGCGCAAAGATGTATGCATCTTCATAAATGGTTCTGTCTTGAATCACTTTTTGACCCCGCTCTCTAATCTCTAAAATTTGACGAAAACGACTGTTTAAAAAATAGATTTGCAGGTTAAAAGACCAACGTTCCATTTCATTATAGAAATCATCCAGGTATGGATTGTCTTCCACATCCTCATAATGAGGCTTCCATTTGTAGTGCTTTGATAATAAACGTGTAAGTGTGGTTTTTCCTGAACCAATATTTCCTGCTATGGCAACGTGCATACTTCTATTTCTTTGGTTTTTGTACTACAAATGAGTGAACATTTTTGCGATCATAAATATACAAGAAATCTTCAAACACTTGCAAGTCTTGTATGCTTATTTGAGTAGTTTTTATAGATAAGAGTTTGAG
>Ga0209532_1001394_pt1 | contig 18826 bp, 21 predicted proteins | sample COG_02_FD_184746 | JGI IMG/M metagenome (GOLD analysis project Ga0209532, IMG submission 184746) | Pelagic Microbial community sample from North Sea - COGITO 998_met_02 (SPAdes) (version 2) | ecosystem: Environmental > Aquatic > Marine > Neritic zone/Coastal water | place: Helgoland, sampling... | reverse complement strand
TGCGCGTCTTTTTTATCTAAGTTATTAATGTTAAAATTACTGGGAAGTTCGTGGACAACATGGTTAAATCCCGAACAGTGAGCGGTCGTGATTGCCGAATCTATTAATGTTATCTGTTCGCGGATCGCTTCCTGTGCAATTTTCCTGTTGGATTTCGCAGACAACTCGCGAAATGTTACCCCCTTGTTAGACGCAGAGGATAAATACTTATTGCTCATTGTAATATAATTTGCCGTTGGAATCTTTAATATCATTAATACTCGAGACTCTTTTTCGATGGTAACATATGGTTGCGTGGGATGTTATCGTTTTTCTTTTTTTTGTGAAAAAACATTTAGGTCAATAAGTATAATCATGAATTGTCTTGGATTAACACATGTTTTTGCAATTATTATCATGGTTGGATTAATGGCTAACGCAATTACAGATGATGCAGTGTTGGTAAAAAGAGCGGTAAACATAGCAACCGTGGGTGCTGGAGCGTGGTACCTCATCGGGTATCTCGCCGAGTGTCGCCAGGATTCCGACGCAAACACCTCAAATAACCTGTCTGAAAAATTGGTAAGTTGTATTATTTGATTATGTAAAAAGTTTATCACCATTAATATAATTGGTATTACGTATGAATTGCATTAACGTCATCCAGGTCTTTGCGCTTATAATCGTTATCGGATTGATGACCGACTCCCTTACAACAAATAGTGTAATGGCAAGTAGAATATCCAAGATAACAGTCATCGCCGTCGGCGCATGGTACCTTCTCGGGTATGTCGTCGACTGTGACGATGCTGATAAAAAGAAGGTTGATTAGACAAATTGATAGATTAAATAAATTTTGCAGTTGTTATTTATGTTTATGTGTATATAACGTATAAGATGAAGTGTATCACATTTGGAGTATGGATAATATTGGCGATCATTTGTAGTATTGTGATAATGTTTATACCCCATGCTGGTGTTCGAAATGCCGCATTGGGACTAACAGGAGCAGGACTTTTCATCTGGTTCCTTCTTGGGTTTGTAGTAAAATGTGATAAATAGATAAACCATTTTGTTTGTCGGAACAACCAAAAAATAGTTACCAATATATACGTATAAAATGAAGTGTATCGGGTTAGCCACAGCATTCATATTATGGATCACAATGTTGATAGCGACCGCAATGCTCATGAGTGGTGGCGGTAGCAGAGATTGGATTAGGTGGATATCGCTGCTCGGTATTATCCTTTGGTATTTTGCAGGGTACGTAATGCGATGTGATGATGGTTATGACCTCGACGATGAATAAAAAAATGTTATATCCTCGTTACCAATCTCTTTTTTCCATTTATTTATCGCAATATCTGTTTTTTTTATCGCGTATATATAGAATCATACACAAAACTATGGGTTTTGGCGATATATTTTTAGGTTCCGAATGTGGAGTCGATATATACGAGGAAAATGATGAAAATACATGGGTAAGATGTTCAATGAAGCAGTCAAAGCTGGGAATCGTGGTTCTCATCCCAATTGTTATTATGGTTATTTTAATTTGCACTGCATTCTGGGGGATGCCGGGAGCAGTGATATCAACGTCGATCGGCACCCTGGTAATTATATCCAGCGTTGCGTATCACGTCCTATGGGCAAAGAAGTCTGCGAGGATCCAGTACCGAAGATCGCAAAAGGAGATAAAATCCCGCATCGACAGTGGAATGAGCAAGGCAGAAGCAATCAAAGAGATACAGGCTGAAGTGTTAGCTCGGGAGCACATCGCCGCAATGCGTGCGAACAATCACCGCAATGGAAATCGCACATCGATTCGCTTCGGCTAATTAGCAAATACTTTCAGCGCCGAAATGTCCGTCCATAGATTATTAACAACTATGCCGAGGTCCTCAGTTTCCTCGCGCAGAATCTTGAGTTGTCTCCTAAGCGATTGCATAACTTCCGGCTCCTTACCTTCGCGGTCATTAAACATGTCCACCAGCGATGTCAATGTTCCCACTCGACTCTCGACTGCGTCGCTGCAGACATTAATAGTGTAACGATGATCTTTCATTGATGCAATAAGCGATACGTTGTGGATTTCGTTGTTGACAGTTGGCTCTACAGAGTCTCGCTGAACATTGATTGCGTCCTCGGTTTGTTTTATTTTTTCTACAGACTCCGCCAGCTTCGCCCGCTGCTCTCCGAGTTTGTCTTCCATAATCACAATGTCTTGTGCCGGGGACCATTCAGCATATCGCGTTTTTATATCCAATTCATGATATGCGATGACACATATAATCGCGACTAATATTAAACTGACTAATCCGATACCGCTCATTATTTTTATCGCAAGATATATAACATACCGCGGAAAAAGAAAATAAAAGATAAACTCTACCCTTTGTGTAACATCATAGATATATAATTATTGACACTTGAATACCATGCCACTTATCGGATTACTCGCGCAGAAGCACTGTGGAAAAGGCACCGTTGCGGGAATGCTCGCGGGGTACGGGTTCACAGAGGTTGCGTTCGCCGACCCGCTCAAAGATATATGCGGTACATTATTCGGGTTTTCGGACGAACAGTTACGTGGAGGAGAAAAGGAATTAGTTGATAACTTTTGGGGATTCAGCCCGCGAGAGGCTTTTCAGTTTCTGGGCACTGATGTCTTCAGAAACGAAATACATAAACTCAATCCAAGTATTGGACAGGATTTTTGGATTAAGAGACTGGAGAGGACGATTGTCGAGAACCCCGATACTAATTATGTCATATCTGATGTGCGTTTCCAGAACGAAGTTGACATGATACGCAGGCATTCTGGGTTAGTTGTAAAAATAATTAGAGAAGATGCTTGTAAAGACTTGTCACATGAATCGGAGACAGGCGTGGAATCTATTGTGGATTACGACGATGTGTTATTTAACGACAGTACAATTGATGACCTATCGGATGATGTGAATTTGCTGGTATGTCGGTGGGGGTTGAACAAACCAATCAGCTCGAAAATGATTTACTCTCAGTTCTTTGGAAGCACTTAGAAATTAAATGTCGGGTACAATATAGATATGGTACATCCCCGCGCAGTTGGCGCTCGTCATACACAACCGACCGATCGTTCTGGGTTTGTTTTTAGCTTGATCAGCGGCGATGGGAAATGTGATCGTGAGTTATCTCGACATATAGAGTTGCGAAGGTCAATTGCTCAGAGTTTAATTATCAGTCCCAGTCGAAACCGCTCGGGAGTTAATCCAAAATACAGGGTCGTAAACGGGCTATCAATCGTTCCGATTCTTTTCGTCGCGGGTGAATCGCCGTATATATAAATAATACTGTGTGATATAATAAACAATCATTATAACGAAGATATTATATACAAATGTCTACTGGTGGTATAATCAAGATGCTTGAGACCCACGAGCCCGATGCCCATCCATGTGACAGCCTCCGGGGTGGAGCTAATGAACTGACGAATATATTTAATTCGGATGCTTGTACACGGCTACTGATGAAATTAGCAGCGGAGGACCACGACATACTCGAACATATCCGAGATGTAAACACCCACATTTTATCAATACTTACGGCGATCGGAAATGCTCCATATCAGGACCTCCGGTCCCGCAGACGAATCACCGGTTTCAATTAGATACTTGAACACATTAGTATAATGATACCGACACGTCCTATATTTGTGTTAATTTGCAGCGATGGTGCCGCCGATCGTGAAATATTACGCAGGGAGCGGGAATTAATAAAATCTCTCGAAAATAAATCAATAAAAGCCAGACTTCACAATTATACAACGGGTGATGGTATCTTTGAGGAAGAAGAATGTGAAAAAATCAGCGACGGGTACAATCGAGTTCCGTATTCTCATGGTGAACCGCGCACAACCTTTTGCAGATAAAGGAACAATATATGTTATTTCATATACGTTGCCACCGGCGAAATGTCTACCAATGGTATTTTCCAACTGATTAACGCCGAGAATTGCGCGGGGATGTGATCGTATTTTTGATCACATGCGACGAATGTGTGAGAGCATTTCATACATAATTAATTACAAGAAGTACATCGAGTCGCCCTGCGAGGAGTCTGCCGAAAATGATGATACTCCATCGTCGGTTGACGAATTGTTAGACACTGGTGATGATCTGGAATAATGTCACAAACGAACAGTCACTATTTTCTTTTTATTTTTTTCCCAATTTATTTATTATTTTTATTTTTCTGCTCCCTTAATATAGGATAAATCAGACTTGATCTAACATAACTGCAAAATGTCTGCAGGAGGAGTTTTCAAACTTATTGCCAATGACGGTAAAGCCGATCGTATGATCATGGCTACCGAATTGCTTAACCAACGTATCAAGGACATCATGTGCATGCGCGCAAGACAGGGATTCCCCGACCCAACTCCAACTTTGGTTGACATCGAAAGAACTCACATTCTCTTCATCAACGCCCACTTCAAACCATTCGCTGCAATCGGTTATGAATACAACAAGGTAAGAACCAACACCGGAACATCCCAATTCGGTGGATCTCTTCAGTTCAGTATCCCACAGTTCGGAGATTTCTTCAACGACATGGTTGTCAACGCAACTTTGGCACAAACAAGCGCTTCCGTTGGCGTCGTACCCGCACTCCCTGCCTTCGTTGGTGGAGATGATCAAGTACTTAGCGGACTCGCCTCCGTATCTGGAGAAGAGGATGCAGTTGGCGGTGTCTACACCAAGTTCACCCACGAGTATGTTGACCTTCAAGGATATCCGCAAACCGTCGGAGCTGCAGCGCGTAACTTTGTCAGATATGCAGAGTACCCAGGACAACGTCTTTTCAAGAAAGTGAAGTTCGAAGTCAATGGAAATCCTCTTGATGAGTATACATCTGAAGCATACTTGTTCCACCAAAAATTCAGAGTCCAGCCAAACAAATTGGTCGGATGGAAAAGATTAGTCGGGCAAGAAACCCCAATCGATGCATATTCTGATCTTATGTCAATCAGCGGAACTTCAAACAACCTCACAGCCGACTTGGTTGATGTAAACGGAGATGCGGCAGCCGCAGGTGCAGTCAGTTACTCACAGACATCCAGAAGACTTACACAAGTCGTAAACGGACCTCAAACACCAAAGGAAGTACAACCTGCTCTTGACCTCTGGATTCCATTGATCTTTTGGTTTAACAAGGACCCAAGACTTTCTATCGCTTCGGTATCCATCCCATATGGTCAGCGTTTCATCACCGTTGATCTCGAAAACCAGAACAACATTGTATTTACCGCTCCCGGAAACTTATTCCTCAAACTCACCACCGAACTTCAAACCTCCGCTGGCGCAGCTAAGGGAACTGCAGCTGCTCTTGCAGTCAGCGATGTACAGAAATTTGTTACCCTTACACCAGTCCTCGCCGATTCATCAGTCATCGACTCCACCCAACAAATTAGCACCATGGAATTGTACATCAACAATATCTTTGTTAACCCTGAAATCCACGATCTTTACATTAAGAGAATCGGTTTCTCACTCATCAGAGTACACAGATTTCAAACTAACCGGGTCGCAGTTGCAACTGACAATATCTTGCTCAGTCAACTTAAGTGGCCAATTGAGACATTGTGTGTCGGTCTTAGACCATCTATCAATACCTCATCAACCAACCCTAACCAGCACAGAGATTGGCACAGACTCACCTTGATGACCGATAACTATATCAACATCGACTCCAAATCAAGTGCTGATGTCATGACCGATGATACCGTTGCATTTAACGCAGTCTCTGCTCTTCACAAGACTGTGTCATCCCAGCAAACATCTGAGCGTTTGATCTACCCAGTTGAGACCGAGACCATCGATACTCTTCAGCTTCAAGCTCATGGTATCAACATCTTCTCAACATACAAGGCACAGTTCTTCAGAGATTACATTTCATACACATTCGGAAGCGGCAACGTAAGTACCCCTGACGATAAAGGTGCTTTGATGTTGACCTTCTGTATCTACCCGGGTACATACCAACCCAGCGGGCATATTAATGTGTCCAGAGCGCGTGAGTTCTATTTACAATATCAATCGTCTTATACGAGTACAGCAACCCCATGTGACCTCTTAACGCTTGCATACGCCATCAATTTCTTGTTGATCTCAGATGGTTCCGCAGTCCTCAGATATTCCACTTAAGCAATTACTATGCTTTGCACAATCGGATACTCCCATATCCAACCCATTATTTTTTTGTCAAAATGATATACCTATCACAATTATTACCCGACATCACATAAAAAATTGAATTCAACATCTCTTGAAATAAACATGACAGACCAAGTACTATGCGACTATACGTTCCTCACTGGAAAGAATAAGGGATCGACATGTGACCGAGTGTGTCGAGGTGGAGGTACCAACGGGAAATGTGCAAGACACAAAACAGTTAAGTGTGGTGAGTGTGATTTCACTTCTACTGGAAGCGGAGGATTGCGAGTACATATAGCAGCTGTTCACAATAAACAGAAGACAATTCAGTGTCCCAGATGTGTTTCCACATTCAGTCGACGGGAACATTTACAGAGGCATATACTTTCGGTACACGATAAGCAGAAGGAGTTTCACTGTACAATCTGTGAATTTGCATCCAGCACACAGAGCGACCTGATACGACATGTATCGGCGTCCACGATAAGCAGAAAGATGTTCAATGTCCCCAGTGTGATTACAAAAGCAACAGAAATTGTACACTGCGGCAACATATTCGTATTGTACATGACAAGCAAAAGAATTTCAATTGTATCATTTGTACATACTCCGCAAGTACAAACGGTAATTTGCAAGCGCACATACGTGAAAAACATGAGAAAGTGAAACCGCATGAGTGCCCACATTGTGATTATGCATGTTGTAGAAAGTATACTTTGCAACAGCACGTCATCAATGTGCATAAAGAATAATCATCGACATCTCGCCAGATACCCTCTTCCGAAATATACCTATCTTTTTTATCAATTGTCTACGTTGATAATACTCCACACAGTCGCGAAATATATGTATCCAGTCGATTATACGCGACATCTACTGCTTTATTATAAACAATTGAATCCGTAAATAATAAAGTAATACTAACTATCACTATGTCCGAACAAGTCTATTGCAACCACGTATTTACATCTGTGAAGAAAAATGGCGATATCTGCGGTCGAAAATGCCGAGGATCTGGATTTGACGGAAAGTGTTGCTACCACAAGATACACGCATGTACTCGGTGCGACTTCACATCGGTTGGAAGTGGCAATATGGCAGCCCACGAGTCCGCCGTACATGACAAAATTAAAGGTTATAAATGTCCATCATGTGAAAAAACATTTACCTCGAGAAGTAAATCGACAAGACATGTGAACAGTGTCCACCTGAAAATTAAGCCGCATGGGTGTACTCTTTGCGATTATGCGGGAACAACAAAAGGTGAATTACTCAACCATCAAAAATTTGTACACGAGAAAATAAAAACCCACAAGTGTCCAATTTGTGACATATTATTCAGTCGGAATGGCGACTTGACCACTCACATCAAAGCCACTCATGAGAAAATCAAGAATTATCATTGTAATATTTGCGACTACTCATGCTCCAAAAGCAATAATTTACAAGCACATATCGACGTGGTTCATAACAATGCCAGAAATTTTCATTGTACTGACTGCGATTATACAAGTACATCAAGTGGCAATTTGCGGAAACACTTTCGAGCGGTTCACTTAAATATCCGAGAATATCAATGTCCAACATGTCCTCAGCAGTGCAGTTCGAACGGCGATTTACAGAGACATATTATTATATGTACTGAAGGCGATAATTGTTCATCTGGTGAATTTCAGATCAAAAAAGCTCTCAATGGTATGAAAATACCATATCACCACGATTCACAATTCGAGCTAAAAAATCTTAACGATAATTGGCTAAAGTGGGACTTTAAAATTGACACCAGAGATATCGCTGGACCCCCTGAAGATAACCTGGTATTTATCGAGTATAACGGCAGGCATCATTATGAATCGGTCGATTTCTTCGGTGGTGAGGAATTCCTCGCAACGCAACAATTGCATGACGCACTGAAAGATGAATACTGTTGCCTACGCGGATATCCCATTCTATGGATTCACTACAAAGATTATGGCAGAATTGCCGAACTCGTAACTGACTTCATTACCGAAAACACCAACTGGGGATTCGAAATGAAAAAGATCGAACCATAAATCTTGTACAAATCTTCCATCCACCAATTTCTTTTTTCCCTTTTCACTATAAATAACCTTCGCAAAAACACCCTCCAACAAAATTAATCCCACACTGTTTACATACGTAACATACCAAACTCACTTCTGCCAAAACAGATGGAGATAACTTACCTCTGCGAAATATTCAGGCAAATCACATGTTTCAAAACACATATTGCCCTAAGTCAAGTAAGTAAAGAATACCGCGCCAACTCGCACAACTACATTTACACAATCCCCCGCGACATCGTTGCCCGACTGGTCGGAAGCGATACTGTCAACTCCGCCCTCGATAATTATAGCAACATCCACACTTTGGACGCCAGCGGTATCACCCTAAACGATGCACTTGTCGCCCACCTACACAAATGTCACACGGTAAACTTGGATTACTCCATTTTACCACCCGGGACATTCAGCGAACTCGCGACCTGCCATACAATATATCTCAACAATACAGACACCGCCAATGAAGACCTTGTTCACCTGCGTAATTGCAGCACCCTCGAACTTGGTTTCACTGACGTTAACGGTGACGGGCTTCATCACCTGCAAAACTGTCATACGCTGCACCTAAACGACCTTGATATTTTCGACGAGGATCTCATATACCTGGTTAACTGCCACACGGTGAACCTAAACTCGACACACGTAACTGGCGACGGCGTCATCCTATTATGTAATTGCCATACTCTGCACCTGTCTGGCGCCGTATTATTTGATGACGCAATATGCATGCTGAGAGACTGCCACACGCTGGACATAAGCTTTACATTCATAACTGACGCGGGCGCTCGGACCCTGATTAACTGCGACACCCTTCACCTGGATTATACAGCGGTCACTCCGGCGACGTGTGATTTATTGCGCAAGAATGGCGTAACGGTCTTCACCGAGGAACTCGATGACGTAAGGTGGTAATATACAATATCCATATATAGCATACAGTCCTTCAAATAGACTGCAAATTTATAGTTGAATTGTTGAATTAGTACTTATACAAATGGAAGGATTTTTCACTGACCCAACTGACGCTATTGCCATGTCTCCAGCATTTACCCTACCAAAGGTATCTGATGAGCAAAAGGCAGCTATACGCCACTTGGTCTCTGGAAATGTTATAATAGAGTCTGTCGCAGGAAGTGGAAAGACAACCACAGTGCTATATATCGCTAAGGTATTTGCCAAGCGCCGGATTCTACTACTCACGTACAACGCCAAGCTAAAGCTGGAGACCCGCGACAAGGTAGATGCTCTCGGTATCGACAATTTGGAAGTACACTCGTACCATTCATTCTGTGTCAAAAATATCGGAATGTCATGTGTAACAGACGCCGGAATTATAGCGTATGTGGAAGCATCTCGCGGACATGACTTCAAGCCCGGCGATTTCCCCGCTGACGACGGCTTCTCCGACGACTGTTTCTCAACTACAACCGGCTTCTCCGGCGACGGCTTCTCTGATGAAACGGCAACAGACCTAAGTAACATCGAATTGCCACAATATGACATGATCATTCTCGACGAGGCGCAAGACATGACCTTTGTATATTACGAGCTTGTCCTAAGGATCTTAGAGCAATCACCCAAGGCATATATCTGCGTCCTCGGTGACCAGTTTCAGAGCATCTATGTGTTTAACAACGCCGATCACCGATTCATTACCCTCGCAGATAAAGTAATCACTAATGACTATGAATGGAATCGCACGCGACTCTCGACCAGTTACCGTGTGACAAACCAGATAGCGAACTTCATAAACAAGTGTGCATTTGGCTATGAGCAGATGCTCGCCGCGAAAGATGGAAAGTTACCTCGGTATTTATTCTCCAACCATTCGATGGTCGGCGTTCTCCACGAAGTGAAGTATTACTTGACCACTTATGACATAGGAGACATATTCATTCTCGCGCCGAGTCTACGTAGCAGTGCCCGCTCACCTGTCACCCGACTCTCGAACATGCTAAGCAAAGACGGCATCCCAGTGTACATGCCGAGCGATGATGGTAAAAAACTGGATGACAGTGTTCTCAAAAACAAGTTAGTGTTTTCAACCTTTCATCAGGCTAAAGGGTTAGAGAGAAAAGCCGTAATAGTCCTCGGATTTGACATGGGATATTACACATACTTCAATAAGAGAGCCCTCCCGAATAGTTGCCCCAATGAAATGTACGTTGCGATAACCCGCGCAAGTGAGTGCCTAACCGTAGTACACAACGTCACCTCCGACTTCCTACCATTTCTCGCAGTTGAGAATCTTGATACAACATGCGTCACCGTCGGTCAAATCGGCATTCCGACAGATGCGTCGGGAGACGACCGTGGAGTCCGGGTGACCGATCTGGTTCGACACGTATCACCAGATGTCATGTCTGTACTTACTTCCCTGCTCACGGTCGAAGTGATTAACCCGCCGGGCGATCATATAAACATCCCCAGTATATCCGCGCAAGTGAATCCACTGGGTGATACCCTACACGAGGACGTGAGTGACATTACCGGAACAGCCATCCCCGCGTATTACCATTACAAATCCACAGGTATCATGGATCTACTGAGCATCATCCCCGCCAAAGATCGAAAGCCTTTGCAGTTACCGATCAAGTCGCCGGGACAATTATTGGAAATCGCAAACAGGTACACTTGCGAGCGCAGTCGCCGACTGTTCAAACTTAACCAGATACACACTTACGACTGGCTAACCCAAGAGAATCTTGATGCATGTGTGGACCGCTTGACTCCCCGGATCCCCGCGGGCTCCAAGATGGAAGTTGGATACAAACTGACCATTAGTGGAAAGGCAATCAGTGGGTTCATTGATATGGTTTCCCCGGAGACAATATGGGAAATCAAGAGCATGGACGCCCTGAACGACGAACATATACTACAGATCGCCATCTACGCACTGATGCATCAAGTCGCAACGGGTATTGACACCATAAAATACTACTTGTACAACGTGACCACTGATGAATTGTGCCAGATCACTGCTGATAAATCGAAACTTATAAAGCTCGCCCGCGCCCTCGTTCACTACAAGTATCATAATACGACAAGTATGGACGACGGTGAATTCCTGCGCAAGGTTGCAAATATCAGAGGAGATACAATAGAAGTCCCACGCATACAGTGTGATCTTTGCAACACCTCGAAGGATTTACCCATAACCTCCGTGAGTATAACCACCACTCGAAAGAAACCGATCGTTCCAAAGAAACCCGCCGCCAAGAGAAAACCGGCAGTCAAGAGAAAGCCCGCCGCTAAGAAACCCGCCACCACTAAAGCGCCAATTGTGGTAAAGAAACCAACTGTAGCAAAGAAACCAATTGTAGCTAAGAGACCAACAGCAGCTAAGAAACCAATTGTTACAAAAGGCGAGTAGAATGTGACATGTATGATCATTTATTTTTTTGTAAATATCATTATCGAAAAAAATAAACATCAACTCATTGAGAAATACCATCCGTGTACATGCGCATCAATATATCCGCGGCATTATCAACATCATTGGTCTCTGAATTGGTTGGTGGTAAATATGTAACACCGGTATACCAACCGCCGCCGGGATGTAGGTAACTACCGGTTGGATTTGTTGTATAATTGGAGTTCGCACATATCGGCAATATATCATCGTATACAGCCATCGGCAGCTGCCAAACACCCACATTATCTCCGTGGTATATAGGTACATACTTTTCCGCGCCGAATAGGTCTTGATGATAGTCGCAATTGAATGGCATATGTTGATACTGTCGAAATTGGTCGCAGGTATGTGTCGTCATCGTCATACAATTACACAATTGAATTTCAATTTTATAACATATACACCACCAACACATAATGGACGAGTTTCGATTTGATATTAATGATCCAGAATGGAAAGGTTTCTTATTCGAAAATGGATTCGCCATCATTAAATCTGTAACAACTGCGGATGAATCGGCGGACTATCTTTCCCAGATGTGGGGATTAATGGAAGAACTATCGTGTGGCAGACTGTCGCGGGATGACATGAATAGCCGGTCGAAGGGATCAAATTACCCCTATATGATGCACGGTGGTATGATTCAGTACATGGGACACTCCCAACTACAGTGGGATCTGCGCGGTGCCGCGGCGCCGGTTTTCGCAAAGTTATACGATACTTCTGTTGATGATTTATCGAGCAGCTTCGATGGACTGTGCTTTATGGATGGAGCTCGAAAGTATCGCAAGCGACCCGCAACGTCATTCTTGCACGCCGATCAATCACCGCGGAAGAACTATCTCTATTCCATACAGGGATTGGTTAATCTCGTAGACTCTGGTCCCGATGATGGAGGGTTTGTATGTGTGCCAGGTAGTCATAATTACACGGAGTTCTGGGACGAACGGGAAAAGACCGCGCCGGATTGGTACCTGTTCACCGATGAGGAAAAAACCTCGGACCCAATGTTTGATGAATGGATAAAGCCAACAGTGGCGGCGGGAGACATGATTCTCTGGGATTCACGAACGTGGCACTGTAATACCGTACCAACAGTTACATCAATTCGCGCAGCGGTTTACGTCTGTATGTTGCCGAAAAAATACATATCTGATAAGACAAAAATCGATAGAGCCGCAGCGGTTCTCGACAATAGGGTATCAACCCACCACCCCGGACATGGCTTCAAAAAGTTCCCGAAAAAGCCGCGGTGGTGCGGGGATGCGGAGTATCACAAGTCTATTGAAATATGTGGGAGAACCGTGATGACTCCGCTACAAAAAACATTGGCAGATATGTAATAAGTATTCCCATTTTTTAACAGTATACACAACTATGATGAACAACTGAAATTATACTTTCCGCAGAGGAATTTGTTCATAGAGTCGAAGTCAAAATCATCACCGTCAGAACAAATCTCTACCAACTTCCATCTGCGGAAGGTCCCACCTGTCGAACACGTCATCCCAATGGCACATAGTGTGAAAAACTGCGCAGAATACCGCCCACCGGCGATACCCTTACAGTATACGGGGTCGGCATTTGGCAGGTTATGTTTTTTTATATGTTTATGATATTTTGCCTGAATTTCGTCATCAGGTATTTGATTTCCGTCGACGGTGTCGGTAAAATTATACATATCACCTCTTAATGATATCCTATACTTTTGTTGATAACGGTATTCATTTTTGTTTTCCAACATCACCAGGTACCCCATGCCTGACTCGTTCCAATTAACTCTGCAAAAAAATAGTAACATATGTATATACAGATGAATTACATCCTCGCAATTTTTATTCTGGTTGTTGGCGTAATCATCATCGCGATACTCGCGCGCGAATATTGGATATTGCCGGCGGCGATTATTGGTCTATTTCGGGGTGGTGGAGATACTTCAGAGGAGACTGATACTTCGGCTGCGATTGGCGATACGGGACCCTCGGAACCCGTGGAAGATCTCGACAATATAGAACCCTCGGAAGATCTCGACAATATAGAAACCGTGGAAGATCTCGACAATATAGAACCGACAATCCCCCTCGAGTCGCAGGAGATCGCGGATAAAACCGGGTCTGCCGAAAGAAGTGACATCTGCGAGAATGTGAATGACTTGTTAAATTCGTTCCTCACTGACAGGTTCACCCCCGAACTGGCGATGGATATGGAAAATATGATATCCGACATAGTCGTCGATACAGATTCCCTGACACTGCCGAAGATTAACAAAATGAAACAAACCTCGCTAGACACGGCAACTGCAAAAATATTACTTGACACAATGATTCACTTCTATATATACAATGAGGAGCCAAACACCATCAGCGCCGGGGTACTCCGCCAAAACATAAAAACACTGAAGTTGATAACAAAAAGTTGCTTCGCCAGCAGCAGCGTCGCGCAGTTACTCAAAATCGCGAATAGTATTATTAAACCCGGAGGTGAAAAGAAAGCCATTCACAAATCGCCCCTCGACTGCTTTCGACGCGAGAAGGTGCTTACAATCACTGGAAAACAGGATACTAAATACGCCGATGAACTTACTAACCTCCGCGAAGAAGTCACTGCCAAAAACATGGAAATCCGGAGGCAAAGAGATGAGCTTTCACGACAGGCATCCCGCATTAATACTCGCCCCCTCGGCACAGACTTATTTCTGGCGGAATGCAACCGCGAGCGGCGATTGTTACAGGAACAGGTTTATGAACTGAAGAGAAATATATCCACAATGCGAAATAGTGATACTGGGGCAGCCGACGCAATACGCCGACAGATCGAGGAACTCCGCAACCGAAACGCCAAGCTGGAACGCGCAGTGACCGACGCGACCCGGACACAATCCGGCGAGGGTGACAAGATCAGAAAATTAGATAATGATTTAAAAGACTGCCAACAATTATTAGACGAGGTACTCAGAGCGCACGAACAATAAATAATGCGCCGGTCGACTCGAGCAGGTTGTATTTTGGTTAACTTTGATAACAAAATACTGGTAGTACACAATGTATGTAGTGATATGTGGGGCTTCCCGAAGGGGCGCAGAGAACATGGGGAAACGTCATTAACCGCCGCACTCCGCGAACTGCGCGAGGAAACTGGAAAAGTTGTGAGTCGCGATATATTCACAAACTCATTCCCGAATCGGCGGGACCGACTATATTTCGCCCGTGGTGATTTTAGTCCCATGTGCGTGGTAGACAACAGCGAAATCGACGATTATGATTGGATTTCACTGGAGGATCTCAAGAACAGGAAGACATCCCGATTTACACAGCATTTTTTTGGAAAACTTGATAAAATACTAAAGATGACCCGCTGCCAGGACGTCGGTAAAAATCCAGAGACATTCTATTTCGCGCCGGCGAAGGTACATGTTCCAAGAAGTGTAATATTTGTCGAAATAGACCGCGCGTCTGATGATTTTCTGACCCGTGGGTATCGCAGTCACGTGTCACCGTGCAACTATGGGCGTGCAAAGATACTACTGGCTTTTGCAAAAGAGATTGTTATCGGAGAGGGGATTATTCTGAATGACAGAGAAATTAGGGAATTTCCATACGTCATGCTTGGTCACTATTTGCGGAGCTACGACACGATGGACACGCGGCGAGGGGTGTCGGAGAACGAAATATTTACATTCTATACAATTAACCTCGGCGTTAAATCTGCAAAAAGAGTAATCAACATACATAATAACTGGTCATGGAGACATCAGTCGGTTCGAAACACCAGGTCTAAAAGTCCATTATTGCAAGTTGTCCTCCGAGATGCCTCCCTGTTGTGTACACAGGCGACACGCGATCCAATCCCCGGTATCGATGGTTGTAATCCGCCAGACATTGGCGCGGATGAGAATCAGTTGATAAATCCTGCAGCTTCCGTGAACCAATATCTTGGCAAATTGACATATAAAACGAGTAAAAAAATATTAAGTGATCGATGCTGAAAACAGTAAATGTCAAATGATGTTTATTTTTTCAATCGCGGCATATCGCCCAATGCTTACCAGCGGGTTTTTTGTTTGTAAACACAGTCAAATGTTCCAATACAATCGGAATCGTCACTTTTGTTGATATCGCGGATACTGAAGTTCTCGACTTTGTTACCCCATACTCGCGAGCTGTTGGGTGTAACGCCGACAGCTGTCCAGATGCTATCCATAGCACCAGACACTGAAAAATTCTGAAGCAGACCCTTGGATTGTTTGACGGGATACCTGTCATTCGGACCCTGTACGTAAACAGCTCCCTCACCCGCCATTGGCTCGGTAACATAGCAATAAATACTATATAGCACAAGCATTATGCCAACTGCGATGATGACATTTCTCGTTGCAGTCGATTTTTTAGCGGATGCGTCGGATGTATTTGAGTCAGACATTACGCAAGGTGTATTTATATTTACATCACCAGAAAACTAATGCAAAAAAAATAAACAACGATAAATTATTAGTTTATACAGTCTGATCCGCGACAAGGCTCCCGGAAAATATCAGCTGTTTCTCAGTCGCCTCGCCAATGGTTGGTAAACCGTAACACGATCCTCGATGTTTCCAATTCAGTTCGTTGTCGGCGTACCAGCTATATGCGGTACACTCGGGATGACTCGCGCACTGTGCCTGACACGCTCCTTGATTGGCGGATTGTCCGAGATACTTGACGGTTCCGTCCTTGGAGTCTGCGTTTATCTCTGCCAAACCATGAACGTAGCTAATGTTTGGACTGTTCTTCCACTTCCGAGAGTCCCTTCCGCGATACCAATATACGGTGATAAATATTACAGCAACGATACCGACAGCGCGCAGGTAAGACATGATTATGTAATGGTATACTCACGAGTAGACCTTTTTTTGCGAATTTAATTAAAAAAATATGCGTCACACGACGATAGTCAATCTCCGAAGTATTTTCAATATCTCCGCGACACGCGAAAGATACCACCTGTTGATACTTGGCGAATTATCCCGCTGATGTGCGCTACACGGGGGTGATGCTCATACTATATCTTAGTATTGTAATATCAGTTTGCGCCCCGAGGGTCGCGCAAAACAGTTCGACGTCGTCCGTCGGGGATAATGTGACAATGTCAGATGATGACACTATGACATTGGTGTTTTGAGGCAATGTTACAAATTTATAAGATGGGTTATTTATAGCACCGCCGATGTATAGCGCAAACGCGTGCGCTATAGACGATACAATGGTCTGTTGACATGTCACGCTCCACGACACGAGAAACTTTTTATTAGTCACAATCCCAGAGTATGTCAGGTTATTGCTCGACGGTGTCGTAAAATTGGATATACTTGCAACGGCGCTGGTTCCCAATACTTTTACAAATACGAAGTTTCCCGCCGGGGTCACAATGCCATTGTGAAACGCTGAGAAATAAATTGTGGCATATTCCGATACTTGGGTGTCCGTTGGTTCCCACCGCGTGTTAGCGCTACTGTAGGTCATAATCTGCCCATCAGTTGGCGTGGTAGCACTGACGTCCACGTCCTGTATAGTTACTGCGTTGATGCCAGATCCGCCAGATGATATTGACGACACTGCCATATTGAATTTATACATGGTTATCGTTGGAGTACCTACGGCGGTGGTTGTCGATAGTTCTACGTAATCCCCTGCGGACAACAGGACAATTTCAGTAAATGTCACTGATTTGACCTCACCGGCGATCAGTGTAGTCGACAATTCCGATGGCGACACGACGTTCGCGAAACCGTTTTTACTAAGAGCGAAATGCGTGTAGCTATTCGCCGAGGCGGTTGCCGCCAGATGGACTGAAACTTTGAAGGGCTTATTTACGCCAACCCCATCATACCGCAGCCGGTTGGTAACTGGCATTGAAAACGATTCACCATGTTCCAGCAAACTCGTCATGACAAACTTAACGTACGTGGTCGGCACAACCATTGCGAATATTGCATTTGTGTATATATTACCGTATTCGGCAGGTGATAACACAAATGCCGGGTCCGAAGGTTCCCACTGAGTGTTAGCATTACTGTAGGTCATAACTTGTCCGTTGGTTGGCGCGGTGGCACTGACGTCCACCGTCTGCATCATATTTGCATCCACGGTATTTGTCGATGACGATATTGTTTTATTTGTCATTGTCTGCGCGTCCGTGGTACCGACGACAACGCCCGATGGTGCTACTTTTGCAACATTTACTGACCCAGTGCCATTCCCGATAACAAAGTTTCCAGCGGTAATGGTCGATAATCCTGTTCCACCATTGGAAACGCTTATAGTCTCGCCAATACTTATATTGTTTATGCCCGACCAAGCGGCATTAGTCCCGTCACTGGCGACCAACACCTGACCTGCAGTTGGGGGCGTCACCCCTGCTATCACAGACAAGATTTTATTTGCTGCAACGTCATTTCCGCCGGTTCCACCTACGATTGTCTTGTTCGTCAGTGTTTGTACATCAGTCGTGCCAACCACTACTCCAGCCGGTACCACCTTAGTTACAAGAGCCGCTGACGTTCCGTTCCCCGTGAGAAACCGGTCGGCGGTAAGCGCTGCGAGTCCGGTTCCACCATGAGTAACCGATAAAGTTCCCGTAAAGTTACTATCTGCGATCTTCGACCAAGTCGTCGCGGTTGGTCCAGATGCTATCAACAGTTCCCCCGATGCGGGTGGAGTCACCGATACATCGACCAACAGAAGTTTGTTTGCCGCTACTACATTACCGTCGCTCCCGCCAACTAATGTCTTATTTGTCAACGTCTGAACATCCGTCGTTCCGACAACTACTCCTGTCGGTACAGTCTTTGATATGTTGACCGACAGACCGCCGCTACCCGTTAAAAACTTTCCAGCTGTCAGTGATGATCTACCTGTCCCTCCATGTGCAATGTTTACGGTCCCGCTAAAATTACTATCATCTAATCCTGACCACGAGGCATTTGTCCCGTCACTGGCAACCAGTACCTGACCGGCAGTCGGTGGAGTTACCCCTGCTATCACAGACAAGATTTTATTAGCCGCAATGTCATTTCCGCCGGTTCCACCTAAGATGGTTTTATTAGTCAATGTCTGCACATCAGTCGTGCCAACCACTACTCCGGCAGGAGCAACCTTTGCGGTTGTCACGGCACC
>Ga0209532_1001389_pt1 | contig 18870 bp, 20 predicted proteins | sample COG_02_FD_184746 | JGI IMG/M metagenome (GOLD analysis project Ga0209532, IMG submission 184746) | Pelagic Microbial community sample from North Sea - COGITO 998_met_02 (SPAdes) (version 2) | ecosystem: Environmental > Aquatic > Marine > Neritic zone/Coastal water | place: Helgoland, sampling... | reverse complement strand
TGAGAAAAATTAAAACCGCAACCAATCGGTAGTTAAGCATTTGCGAGCTCGTTGATAAGACTTAAGGGTAAGTTGACCGCGATGGTATGCAAGCTTGCCTGGCAAAGCAAACCGGGTGTTCGGTTGGGCCGCTACTCGTCCGCAGGGACAGGTTGCTAGGCTGTGTCTGGAGCCGGAATTTCAGCGCTGCTTGGAATTTGATCTATTGACCAATTGGCGATGGCCCAGTTGAGAATGATGGTGCTGTTTTCATTGCGCAATTCAGCTGGAGGTGCCTGTTGCAGCCACTGGAGAGCTAGCCAAAGGTTGCTTGATTCCTTTCCCGGCATTAGGGCAGGTGCATGATTTTGCTTGCTCAGTTTTTGCCCTTGGTTATTAATCGCTAGGGGCAGGTGAGCATATTGCATTGCCGATATTTGTTTGGCACTAACTCCCAAGCAGCGCTGAAGATAGAGCTGTCTGGGAGTTGAATCAAGCAGATCTGCACCGCGAATAATATGGCTGATATTTTGAAACTGATCGTCGACAGTGACTGCAAGTTGATAGGAGAACAGCCGGTCGCGACGCTGGATAACAAAGTCGCCTACCTCGGTAGAGAGATTTTGTCGGTAATTACCCATGATCAAATCATCAAAGGCGATGATCGAATCACTATTATGTTCAGGTAATTTTAAGCGGATAGCAGAGTCGCAACCGACTTGGCGCTGGCGACAGCGATTGTCGTAAATACCTCCAAGCTCTGAGACCCTTTGACGATTGCAGTCACAGCTGTAGCTCAAGCCATCTAAATGCAATTGCGCCAGTGCTGCTTCATAGGCGTCACTGCGCTGACTCTGATAGAGCAGATCGCCATCCCAGTGCAAGCCATGGGATTCGAGTTGTTTAAGAATGGTCCTGGTGGCGCCGGGAATTTCTCGGGGAGGATCACTATCTTCGATTCTAACTAACCACTGACCCTGGTGATGGCGTGCATCGAGGAAGCTGGCCAGAGCGCAGACTAGAGAGCCGAAATGGAGAGGCCCGGTGGGCGAGGGTGCAAACCGGCCAATATAGGTTGAGGGGTTCATCATTTGACCAGATACAGTTGTCTGACTATTGGCTATTAACTATAGCGTAATTGGATAGCGCAATCAGTCAGCAACTGAGCCGACGGTTTTTTAGCCGCCGGTGATCTGTCTTTCTTTGATTTCATCTAGAGTTTTGCAGTCGACGCAGAGGTCGGCTGTAGGACGTGCTTCGAGTCGGCGAATACCAATGTCTACGCCGCACTGATCGCAGAAGCCGTAGTCGTCTTCTTCGACGCGCACTAGAGTCTTGTCGATTTTCTTGATCAGCTTGCGCTCGCGATCACGAGTGCGCAGTTCAAGACTGAATTCTTCTTCTTGAGTGGCGCGGTCAGCAGGGTCAGGGAAGTTGGCTGCTTCATCTTTCATGTGCATAACAGTGCGATCAACTTCTTCCATCAACTCACGGCGCCATGCCTTGAGGATGTTTTTGAAGTGCTCACGCTGTTTTTCATTCATGTACTCTTCGTTTTTGATCTCTACGTAAGGGGAGAGACCATGAAGGGTTGCAGATCCAGCGGGAACTGCCTTAGCTTTCGATTTTGCCATCTCTAACGTCCACGGTTAAATTTCAGACCCTAAAATACAGGACGTGCGTTTATAGAGATATTAAGCCAATTTTTCAAGTGAAATTTACTTTCGGCTGTTATAAAACGCTTTTTATCTGCATCTGAGGTCAATTAAGCGCCACATTAGTGCGCAGGGTCAGTAGTCGGTTGATTTAACGCCATTATTACAGGGACTAAAATTTTTAATACCTTCTATTCATAACATAAAACGTTAACATTGCCACTTTAAGACAGAAAATAATGATCCCATGCATATAACCCCCGCGCTGCGCCGCGGCACATTTATCAAGCGCTATAAGCGCTTTTTTACCGACATCTACACTGCTGATGGCGATCTGATTACTGTGCACTGCCCAAATACAGGGTCGATGAAAAATTGCCAGGTAGAGGGCTCGCCCTGTTGGTACTCTCTGTCTGATAATCCAAAACGAAAATTGGCCGGCACCCTAGAAATTGTCACCACTGCCTTTGGCAATTTAGCGGGTGTGAATACTGGTCGGCCCAATCATCTGGTGCGAGAGGCAATTGAAAATGAGCTGATTCCCGAATTGCGCGGTTACGCCAGTCTGCGCACTGAAGTTCGCTATGGTGAGGAGAAGAGCCGTATCGATCTATTGCTTGAGAGCGAGGATGTTGGCGTCATCGAGCCTGGGAGTAACGGCGGCTGTTGCTACGTGGAAGTCAAAAACGTCACTCTAGATTGTGGTGACAGACATGCGCAGTTTCCCGATTCCGTCACCACCCGCGGCAGCAAGCATCTACGTGAACTGGTGGCTATGGTGGCTGAGGGTCATAGGGCGGTATTGTTTTTCTGTGTTCAGTTGAGCGGAGTTGAAACGGTTTCGGTGGCCGCACACATAGATCCGGTTTATGCCGAAACGTTAACCGCGGCGATCGCCGCTGGTGTCGAGGTGATTGTCTGGCAAGCGGATATGACCAGCAGCTGCATTAGTTTACAGCGGCCCTTGACGCTGGCGCTCTAGTCGAGATCCCGCAGCGCCGCTTCGCGCAAGTTAATCAGCCGGGCAGGTAGAGGCTGGTCAGCAGAAATAAAATATTGATCACCGTTTTGCGTTAACGCTATCGGCGTAAGGTGGTCGCCGACACAGGGCCCACCGATGCATTCGCCGCTGTTAATGTGGAACAGTGCGCCGTGGGCGGAGCACTGTAACAGCGCGCCATCCAAGTCGAGAAACTTCCCCGGCATCCAGTTCAGCGGAATACCCATATGCGGGCAGCTATTCCAGTAGGCGTAGAGTTGGTTGTCCTGGCGAATAGCAAAGAGCTTGCGTTCATCAATCTCCAGTTCAATGCTCTGTAAATCTGCGAGGTCGCTGAGTTGACAGAGGAAATAATCTCGTTCAACCAACTGTTGGTTACTGTTGTCCAAAGCGCAGTGCCTCGATTCGTTCTTCTAATGGGGGGTGAGTCATAAATAGTCGCGAGGATCGCTGTTTCCAGCCGGAGGAGATACCAAAGGCAGTCATGGTGTCGGGCATCTGATTTTCAACCTGAGCGGCGGTCTCTTGCTGCAGTCTTTGCAGCGCTTTGATCATGGCGCCGCGTCCTGCCAGCGAGGCACCTGCGGCGTCGGCATAAAACTCACGGCGGCGTGAAAACCACATCACTATAGTAGAGGCGAGAATGCCGAGGAATATCTCCGCAATAATAGTGGTTATCCAATAGCCCAAACCCAAACCGCGCTGGTTTTTCAGCACCACGCGGTCGACGAAAAAACCGATCAGGCGGGCAAAGAACATGACAAAGGTATTTACCACACCCTGCACCAAGCTCAGGGTAATCATATCGCCATTGGCCACATGGCCGATTTCATGGGCCAGCACCGCCTTAGCCTCGTCGCGATCAAAGCGGGCCAGCAGTCCGGCACTAACAGCCACTAGGGCCTTATTTCGATTCCAGCCGGTGGCGAAGGCATTTGATTGTTGAGCCGGGAATATTCCCACTTCAGGCATACCTATACCCGCTTTCTTGGCCAGTTCTGCCACGGTGCTTACCAACCAGCGCTCTTGCTCATTGGCGGGTTGCTGGATAATTTTTGTCTTGGTCGTCATCTTGGCCATAAATTTGGACAGTAACAGCGAGACAAAAGAGCCGATAAAGCCAAACACCGCGCAGAATATCAACAGCGAGGTTAAATTGAGATCGACACCATTATCCGCGAGTATGCTGTTGACCCCGAGCAGGCTTAGGGAGATGCTGGCGACAATAATAATTGCCAGGTTGGTCAGTAAAAACAAACCTATCCTTAACACGTAAATACCTCTTTAAATCGTTGATGGTCGAACTTGATAGTCGAACTGACTATAACTGTATAGTTGAGGTCAAAGACCCAGATTTCAATGACAGACAATATTTTATGCCAAAGTGCATGAACAGAGTACCATCTTGAGGGGCAAATGCTCCTTTACTTATAGGTTACGGCGCAGGTATAAACACTGCTATGCAGGATTATATGAAAATAGACCCAGGCCGCTTAACCGGCAGCACCCAGAGCCACCTAGTGGAATGGTCTGGCATGCTGGTGCACGGCGCCGCGGTTGAGTCTTTGAATCAGCTCTGCCAGCAAGCTTCTCAGGGCGGCTTTGATCTGCGTCTGTGCAGCAGCTTTCGCAGCTTTGATCGACAGTTAAAAATTTGGAACCATAAACTCAGTGGGTTGCGTCCGGTCTACGATGATAACGGCGCACGTTTGGATTTGACCCAACTCAGCGAATGGCAGCAGATTCAGTCTGTGATGCGCTGGTCCGCCTTGCCCGGAGCTTCCCGTCATCACTGGGGAACGGATTTTGATATTTATGATGCCGCCGCAGTGGATGTTGACTATCAGATTCAGCTAGTCCCCGAAGAAGTTGAGGGCAGCGGTGTATTTGCGCCATTCCACGATTGGTTAGATAGCTCGGTTTTAGCAGCGGCTGATTTTTATCGCCCCTATGCACAGGATAGGGGCGGTATTGCCCCAGAGCGCTGGCATATTAGTTACAGGCCGGTAGCAGAATATTATGCTGCACAGCTCACCGTTGAGATCCTGGCTCAGCGACTCGCCAGTGCAGACCTTATGTATAAAGAGACAGTGCTCGCCCATTTGGATGAGCTTTATCATCGCTATATTTGTGTTAGCAAGTAACTGTGAAAGCGCCAGGCGAATAAATAGAAAAGGACAATAGATGATCGTCAACGATCCACTGTGGGACATAATTTGCGCTGAAGCGCGTCAGACCGCCTCTCAGGAACCCTTGATGAGTGGTTTTTTTGATGCTGCGATTCTGAACCATGAGAGTTTGGCTCAGGCGCTATGCTTTAATTTGTCACAGCAGTTACACAGCTCGGTGATGTCTGCCGCTGCGGTCGCCGAGGTTTTGGCTGAGGCTATGGAAAGTGATGGCGCAATCTGTGATGCAGCTCGCACAGATATATATGCTTGCTTCGATCGTGACCCTGCCTGCGACAACCATTTTATGCCTATACTTTATTTCAAGGGTTTTCAGGCGTTGCAACTGCACAGGGTCGCCCACTGGTTATGGCTTCAAGAGCGCAGTCATTTGGCGCTTTATCTGCAGAGCCAGATATCCGAGGTGTTTGCCGTCGATATTCACCCAGGGGCCCAGATTGGCAGCGGTATTATGATCGACCATGCCAGCGGATTGGTGATAGGTGAAACCGCCATTGTCGGCAACGACGTGTCTATACTGCACTCGGTAACATTGGGTGGCAGTGGCTGCATTAAAGGCAGCCGCCACCCGACCATTGGCAATGGTGTGATGATTTCTGCCGGTGCCAAGATTCTTGGCAATGTAGTGGTTGGCGATGGCGTAAAAGTCGGTGCAGGTAGTTTGGTGCTTGAATCAGTGCCGCCCCATGTCACAGTGGCTGGTGTGCCCGCTAAAATTGTCGGCGCGCCGAGAGAGGCGGCTCCCGCTCTGGAGATGGATCAGTATCTGAGTGATAGCCCATAGGGCAGACTAGGCCTATCAAAAGGGGTAGTGCTCTCACTAGAAACAGGAGGTTGAATAATGACCGACAAGGATTTGTCTAAAAATCAGATCGAAAAAAGTAACCCAGCCGATGTCTTTGATTTGGTGTTTCGCGGTGACATTGCTCCGGGCCATAGCGATGCAGAGGTTAAGCGGCGGGTTGCGGCAAGTTTTAACTTAGACTCTGCGGCAGCAGATCAGCTATTTTCAGGAGCTCAGGTTCGCCTTAAACGCGGCGTCGATAAACCCACCGCCGAACGTATTCTACAGCGCTTGTGCGATGCCGGCGCGATGGCCAAGATAGTCCCCAGTTCAGTGCAGTCCGAAACTCAAGAATCCCTTCCTCAGGACCCTCTGTCCCTAGCGCCACTAGGCACCAATGTGTTGGATGACAACGAAGAGATGGAGGGTGAAAAAGCCGCAAGCAAAAAGCCTGTATTGCCTTCTCTGGATCATCTCAGTTTGGAACCGGTTGGAACCAGGATGGTTAGGGAGACAGAAGTACCGCCGATTAAAGTTCCTGATCTTGATACTTCAAAATTCTCACTCGAGTAGCGCAAAAAACGTTTATAAACAGATAGATGCCAGATGCTGAATCTGTTTTTCGAGCAACATTTGGCGCCCTTCCGGGAAACCCTGCAAGACAAAACAGTTCTCTTTAAACGGCAGAAAGCGGGCAATCGACGATAGTTGTTCAATATCGAACTCTGCGGATTGCACAGCAATTGCACCTTTCTCAAGTTCATCGGTCAGACTGGCAGTGGCACTTTTTAGCTTATCCAGACCTTCATGGTGACTGAACAGTGGCGCCGATGGCAGCTTGTCACTGCACAGGGCCCAACAGATATCTAGATCAATACCCAGTTCTTCCGAGAGTCGCTCAAGGACCTGTTGCAGAGAGTAAATGGCCATCAGGCAGATAAGTAAGTGTTGCTTCGACACCTGAGTCGAACGAATATAAAAATTGATACTGCCACTGCCACCTTCGATGCGCTGCCCCGCGTAGAGTTCTAATGTTCGCAGTGTGCAGTAATCAATTTTTTCAAATAGCTGGACCAGATTCTGACGGTTGAGTTGACTCTCGAGGCGGCGTCGATTTTTGATCGTCGCAGTAATCAGTGAGCAGTAATAGCCGGTATCCGAAAGTCCCTCATCACTGCTCTTCGATAACAGTGGCTGCAGGCGCAGTTCTAGTGAGGCCATTTCGTCGTCTAGACTTTCAGAGCTGCCGGGCAGACGATTGGTCAGCATGCGCAGACGTCGGGACAGTTGCTCGGCAAAGCGGTAGCAGCTATAGCTGCTCAGCAGGGTGAAAACCGCCCACAGCAGCAGCCAGTTGCTGACCACCTGATTATGGCGCTGTTGGATTGCTTGACTGTCGACACTGATCAGGACCCCACCGGCCTGAGTGTCCTGAAGGGTAATATTGCGACTGAAGCTGACTGCCCTCGAGTCTTCTGGGTAGGGTTTTTTACTCTGCGCTACTAGCTGACCGCTGATATCATAGACACTGGCATCGAGGATTATTTTATCTTCGGTAACATTCTGCAGGGCTACCTGAATACTGATGCTGTCACCGTTAAATAGGGGGCCGCGAACCAGTTCGACCAGCTGGTTGATAGTTAGGTCGCCTTTTTCTTGTAGGGCTTGTTGACTCAACTGGCTGGCATGGTTGGATAACAGCGCCCAGCCGAAGAGACCGAGAGTCAGACAGGCGGACAGTGCCAGAGCGGGTATTTTTTTAGCCAGGGAGTATTGGCGATGCATCCCAAAGTCCTTAAAAAGTGCCTGATTGAAATTTAATTGCCGCGCATTCTATCCTATTGCTCAGGCTTTTATATAATAGCGCCCTTAAAATAACTATGGCCACAATCTGTGAAAGATATATTTCTGATAAATGTGTGGGGGCAAGACAAGCCAGGCGTCACTCGTGTTGTGACTGAGGTGTTGTCGACCTTCGAGGTCACAGTGCTCGATATTGGTCAGGCGGTGATTCACGACCAACTGAATTTGGGAATTCTCGCAGCAGTGCCGGCCAGTGACGGTTCTGAGGCCTTAGCTAAGTCAGTACAGCGCAGTTTGCTGGCTCTCGAAATGCAGGTGATGTTCTCGCCAATCACTGAACAGCGTTATCAACAATGGGTGGGGCAGCAGGGTAAGGCGCGCTACATAGTGACATTGTTAGCGCGCAAAATTGAGCCTGAGCATTTGGCTGCCGTGGCCACAGTGACCAGCGAATACGATCTCAATATTGATAAAATTGTGCGCCTATCTGGGCGTATGGAACTCAGAGAGAGTCAGCAGCTGGGACGCGCCTGTGTGGAATTCTCCGTCCGTGGCGAGCCCAAGGATGCGGTGCAGTTTAAGAGTGCACTGCTGGAGCTGGCCAGTCGCTACGATATTGATATTGCCTATCAGGAAGATAATATTTTCCGTCGTAACCGCCGTTTAGTGGTATTTGATATGGATTCCACGCTGATCGATGCCGAGGTGATTGATGAACTTGCTCATGAAGCTGGTGTCGGTGACCAGGTTGCCGCGATCACTGAGGCGGCGATGCAGGGGGAGATCGATTTTAAGGCCAGTTTTACTCAGCGTATGGCCCTGCTCAAGGGACTGGACGCCAGTGTGCTGCAATCGGTAGCCGAGCGACTGCGTTTAAATGAAGGTGCTGAGCACCTTATCTCGACACTGAAAAAACTCGGTTTTAAAACCGCCATTGTCTCTGGTGGTTTCACCTTTTTCGGCGAGTATCTGCAACAGCGTTTGGGAGTGGACTATGTCTACGCCAACCAGTTGGATATTGAAGATGGGTTAGTCACCGGTCGCGTGACAGGTGAAATTATTGACGGCCAGCGCAAGGCGGAGTTGCTGCGTCAAATCGCCGAGCGGGAAGGTCTGATGTTGCAGCAGGTCATTGCAGTGGGTGATGGCGCCAATGATTTGCCAATGCTTAGCATTGCCGGGCTGGGCATAGCTTTTCGCGCCAAGCCTCTAGTCAAGGCCTCAGCTAAGCAGTCAATTTCCAATCTGGGCCTAGATGGCATTCTCTACCTGCTCGGCTACAGCGACAAAGATACGCTTATTCTCGACTGAAGCCCCTAGTCGTAAGCCTGTAGATAGACGCTTATAAAATTAGGGCCCCTCTGAGAAATCGTAGTCCATGGTAAATGATGGCTTATTGATATAGTGGCCCTGAATATACTGCACACCCTGTTGCCAGAGTATGGGGATAATAGTGGCCGTCTCGACAAAGGGTACGATCACATCGACGCCGGTTCCTGTCATACCGGCCATAATTTTTTGGAACTGTTCTTTTCCTTGCGCCGCCCTTTCTTGAGCGGCTTTGTCTTGACCGGCATTGACAAGCTTTTCAACAATCACTCTATCGACTTTAACGAAGTCAGCCTTAATCCGTTGCAAGGTTTTAAGCGGGTTGATAGCGAGGCCGAAGTTGCTGATACCAACCTGTCCTCGGGCTTTCTTCATTTCCTCACAGAGCGCAGCGGCCTGATTTAGGTAGCGCACCGCATCGATCTCGCGGAATTGAAAAATGAGTGCATTGGCAGGCAGTTTTGAAGAGCTTAAAGCTTGTTGTAGCCAGGGTAAAAACTCGCTGTCGGAAAATGATTGGGCGCTGATATTGATAAATAGCTGGGTCTCAGGGTTGGTCTTGAGTTTCTCGGTCAGAGAGTTGAGCGCCTCGCCTATTACCCAGTGATCCACTTCAGCGGCAATCTCGGATTTAAACAGGTTGGTGATAAAGTCCTCGGGTATTTCTCTGGCTGGAATATCTTTATTGATACCCAAAATGACTTCGTAATATTCCTTGCCACTGCCGCCATCGATCAGCGCCACTATGGGTTGATAGCGAATTGAGAAGGCATCTTTGCTGAGCAGGTTTTTGGCAGTGATCATCACAGCCTCAGCTTTGGAAATATCGTCTGAGTGAATATCTGGAATGTAGAACTTGGCGCCATTGCCGAGACTATTGTCTTCCCGCAGCTGGGCTATAGCCTCCTCGCTGCGCTCCAGGCCGCGCTCAACGGAGGGTACATTTTCGTTTAGACCGGCAATACCAATTGACGTGGTCAGGGAGAAGGTTTCATCATCTATGTCAAACACCTGCTGGCTGATCTGCTTGCAGATATTCGATGTCAGATCCAGCACCTTCTCTTCCGCCGTGTCCGGCAGCACTATGATAAAACAGTTTTCTGAGATCCTGCCGCAGTCGAGATTGTGATCAAATAGCTCAACGATAAACATCACCAGTGAATGGGCTATTTTTTCCGCTTTGGCTATACCCAGATCTTCTTTAAGCTGACTAAAGCGGTCTACCTGGATGTTTAGCAACATGCAGTCCTGACCACTCTGCACCGAACGGCTGATGCCTCGGCTAATCAATTCGTAGACTAGTTGGGGTTGTATGGCGCTGTATTCAGTGGTCTTTTGCTGCTCGCTGTGGTCCATGCTGGCATCAAATAATTTGTCTTGATTGACCGTAAACTGCAGGGCTGGTTCAGCATCATATTGAATCTGCTGGATCTGCAGAAATGCGTCAGTCTCTTTACCATCAGCGTTTACTATTTTGATCACGGCTTCGAAAGGCATAAGCTCATCGGAGCCCTGCAGAGGTGCCATATAAGCCTTGAGTTTCTCTCGGTCCCTTGAGCCTATATTGTCGATAACCGGCATGCAGAGCATCTCATCGACATCGCTAAAGCCAAAGATATTGGCACAGGCATCATTGCCATAGACATAGACACCCTCCTTGATAATCGCGATGGGAAAGCGCGAAATATCCATAAGATGCTGGGCGCGCTTTTCAGCGATGGACAGCTTGCGCTCCAGCTCCCGGGACTGGCGACGCTCATAGACGCTGCGCAATGAACGCTGCACAACCTTAATTAAATGTTGATCTTGATCTTCCACCACAACATCAACGGCGCCAAGGCGCATACCTTCAATAACCTTTTTCGGGTTGTATTCCTGGCTGATTAAGATAACCGGCAGATCTCTCTCGGATCGACGTATGCGCTGAAAAATATTTTGCGTGGGAATCTTGCTGTAATCTTGGGCGGCTAGCAATAGATCCCAATTGCGTATGGAGATGGTTTTTTGTAGCTGTTCTTCATTGGTTGCCAGTTTGGCTTCGACGATAAAATCTGCGCTGCGTAAAATACTGATAAAACGGTTTGCTTCATCATTGGATTTGTCGACGATTAGAATATGTAGTGGTTCATCTGAACGCATAAAAATATTTCTTCCTTGGGGTTGTAATAAAGTCTAGCAAAAAGCTATTTTGAAATGCGATAAATGCTCTGTGGTTTCCAGTTCCTCTTCAAGATTTGCGTAGCTCTGCTGCAGTGGTGTGACCACAAAAATCTTAGCGTTTTGTGTGTGGCGTAGGGGCGGGCACAACAATGTGACGCCTTCACTGAAGTCTCGTTTTTGTGACAGTAATATAGCCTGCATAAACTGGTACTCAGAATCCGGGCCTCGGGGCCTTATGCGAATAGCGGCTGGTGCGCAGTGGCGGGCGGGAAATTGCACGCCGCAGCTACTGTAGAGAGAGGGAGAGATGTTTTTCCAGCGCACAATACCGGCCATCCATTTATTTGCCTCCCGGGTGCGGACGGCGATCAGTTCTCCCGGCTGAAGCTGCACTTTTTTATCATTGAGTTCGATGCAGGCGCCATTGAGACTAACATTTTTGCGCAGCGCTTGTATCACCTTGAGTTTGCTGCTTTTAGTCCCTGTGGGCATATAGATAATAGGGTCATCCGGATGGCTGTCGAGTTTTTCAAATGCTGTGCCCCAGACATCGTCTGCTCGTTTAATGCCGGGTCTTTGATTGTTTCTTGTCGGCGCCTGTTGCCCGCAGAGGCGCAGAAAATTATCGAAACTATGGGTTTTAGACAGCATACAGATGGTTGCTGTAAAGCCCTGTGTTACTGAGAGTTGGGCTTGGTCCTTAATGTGAGTTTCGCGGCGCTTGAGTTTTTCTCCCCACTGTTTGATCAGGTCGTCTATAACTCGACGTGACACTCGGTCAGAAAATAAGGTGTCTGAGTTGTCGCCGATAATACCTTTCAAAAAGTTGACCAAATGCGACGTGTCGAGAATGATATTGCCTGGATGGCGATCACCCTCATCAGCATAGACCGTACCGTGATTTGTCGACGGATCTATGGAAAAAAGCCCCTTGGCATTGCCTCTGTGGAGCTCGGCGAGGGAGGACCAAAATTCCAGCTCACTGTAGACAAAGCGTAATTCGTAGTTAGAAAAGTGATGGGGTCTGGTGCTGCTGAAAAGCAACAGTTTTATGTAGACTTTTTTAATTGAGCAATTGATGCCCAGATTGTCTGGTATGTCTTTACTGGCAACCCCAAGCTGCTCGGCGAGCAAATAGAGGGCATGCAGCTCGCGCCAATAAAAGCTTGGCTGCTGCAGATAGTGGCTGAGGCTATTGAGCTGAATCCTTGCCAGCAGGTGACAAGCGGCCAAAATACACTGAGCTAGATGAGCACTTTTGTCTGTTTGTTTTGGGTTTACTGGGAGCTCTTCTCCAAGCTGATAAATCACCAGCTTGTAGCCTTCAAAAAGCCGTCTAACCAGTGACTGGCCAAGTGATATTGCCTTGGCTGTCGACTGATTGAGCTGATTTTGTAGCAGGCCCTCAGTGGATTTGATCACTGCTGGATTGAGGCTGTCGAGAATAGCCATTTTTATATTGGGCGGGTTATCTGAGCCTATAGCCGATGGCAAAACCCGGTAGAGCGCCATGCAGTTGTTGGCATAGTTGGTCGGCGATAGGCTGTTAATAAATTGTTCGGCTGAGTCTGGGCTCTGTATTCGTTCATCGATAACTGTGGCGAGGCTGTCTGCGATGGAGGGTTTTAAGATGCTCAGCAGGGCTGTAATGTTGTTGTTCGAAGCAGGGCTCATAAAAGTTAGCCTGAAAAACCTTGTTGGTGGATTTCTAAAAAGAGACTCTATTTGTTTTTTGATACCTGTCTAAGTGTAGTCAACTTTTCCTTCTAGCTCGGCAATTCACCAGCAGACGAATTTCAGCCGTTTAATAATTTTTCCGCTGGAGCCACAAACTGCTCAACTGCAGAGTAAGTTCGGGTATCATGACGGTCTTTTTTAGACAATTGAGAACCTAAGATAATGTCAAACTACTCTACCAATGAATTTCGCTCCGGATTGAAGGTAATACTCGATGGAGACCCCTGTTCAATCTTGGATAATGAGCTGGTAAAGCCAGGAAAAGGCCAGGCATTTAACCGCGTTAAGTTGCGCAATTTGAAGACTGGTCGGGTATTGGAGAAGACCTTTAAGTCTGGTGAACAACTCGAGGCTGCTGACGTCATGGATACTGATATGCAGTATCTCTACAACGATGGTGACTTCTGGTGTTTTATGGAGCCAGATACCTTTGAGCAGCATCAGGCCACGGAGAACGCGGTAGGCGATGCGCTGATCTGGTTGAGTGAGCAGGATACCTGCGTAGTGACGCTTTTCAATGGTGTACCTCTGTCAGTAACACCGCCTAATCATGTCGAGCTGGAGATTGTTGAAACTGATCCAGGTCTGCGTGGTGATACGGCCCAGGGTGGCAGCAAGCCGGCTAAATTGGTCACTGGTGCGGTAGTCAAAGTGCCGCTGTTTCTGGATCAAGGTGAGATCATCCGTGTCGATACTCGCACCGGTGAATACCAGGGTCGCGTCAGCGCCAAATAAGTTCTTTGGCCAGCTCTTGAGTGTGAAATAGACGGCGTGAATGGAAGGCTTAAATGGAGCACTTAAACCAATGGCAGCCCGGTGCCACTATGGCTACTCTGCGTCAGCGCAGCCGGGCGCTTGCTAAGCTGCGGGATTTTTTTCAGCAGCGTCAGATAATGGAAGTGGATGTGCCGTTGCTGTCTAGGGCAACGGTCACCGACCTCAATATAGATAGTATCGAGGCGCGCAATGCCAACATTGTGGCCTATCTTCAAACCTCCCCCGAATATTTCATGAAGCGTCTGCTAGCCTCTGGCAGCGGTGATATCTACAGTCTCGGCAAAGCCTTTCGCGACGCTGAGAGCGGTCGTCGTCACAACCCTGAATTCACCCTACTGGAATGGTATCGCTGTGGTTGGGATGAGCATCAGCTGATGGATGAGGTGGCTGAGCTGATTGCTACTTTTGCGCCAGGGATAGCAGTTCAACGATGCAGCTATGCAGATGTGTTTATCCAGCACTTGCAGGTCGATCCCCATCTTGTTGATTTAACTGAGCTGCAAAATTTGGCGGTTGAGGCAGGCTCTGAGGCCTGGGCCGATGAGACCCGCGCCAACTGTCTGGACCTATTATTTAGTGTTCTTATCGAGCCCAAGTTAGATGATGGTCTAGTGCTAGTCTATGATTATCCAGCCTGCCAGGCGGCCTTGGCGAAATGCGCTGAGGACAGTCAGGGGCGTCGGATTAGTCGACGTTTTGAGGGGTTTTTAAACCGTGTTGAGTTGGCCAATGGTTACTGCGAATTGACTGATGCTGTCGAGCAGGCTCGTCGTTTTGCCGAGGACCAGCGTCTGCGCAAGTTGTCTGAAAAGACTGCTGTGAATGCGGATCAGCTGCTACTTGCGGCGATGCAATCCGGGCTTCCCGAATGTGCTGGCGTGGCTATGGGGGTGGATCGATTATTAATGCAGCTGCAGGGTGCCGATGCAATTGATCAGGTGATGCCTTTCAGTTGGGAGCGATGTTAGTCGCACTTAAAGTAATGATCCATAGCCTGAGAGGGCTCGTCACAGCGCGTATCACCCACCACGGCTGCTGGCACGCCGGCAACAACTGCATGGGCTGGTACGGCTTTTAAGACCACGCTGGATGCAGCGACCATGGCGCCTTCGCCCACGTCGATATTGCCGAGTATTTTTGCTCCGGGACCCAGCAGCACGCCTTTGCGAATCTTTGGGTGACGATCCCCTGAGACTTTTCCGGTGCCGCCGAGGGTCACCGATTGCATAATCGATACACAGTCTTCAATCACTGCAGTTTCACCAATCACCAGACCAGTGCCGTGATCAATTAAAATACCGCTACCAATAACCGCTGCTGGGTGAATATCGACAGCAAAGATCAGTGAAATCCTGTACTGCACCAGCAGTGCTAGTGATTGACGCTGTTCATTCCAAAGCTGATGAGCCACCCTGTATGCCTGTAGCGCAAGAAAGCCTTTAAAATACAAAAACGGCGTTAAATAGAAGGTGCAGGCCGAGTCTCGATCGACGGTAGCGACAATATCCGCTGCCACGGCATCAATAATTTCGTCTGTAGAAAAGGCCCGCTGCATAAGCTCTCGCAACATGGCTTCTGGCACTTCATCGCTGGCCAGTTTGCTGGCCAGATAATAGCTCAGTGCACTGCCGAGACTGCTGCGGCTGATCACTGTGGCGTTAAAGAAGGTGGCCAGTGCGGGCTCATCAGTGGCTGCAGATTGTGCCTCGCGGCGTATTTGCTGCCAGACGCTGTCCGGCCCTTGAATGGAGGTTGAGCTCGAGGCCATTTTGGATACTGTGATAGGTTTATTCATAGTGGCTATTCTGAGTCACCCTGCTGGATTATTCCAGCTTGTTCTCGCAATACTCCATATGTCCACCTGTGCTGCACCTGCTTGCAGCAGAGCTCTGGCGACACTGTTTGCTGTGGCGCCAGTGGTCACCACGTCGTCTACCACAGCTACAGACAATCCAGAGAGGTTTTGGGCCTCTGCGGAAAAAGCATGTTTGATGCTGGTGAGGCGTTTTTTAGCGCTGAGTAAATGTTGCTCCTGCCCTTTTATCGTGCGGCTACAGAGGTCGTTGCGGATATCAATGGATATGCCGTGCTCTCGGCGCAGTTGACGAGCGATTAGGTTGCCGATGATGTGACTTTGATTAAAACCGCGTTTGGTCATTTTTGCCCAGTGCAAAGGCAGGGGGATAATCGTCTGTGGGCAGGGCAGTTGAGCCTGTTGATAGGTGGTTGCTATGCGCTCTGCCAGCACATTACTGAGCTGTTTGATCTCTGTTGTGTAGGGGTCGCTTTTGAGTCGCAGAATAATATTATCCACCGGTGCTTGATAGTGAAATGCGGAGATGCAGCGCCTGAAGATAGGTGGTTTCAACTGACAGTTGGCGCATAGAGCATCGCTGGCAAGGGGCACGGCGCAGCGTTGGCATTGAGTGGTAAGGCGAGGCAGTTCGGCAGTGCATAAATGGCAGAGGGCATCGGCGGAATGTTGCAGCGGCGATAGGCAGAGGCTGCAACTGCCGGGTAAGAGGCTGTTTATGAGCCAATTGCAAAGGTTATCGCCAGCTCGATTGAGCAGTGGTGGCACCGCAAACCTCCCTGTTTGCCGAATGGTTAAGGGGCGCCTTAAGTGCAGCGCCACCTTTACATCATGTTAAGCGACGCTCTGAGTCGGATCCTTTTCGTCTTCGTCATCATCAGCAAAGAGATCTGCCCCGGCATCGTTTTCTGCTTTGGCTTGCTCTGCCTCTGTGAGGCCGTAGTCTTCGCTTAAGATCCCGCCGGGAACACTAGGTGCATAGTCTCGCGGAACTTCAATATCAGTGAGATCAATTAGCGGGTTGCCGTTGGAGTCGAACAGGCCAAAATCACTGCCGCCGGATTTTAGTATTTGCCGCGCTACATCAGGGCTCGCCAGACGCATGGCCTTGGACGCCAGATGCTCTTGGATCTGCTTGTAGCTCTGAGCGATATTACTAGTCAGGTGCGAGGCGGTAAGGAAGTGCTCGGTTACCTCTTGCTGATAGCGTTTTAATTCTTTTTCGCTGTCGGCGAGCTTTTGCTCTATGTTGCGCACTGATTTGTCGCCGCTATCCACCTTTCTTGAGAATAGGTGACCGACGGCAGCTCCAATCAAGAAAAATACTGCTGCAATCAAAATTACGCTCAAAGTTGTCAATGTGATCTCCCATGCTTAAATTTATGCCCGACTTAAGTGTCGCCAAAGGCGGTTGTTGAAGCAATGATTTATTGGTCAAAGCGGCAACTAATTTTCGCTGATTGCAGTTTTGACCATCTGTAGGCTGTATCCCCGCATTTATCGGTTGTCTTGGAGCGCCTTGCTAGTTAAAGTCTGCGTTTATGCCACGATCCTACCATATTCAATGTTAACCCCAAAACAACGCTATCAAAATGATCTGGTTCGAGAGGGCTTTGTCGCGGATGCGGCACAGGCTCAGGCGGTTGAAAAGCTGGACCAGTTATGTAGCCGTTTGGTAAAGCGCAATCAGCGTAAAAAGGGCGGTTTGCTGGCGAAAATACTGCGCCCTGCTCTGACTCCCGAGAAGGGCCTCTACTTTTGGGGTGGTGTGGGTCGAGGCAAGACCTATTTGATGGACAGTTTTTACGAGAGTCTGCCTTTCGAGCGCAAGATGCGGATTCACTTCCATCGCTTTATGCGCCGTGTGCACCAGGACTTAGATAATCTAAAAGGCCAGGCCAATCCTCTAGAGCTAGTTGCTGACTCTATAGCCAAAGAGGCTCAGGTGGTCTGTTTTGATGAGTTCTTTGTCAGTGATATTACCGATGCGATGATTCTGGCTCGGCTGTTAGAGGGCCTCTTTGAACGCGGTGTTACCTTGGTTGCTACGTCTAACATAGTGCCCGACTTACTCTACCGTGAAGGCTTGCAGCGGCAGCGCTTTTTGCCGGCCATCGCGCTACTTAACTTGCACTGTGAAGTGGTCAATGTGGATGGCGGTCAGGATTATCGTCTGCGAGCACTAGAGCAGGCTGAACTCTATTACTCACCCTTGGGTGAGTTGGCGGATCAGGCTATGGGGGCAACTTTTGACAGTTTGGTTGCTGTAGAGGGAGAGATAAAGTTGGCGGTGGATTTGGATATTGAGGGTCGATTAATTCCCTCGATCAAGGTCGCCGAGGATATAGTCTGGTTTGAATTTGCGGCGATTTGCGAAGGTCCGCGCAGTCAAAATGACTATATTGAGCTGGCGAAAGAATTTCATTCGGTGATGATCAGTGGCGTGCCAATCTTTACGCCAGCCAATAATGATGCGGCGCGACGCTTTATCAATCTGGTTGACGAGTTCTATGATCGCAGTGTCAAGTTGGCTGTAACCGCCGCCGCGCCTCTCTATGAGCTCTATAGTGGCGGTCGTTTAGGGTTCGAGTTTCAGCGCACAGAGAGCAGATTATTAGAAATGCAGAGCCGCGAGTATTTGGCTCGGCCACACCGTCCGTGAAGGGCCCAATAAAAAACTTACATTTTGATCGCATCGCCCCTTGTAATAGGTGCTGACGATCATTACAATTCGCACCCTTTTTTGGGATCCCCCAAAGCCAGGCAGGAATAGATGAAAACATATAGCGCAAAAATAGAAACAGTAGAACGTGATTGGTTTATCGTAGACGCCGAGGGTAAAACTCTGGGTCGTTTGGCAGTGGAAATTGCAACTCGCCTGCGCGGTAAGCACAAACCAGAATATACTCCCCACGTTGATACCGGCGATTACATCGTTGTGGTTAACGCGGAGAAAATTGGTGTGACTGGTAACAAGGCCACCCAGAAAACTTACTACTCTCACACCGGTTATCCCGGTGGTCTGAAGGATATTACTTTTGACAAATTGATTGAGAAAGCGCCTGAGCGTGTTATCCAATCTGCTGTTAAAGGTATGTTGCCCCGCGGACCACTTGGTCGGGAAATGTTTAGAAAACTTAAGGTCTACGTTGGCAGTGCACATCCGCATGCCGCGCAGCAGCCTCAAGCTCTAGAACTTTAACGGACAGCGATTATCATGGCAGACACTCAATTTTACGGTACTGGCCGTCGCAAGACGTCAGCAGCTCGCGTTTTCCTGACTGCAGGAAGCGGCAATATTTCTATTAATGATCGGGCGATCGATGTGTATTTCGGTCGTGAAGTGGCGCGAATGATTGTTCGCCAGCCATTTGAGATTGTTGATATGGTCAACAAGTTTGATATGAAGATCACCGTTAATGGCGGTGGTAACTTTGGTCAGGCTGGTGCAATCCGTCACGGTATTGCCCGCGCTTTGCTCCAGTATGATGAAAATCTTCGTTCGCCACTGCGCAAAGCTGGGTTCTTGACCCGTGATGCGAGACAGGTTGAGCGTAAGAAAGTTGGACTGCACAAGGCGCGTAAGCGTCCTCAGTTCTCCAAGCGTTAATAGCAGCGCTAAAATGAATAGCCCGACTCATCAG
>Ga0209532_1001382_pt1 | contig 18933 bp, 18 predicted proteins | sample COG_02_FD_184746 | JGI IMG/M metagenome (GOLD analysis project Ga0209532, IMG submission 184746) | Pelagic Microbial community sample from North Sea - COGITO 998_met_02 (SPAdes) (version 2) | ecosystem: Environmental > Aquatic > Marine > Neritic zone/Coastal water | place: Helgoland, sampling... | reverse complement strand
TCTGCTGAGTTTAGCCAACGTAATAATATGCGGCGACATGTGCGAATAGTTCATGAGAAACAAAAAAACTATCAGTGCGATTTGTGTGATTCGAAATTTGGAACAAATGGCGAATTGAAACAACATGTTATCTCGATTCACGAGAAACGCAGAGACCACAAGTGCGAATTGTGCACATCTTGCTTTAGTTCATCCGGAAATCTTCAACAACATATAAATATAATCCACAAAAAACAACGAAATCACAAATGTACATTATGCGAACTTAAATTTGGCTCGGGTGCTAATGTGAGACGTCATACTCGAATAGTTCATGAGAAACAAAAAAACTATCAGTGTAAATTATGTGATTTGAAGTTTGGAGCAAATTGCGACCTGAAACAACATGTTATCTCAGTTCACGAGAAACGCAGAGACCACCAATGCGAATTATGTGATTCGGTATTTGGTTCGCGGTCGTCGCTTCGGACACGCGTACATGGCGTTCATGAGAAACAACGGAATCACCACTGTATATTATGTGACGCTAAATTAGGTACGCGCAGTAGCATACTACAACATATACGCAATGTTCATGAAAATCAAAGAAACTATCATTGCGAAATATGTGATTCGAACTTTAGCACAAACGGATATCTCCAAATTCACATCCGCACTTGTGACGGTACCGGAAGGGGTAGTAGCGGTGAATATTTTGTCAAGCATCAACTTGATGAAATGGGAATCGCATACGATTACGATATGTCTTACGAACTCAAAAGTGATAATGACCACTTATTGCGGTGGGACTTTAAGATAGATACCCGAGAAACTCTCGGAATCGCCGATGATGAAGATAATTACCTATTTATCGAATACAACGGACGCCAACACTATGAAAGTGTCAAGTTTTTTGGAGGCGAGAAGCGGTTTATCAAGCAGCAAAGACACGACCAGCTTAAGGCTGAATATTGCAGGGACAGTGAGTTCCCAATTTTATGGATACATTACAAGGATAAAGATATCATTTCCGAGTTAGTTACTGAGTTTATTCAAGAACATACTCTCTGGAAACCGCGTAACTAAATTTAACAAAAAAAGAATGAAAGAAGTTAAATTTGAACAATAATATTTCTTATTTTTTCCACGTCATTTAACACATGCGCAGTCAGAACATTATTTGATATACTCGCTCGCTAAGTTCTAATTCCCCTGCATCAAACCTGGTAGTGATATAAATAAATTATATAATTCCGCGGAGGGTGACTGCGCACTTTCTAAAACATTACCGCCGATTAATTTCCGATCACTCGATTTGCGGATAATCCCTATCGCGACTTGTTCATATAAATCTACTTTCTGCTTAATCCAATACAGACATAAAGCGGTTAGTATATGTATTGGTACAAAAACTATGCATATTGCTATAAGTGTCGAAGCATCCATTTTTTTATTTGCGGATGTTTTATCAGATCATTAATTATTTTTTATTATATAATTTTTGTTTTCCGTATATATAGTCACTCATCGTTTGGATACCGTTTCTAATTATCATGCCACAACACGCCGTCGCAAAAAACGGAGGTGCTGCAAAGAGGAGAAAATCAGTCAAAAGAGCTGCACCTAAGCGCAAATCAGTAAAGAGAAAGTCCGTAAAGAGGAAGTCCGCCAAACGCAAATCTGTCAAAAGAGCTGCACCTGCACGCAAGTCCAGAAAAAGAAGAAAGTCCCGAGCAAAATAAAGTGTTGATTTTCAGCCAACGCCGGTGATGATTTTCCCGATACCTGTTATTTATTTTCGATAACTACCGCGCATTATATCACGCCATTTATATCTTATTTTTTTGTTTTTTCACCATTACATTATATTATCAGACAGTATCCCGCGACATGTATTCTAAAACCTTCCGCAATAGATTTATCGCGACCCTAAAGGACACGCCGATGACCGATCGCCAAAAACACATTATTGAGTCGCGATACCTATCGGTTGTCGAAAGTACAGAGAAACAGTATAACAGAGTTCGTATTTCCTACTACGCTCTCACCAACATCGTGACTATCGCAGGTGTGCTACTTACCGCGCTTAACCCACTGACGAAAATGGAGTGGATTGGCGATACCGGAGACATGATTATATTTTGGATAATATGGGCTCTCGCTATCATGTTAACTCTATCAAATAAATGGCTATATGCGTTCAACATCCCGAAAAAATACATTCTCAATATAGTAACGCTTGAGAAATTCCGCAGCGAGGGTTGGTTATTTATCGCAAAGGTCGGGAGGTACGCCGAGTGCGACACTCATGATGAGCGTTTCGTATTGTTCTGCGAAAGAGTGGAAAAAATAAAGGACAAAGCGGTTGAAAGCACTCCCGAAATGTCATTCAGCGGAGCCGCCGGCGAGATACTGGCAACGGGGACTGGCACAGCAAAGAGTATCATGTCCGAAGACGACAGCAGCGATCCCGACATTATCGCTATCAAGACACGGAAATCGAGCGGTGGGAAATCAGTGGACCGACATACATCAACCGTCGAAACATCAGACATAGATCATATATCAACAAGTTCAATAATTATCGATGTCGACAATATCGCCGCCGATGATGTCGTTTAAACAATTGGATCCTCCGCGCCATTCACGAATTTCATTATCATTTGGTTGAGCCAATCTCGGTTGGGTAACTGGTCTACCCATTCTCGGGGAATGCCTGAATATCCCAAGTACGCACCGAGAATAGCCCCTGCGCAAGATGCATTCGCAGATGCATTTCCACCCTCGCCAACTATCTTTGTTATTACTTTCTTAAAACTGGGAGTCGCGCCATTGCAGATGGCAACCCTGATTACATGCATCACATATATGCTGCAAGAAAGGCTCTTGAACACATAGTCCATTTTGGAAATATCATCCAGCCGCAACTCGCAAATATTCTTGGTGTATGACAAATTGGTCCAGTTGGATAATTCGGCGTCTAATATTTGAGACACTTCGGCGTCATCTGTCACAGTATGACGTCTGGCGACGGATATGCAATCCCGGAGTATGGAATCAACGTCTGTTGTTTCGCGCACGTCGCCATGAACTATCGCATTGATAAGTGTGGACTGTAATACACATGCAGCGACGCATCGCGGGTCAACGTGGGTGATGACGGATAACATAGCAGCACATCTGGCTACCTTTACCGGATCGGGGATTGCTCCGATGATACTTGATCTAATTAAGCTCCCGTTCGTCGCAAATTTACCGGAACTCTTGGTCCACACATCCGCGGCAACCTGCGACGGGTTCGCGGTAAATGCATCATCATCGATAATCATTTTCATTACCCCGTTTAGATGGGAACCGCCGGTATCTCCCACTTCCGGAAACCCATTACTCACCCACTCGCGCAGATTTGCGGCAATTGTTAACTGGTCAAATTCGCCGCCGCTCATGGTTCTCATAACTACCAGCAAATGGTCGGTGTTACTGGTCCAGTCGCAGGGAGGAAATCCTCGTACACTGTCGGTATATGGGAATACAATGTCAGCCGACTCATTCTTGGTTTTAAAATCAGTCGTGAGACCGACGGCATCACCCAGTGAGTGTCCGTAAATCATTCCGATAAGACGATTGGTTTCCCGCGGGACTCCACTGACAAACGTATCCCATTGATTATCGGCAGGCGTTGATAGTGGCTCGGAGGTCATCTTGAATTTATCGGTATTGTATAATTATGTAACAATCCATAATTTAACACTCAATGTGTTATCTTTTTATTTACTCGCGACGATGAAAAAGTTATAGTTATTATAAGTCAATCATGAACGGGTGGACAATTGTGTTCATCATACTCTGCGTAACGCTTGGACCTGTGTACGTCATCGGCGCGGTCATTGGTCTGGTTGCTCAATTCACCCCTGGCACCAGGGATAGATTCCCTGTGGGTGTATATACGGTTCTTCTGATATTACTCGCGGTACCGTTTCTCTCCGTCGGATATATGGCGTTCGGAGGTGGGGAGTCGCAAAATAACCAACAAAATAACCAACAGTTTATCGACTAATTCGGTTAAATTCGTAGTTAAATTTATTTTTTGGTGTTATTATATACCGATTGCCGCCTCGCAATTATGCTTAACAATACCGCGGCAAAAAACTGGTCAGTAGTTACCGGCGGCGCCACTCAACTGGACAGAAACAATACCAATTTTATCATCAAACTATTCGAGTTCTTTAAGAAAGCCAAATGGGGAACGGAGTACGATTTCCTGAAGTATTATCAAAATGTTGTGCGAGTATTTACAACCGACATTAACATTGACGCGCGAGGGCTTCTGATTTACCACGGGATGGGTCTCGGAAAATCAATACTGTCGATAGCGATCGCAATGGATATGATCAAAACCCGTCAACCTATTATGTTACTATCCAAATCACTACAGGAAAATATGCGGGAAAGTATCCATAAGTATATCAATCTGCGAAAGGGGAGCGAACCCAATTATCACCTCGCCCGCCTCAACACAATGGAGGTGAACCAATGGATAGACCGCAATTTCTCATTCGTCAGCATGAATGCCAGTAACATGCTTCAGCAGATGGGGAAAGCAGCTGAAGGTCGCAGTAATGTGGAGTTTGACAAAGTCTTGGAAAAGCAGTTTGGCGAAGTGTTGAAGATCGCCTCGATGGACGGCAAATTATTGATAGTCGACGAGGCACACAATCTCTTCCGCGCCATCACCAACGGAAGTAAAAATGCGCAGGGGTTGTATAACATGGTCATGAAAGCCAAAAACCTCAAGATCATGTTCTTGACCGGAACACCAATCGCAAATAATCCATTTGAGTTGGTGTCATGTTTCAATATGCTCGGCAGTGCTGTTGGTAAGAAGATACTCCCAGAAATTTACAAAGACTTTAACTCCCTGTTTGTCGATGACGTTAACGGTAGGATAAAAAACAAGGAAAAGTTTCAGAATCGGATACTCGGCTTGGTGTCTCACGTCTCGAATGAAAGCACTGTGGGTAAAGCGTTTAACGTTGAAAAGGGTACAATGGCAGAGTTCCCAGAGGAGAAGCCGATAGTAGTTGAGAGAGTCAACATGGACCCTGATCAGTTTGTAATGTATCAGCTTGCCCGCGACAAGGAAGTTGAAGAAGGCGGTACCGGCAGCGGGGGGCAATTCAAGGCGCCAGCACAAGTAGCGATGACCAAACCCAAAAGCATGGCATCAAGTACTTATCGCGTAAAATCGCGACAGTTGAGCAATTACAGCGCGCCTGCCGGGTATCACAGTGAGAAAGATCCTAACAAGATACCTGCCGCCGATGCCACCTCCGCGAAATTCAGGGTGATCTACGACAACGTACTGAAACATAATAATCAACTTGGTCTTGTCTACTCGCAGTTTACTGGGGTCGGAGGGTTGGGAACCTTCATGATGTTTCTGAAATCTAAGGGATGGAATCAAGTAACAGCGCAGAATACACCCGACGTGAGCGGTGGCTATGATATTGGCTTTGGGTCAGGATTGCCTTCCGCGGATGCCTACTTGGCTAACATAGATGCAGAGTTCGCAAAGGGGGCTTACGGGGAGCCTGAAGAGGTCATGGGTGGATATATGAAGGACCCCGGGTGCGATAGCTACGACATCACCTCTGCGTTTATAGGTGGCGCGGAGGATGAGTCTCCCGCCGAGGAGAGCCCGGTTGCTGAGAAAAAGGAACCACCTGTTGGGAAATCCAGGGGGCGCGCCAAAACATTTGCCATTATTTCGGGAGCTATAAATATCCAGGACAGATCGAAATTACAATCAACGTATAATGATCCAGACAACAAACGCGGGGGTATAATAGATCTGATTCTAATTTCGAGTACTGGCGCGGAAGGACTCGACCTTAAGAACGTCCGACATATACATGTCATGGAGCCATACTGGAATTGGGGACGAATCAGTCAGGTCATAGCCCGCGGCGTCCGCAACAACTCACATATCCTATTACCTGCGAGCGAGAAGAACGTAACCCCATACATATACCTCGCAATACCACCGGAAAGTGAGCGAGGTCATGACGGTATATTTCAACCAACAACCGACATAGAGTTATACGACAAATCACGAATTAGCCAACTGACCATAGAATCGTTCAATGAGGCACTTCGCGAAGTTTCAATAGAGTGCCTGGTCAACGAGGGCGTCAACTGTAAAACATGTCGACCGACTAACGCACCGCTGTACACTGATGATCCGGAACGAGACATCCGCGCGAGGGACCCATGCGGTGAAATGAAAGAGTCACAAATTAAGGCGACCGAGGTAATGGTTGATGACAAACAATATTACTACGTTGCAGACTCCGCAAGTATTTACGACTATAAAATATTTGTCTATGATGATGATATAAACGGTTATAGACAGATGAGCGAGACTGAAGCTGGGTTTGCAAAGATAGCGAGTGCCATAACTGTCGCGGTTGCCGAGGATGCCAAAGTCCCAGTCAAGAAAAAAAATAAGGATTAATGTCGGTTCTTAACAAAAGGGTCGTCGTGATTAAGATGCATGTTGTTCCACGGGGCGAATTGTAAGTCTCACCGCTGTATCAGTTGTATGGTCCAAGATCATTCGCACGGCTGTTTCAAATATATCGAGACAGTATCTCGCGCTTTCCGCGTGCTCCGCTGCGTTATTCGTCGACAGTGTTGTGATAACCCTCTGCAATACGCGGGGGATGATTAGTGATATAACTCCCAATCTGATTATTGTCCATACTGCCCAGTTCATCACATCTTGAAAAATCCACAACCCTATGAACAGCGCTGCAATCTTGCCCGGACTGAAATGAACAGTGTAGCTAAATTCCATCGACGGTTGGTTATTACATATGTTATTTTTTTTATTTATCGACATAATAATCAGGCTGTTTACAAGTGCCCGACTGTTATGTAGTTGGTCAACTGGTCTTTCACTTTGGTAAAGCGCACGGGTATCGCTATTCTATTCTTGGGAACATACATCGAAGCTGGGAAACCCGCTACAAGGGCGGAACTGTCGACGCCGAATATCTCAAAAGTAGTTGCATCTATAACTGTTATTACGAACAGACCCTCGGCGTCATTTATTGCGGAGTCAACCAGCGCGGTTCCCGATGCGAATCCCGTAATAAATATCGCGACCCCCGGCGCAATGGTAGCACCGATCGGTCCGATAATATCAGTTGTACCCTCAGTCACCTGAAATCGGGCGGGGTTATAACCGAAGCCACCGTTGGTCAGCGATATGATAGGCGCCACTTCCCGCGGGAGGGGTATGTTTTTGAATAGCGGGATACTTGGTATTGTCGAAGGTACCATAAATCTGATGACAAATGCATTAATGTAATTAAGAGGACTCTTGAAAAAATAGGACTCCCTGACAGGTACTAATTTCACTGCATGTCCAGTAATATTTATAACCCTAAATTCCCAGTGAAACCTATTTCCTCCGGGTCCAAGTATTGACTGTCCCGAGGGTGCCCCCTGAAACTCGACAAATACGCGGTGATGATACAGGAATTCCGGCTTACCCGCCGACGAGTATACCTTGGGAAAATAGAAGTCACCCATAGTTATTTCGACACAGTTTTCAATCTCTTGAGTGTTATTGATAAGTGGCACATCCCAACCCAGGACACCATTCGCAATTTGGCTGACTGGCTCGCGCTGAGTTGAGTCGAAATATAACTCAACGTCTTCGAATCCAACCTGCGATGACTCAGGTCTAATTTCCTCAACGGGTCCCGGGGTCGAGACTCCAAATCTATAGCTGGTGTCCTGCGTTTGACCGTAGATTTGCTTCTTCAGGATTTCGTGCGTATCAATCCTATTACAGCGGTTTCTAACCTTGCGCACGTTGGTGTACTGATGATGTGGTCCCGACATTATTCGGGTCTATAATACTGTATTTATTATATTTATTTCTTTATTTTACCGCGGCGAGTGGTACTTAATATTCGTGGCGGGTCCACCATTCTTTATTTTCAGCCTCGTTAAGTTCATTTCCAAAGTGGTATTTATAATAGTCGGCGTCCTTCGTCAACCAACCATCAGAGCACTTTTTATCTCTGGTGCGGCGCTGTACCATCAGCGCATTTGCCTCGTCGATACTATAGTTTTTCTCTGCAGCCGACGCCCCTACGGCGATAGTTGGTTTGTCATAACTCGTATTATATCCGCTGCGGTACGAATCCCATTCGCCGTACATGGGACCATACATATCCCCAGATCGATCAGTATCGTCAATCTCATCATATACTTCCTCCCCATCGACGAGGGTCGTAACGGGGTCCGTGGCGGAGTCGGCAGGTTCGGCAGTCAAGTCTTCGGTTAAGTCAACTGGCGGTGACTCCGCCTGGACATTAATTACCAGATTGGTATGATCAAGTAAACCCTGTCGCGACACAAGAAATAGCAGATTAATTAGGGCAGCTACCAGGACAAATGCTGACCTCAGTGAATCTGCGTAAAGTATAATGGCGATAACCACCGCAAAGGTAAGGAACAGAAATAGTATATTAACACTCATTGTATTATGTTATATATACCGTGGAATTATTGCGGTCAAAAAAAAATGAATTCTAACTTACTCATTTATAAAACCACATGGAGAGAACCAATCGAGAAAATACATCAAGCAACATATCTCGGTATGGTCCATATGTCAGGTCCGTTGACTGTTTACACTGCGGAGATGACGATTGTCATACGTGCCCAAAGTGTACCGAGGAGTGTTGCTCGAAGAGGGCTGGTCGACAGACTCCGTATTCCCGATGTGTAGTCTGTGGAGAATATACCAAGGTTAACAGGGGAATGGATGGGCGATGCTGCGATTGTTATATGAAAATAATGACGGCTAAGATGAATCGTCTCAGCTTCTGATTATGTATATTTTTTTAATAATGCCGGTTTTTACGTGTATGAATGAACAATAATAAAAATTGAATTCGGGGCTTCTATATATGTAAACATGGCGCATAATCACCAAAAGTGTCAACTATGTCAATTCACAACTACAAATACCATGCTATTTGCTGATCACAGCGCGTTGTGTATTCCGGATATCCGGGAGGTCGCACCTCGCCAAGTCGAAGCTATATCGCAGATGAGGTCTATTAGGCGTGCGTATCACGCTGAGTGTCGTCGACATGCCATAATTCAAGAAGGTGTATTATCTAGGAGACAGGAGTGTGAACGTCGGAAGGATCAGCGTCGAAAGGAGTATCAACTCCGAGAATTGCAACGTCGCGAGGATCGACGTGATACATCTGTTGTCGATGAGTTGATACAAGAGTTTGATATGGTTAATACCATCCGCGATTTGACTGCCCGATTGGATAATGAAATCAGTGTGGCAAGGATCAAGTTGAGTGAACTGGTAGAAGCTCGTCGAGTAGTTGACGATTTTATATTAAGCACTGGGGCAGAATCGCTAAACGAGTATTGGAATGGACCTTACAAATAATGTGCAAAGATTGCGCTGGATAAAATCGCCCAACAAATGTATCTCCTACAGTAATTCAATCACAGAAGACTGTTGTGAAAATCTTATTTTTTATCGAGATCTGACATAATATAAAAAAAATGAATATCCATATCATAAAGTATATAACTACAATGTCAACATTCGAGTCGCCATTCTCATTCGCGCAGCCTATTATTCATTCCAATAATTGTGTGGTTTGTTTAAACGTAGCAACCGCTATATGTCTGCAATGCGGAGAGAGATTTTGTAGCGCAGACTTCGACACTCACGCCACGGAAATTGAGTGTGTCACATGTGTCAAAAATTTATGCGATGGATTATTTGTGGGATCGCGTTGTTACAAATGCGCAAAGATTGCGTCGGAGAAAATAGAGACTCGTGTGGATTCCGTGCAACGGTACTCGAGACAAATCAAGCGCTAATCTTATCATTATCTTTTTTTTACACAGGTGATTTATAAGTCATCTGCGCCCATCGCCGTTGGGTTGGCACACTGTGTCAGCGGGTCATCGTCAATGGAATCAGAGTCTGACTCGCTATTACCATGTATATTAACCAGGTTTTCAGTACCTCGTTCCATCTCCTTAAATGAATCATTCACCCGGTCGAAAAGCATTTTAATCTTGGGATCGGTGATTTTCTCTTGCGCCATTTTGCGGTAGAAGTTAATTATCTTTCTGAACTGGGTTGTTACCTTCGCGCTCGCGTCGGTGTTTTTACTTACATCGAGGATAAAATGCTGCATGATGATTGTGTTATCTTTCGTAGAAATAAAATCCCGATAGTAGCTACCGAATCGATCCTTCAGCAAGACAACTGACTCTTTGATTTTCTGAAATGCCTCGCGACACCGCGACAGTTCGGGACGCTTCTGTATATCGTCAATACTTTTCATAATAAAATCCACAAATTGATCAATATCGATATCTGGCGACTGGACCTCTTCGTATAATTGGCGACTCAGCTCATACGATTTGTTAAGAACTGTCATGAAAAACATGATTGTACTTCCGCCAATGTTATCCAACGCGCAGATGTATTTCAGATTAAGCATGGTAAATGGGAATGGCGACCAATCGGTACCAGGCATCACGGTGATGAATTTATGATTCAGCTTGTCCAAGTTTTCGAAATTTCGCTTATATGGTACAAGTCGATCACACATCATCACAAAAGTATTTATTACATCTGACTTTTTCATATTCTCATATACAATCATGAATTTTTTACGCAGTTCTTCATCGACGAGTGTTAAGTTCCATTCGTAATCTGAGAAATCAACGCTAAACAATTCGTCCATAGCCGCTTGTGTGTTTTTGCAAAAGGTTTCTATTTGGGTTTTCTCTGTCTTGAACTCTGCGTATGCTCGCATGAACGGGGATTCAGCCATCAGTCCAAACAGTTTTACGAGCTGGTCGCAGATAGTCTTTATCCGTTTGTACCGCGGATAAGCAATGGTCATGTTCACCGTTCCAGTTCCCATCATTTGATTGAACATCTCCGCGAGACCCTCGTCTCCCGAACCAATTGGGATTTTCATTTTTTTGGCTTTACCTCTTTGCATTTCAATGTTGTGTTATAAATTATCATTATACTATTTACACAAATAGTCTTAAAAAGAAAAAAATGAAAGATGTAAATTAGTTATTTTTGATAGTGTCTTTGAGACAACACGTCAACAGGGTTTTCACATCTGTGTAAATAGCCTGGCGCTCCTCGACGCGGGCACGGGTGTAGTGTTTGCGAATCGAAGCGATAAGCGAGAAAATAAACTCTTCGTTGACGGTAATCGGCAGGTTATACTTGGCATATTCCTTGCGAACGTCCAACTCAAGAAAGAATCGATCTCTCTCGTCGGGACTGGGGTCCAGAATCTTCTCTGCGTACGTTATCATAATCGGGGACGACCGCCTAACCAGCTCACCCTCACCCATTGTGGATTTCAGCAAATTGATTCGCTTTTTAAGTCTATCCAGATTGGCAATTTCTAAGTCCTCGCGACATTTAGCCTCGAGTCTCTTTATCAGGTCCCGGATAACGCGATTGAAAATTGCGGCATTCTCGGCACCCTCCATTCCCATGTACATATATTGTTGTCGCGAAACCTTAAAATAAGAAAAATAAATAAAGATGATCATCCCGGTACCAGTGTCAAATATATATGATGGTTTTGTTGGTTAATCCTGCGGAGTATTGTCCATCCACGCGGCGAGCATTCGCTGGTCCATGTCGTCTCCCTTTGAGTCTCCGGTGCGCGACAACATCGGGGCACTAAGTCGCGGCTGTTGCCTGGTATCATATTCTTCATCTGAATCATCGCCTATATTATCGTAATCGTACTGAGGTTCATCCCGGCGCCTCGTTTCCCCCCTGCCTCGAGTCCTTCGCGATTGACGGGGTCTGTCAATATTAGCCCCGTCGCTGCCCGTTCTATGGGTCGGAACGTTGCGCCTATATTCAGATAACTGTTCTTCTATGTTGCAACCGTCGCCGTCAGGTTCGTCCGTATCGCTGCGGGGGATATGTTTTCCATGTTTGTCAACGCCATCAAATAATTCCCGCATGTAAAAATCATCAAGTGCCGGGTTCGTCCCGCCGGTGTCATCCATTCCGACAGGCTCTGCCCTACTCATCGTTTTTACATTGCGTATATTTTTCTCGAATACCTCAGTCACTTGTTTCAAACCAATAAATACATAACCGTCTGGCGCGATCATCGCCGGTAATCGGGTGATACCTTTTTTGCGGAAAGTATCTACCAGGTCATCATCCATTTCGCCATCTCCTATCCGTTCTATCACCACCCGCGCCCCGAGTTGGTTGACGCTCCTTATATTTTTGTTCAGATACTTCAGTAAATCCATACAAGTCGGTGTCGGTTGAACGATTAGCTTAAATATTTTAGGTCGTTCCATTTTCGGTTGATTAATAGTTAAGTGGGTGTATACAATACCAGATACAATTCTGATTTTACAAAAAATTATAAACAATACATGACAAGAATTTAACATAATTGACTGAAATGTAGATTTGCGCAAAAAATAATATACCCTCAACTGGAGGTTATCAGCAACTAATTATTAACAGCGTTTTTTATCTCGCTAAATGTTTTGACAATGTGTTTTATCGCGGATGTGTATACATCGTTGATGTCGTCGTCGCATCTAACTCGCATAGTGCATGTCCTCTCCAAGTTACCGGGGGTGTACACTACGGCAAGTATGTCAGGGTATAAGTCCAAGATTGTTCGCATCAGAAGATTGCCCACCGTGTGATTCTCACCGGGAATTACCAGATTATACTCATCGGTGCTGGTCGTCATACTTTGCAATATATCCTGCACCGCCTGCACTCGCAATATGATATTGTTACAAGCCGCGATAACGATAGCCTTTGGATGCATATCCCCATTTGTGGTAAACGAGACTTTCCATTTCCGGGGGTCGGACATCGAACTGGGAATACCCCCGCCTAAGTCTTTCTCGAAAGTATTGATTGGAATCTGGTCAACCGCAACGCTGCTTGCATTTACCGCGACGGTGTGCATTCCATACCCGGGCTCGAAGCCGTGCGCAGATTCCAATTTGATATTGGTTATCTTTATTGTTTTCCCCGGCTTGAGGGTGAAGAGGGTGTAGGTTCCGTTAAACGGGAGACCAGATCTCCCCTTAGTCTGCATTTCGCTGGATTTTACATCCCGCTCGTAAGTCAGATTGTTACTCGCCGCGATGTCAAAGGTTGTACCCACTGAGATAGTCTGGTCGACCGGTATCATTCGCAGCCGTTGTATTACCATTTCCGGAATGATAAATGCGTCGTTGGTGGTTACGTTTGCGTACTCCGTCGACATTCGCCAGACGGGCAACTCACAGGCGACAGTCCGGCGAATCGCATTGCTTACGGCATTACTCACTGGCGAAACTTCGAAACTGATACGCTGGGGAAATAACACAGTTGGCAGATACTTTTGCAATGCTGCATTTTTCACATTAGGTGTCATATCAACTATCTTGATATTATCAACACTGGTTCTCCCGCTGGTTATGTTTCGCTTATTCCCAGTTGCAGACTTTGACATATTTACGGACATGGTGATTATTGATACTGTATCGCGGTATATATAATAAGTAATAAGTAATCAAATTTTTATTTGTACTACGTGACATACTACATCGATTTACATATCCATAATACACTCAAATATATCGAGTCCATTGAGTCGGGAACTCGGACCTGAATACACTGACTTTATTAGCTCCAGGTAAGCGCGAAAGAGTTGTCCAACTGTGAATGCATTTCGCTGAACCCAATCGGTAAAAACAATCAGACGTTCCTCGAAGTCCCTGCCGAACGGGTGGTATATAAGGGTTTTATTTGCGAGAGTTGCTGCCAGCCACTGCTGTAAAAACTTTACTCTTATGTCATTTCCGTTAAAACCATATGCCCAGTGACCACTTGCTACCTGTTCGCCGGGGGCACTGAACTGCATGGAGTTAAATCCACAATATGCTTTATTCAAATCGCGGAGGAAATCGTCGATGAATTGACTTTTGCCACTGGTGCGCGAGCTTGCATCCATGAAAACTATTGCGGTTTGGAACATTGACTCTGCTTTATCTTTGGAATACCCCACCGGCGAATCGTCCACGAAGTTTTCGACAAACGAAACGGATGACCCGTAACCAGTATACTGGGACATCTTCTCCGCGCCCATGACTGTGATGGTTTCATTGTCGTGTAATCCGGCGCAGAAAAGTGTAGCAGCCAAACACTCTGGTCTTATCAGAATAGTAATTTCCTCCTGCGTTAGCGAGTTTTTAAACATATCTCCACCAATGTATTCGTGGCAACAGGCAACATGTATTTTCGCAGGGGAGTCATCCACGGTGGGACCGTCACCGATAAACAGTTCACTCATTGGTAGATTTGATGATATCCAGTCGGGAGGAGATTGCAAGGTATTTCGGGCGATGATTATTTTGCCCGACGTAAACAAATCAGTATCCATCGTATCATAAACTCTTTGAAAATAGTTGAGAACACATCGCAAGGCAAACATCCGCTGAGATGTAAATATATTAACAAATGTTGGTTCAGGGAATAATTCCAGGTCGTCTTTCTCGAGATAATCATAGTCAAATAATCCAAACCACATACACGAGACAATAACCGCGACCTGCTTTCGAGTAAGTACTACGTTTGATTGTCGCCCGGGCATCATCGCCCGAGGATCAAATCTGCGGAAGGTCCTCGGTGCATCACCGATCAGCTGCTGCATCATCGGGATAATTTTCTGGACAAAGTCTATTTTGGGAATCCTACCAGTAGAATATCGCTCGTCGTCGTAGTACAGGGTAAATAGGTCTGAGATTTGGCGCGGGTTCAGGGTCTCTGGGTCCATTGACGAGATTCGAGAACTCATATCTACAATACTGCGGATTGGCATAAGTAAAGTGTCTTTAATCTCAGTCCAGTCGCCGCGAGTCCATGGCATTTTAATTCGCGGAATGGAAGTCATTGCGTTTTCAATAACAACTAATGGAGGAATTTTAAAATGAATAACGGGTGCGACGAATGGGAAAAAATACAGGCTCCCGATTCATATAGCCCTTTTTAAAACTCTGCGTGTTCGCGCAGTAGCGGTTGTCAACTTACGCAGAGTTGATGATTGTTCTTCTATAGCCGTTGCCACCCGCCGCATGTACACGATATATGCGATAAACCCCATCATCGAAAATCCGACGCTAAGAAATAACGATACCGTAAACATCATAACTGCGCATTTATCACATATTATCCCCGGTGGCGAGTCCCCTCTCGGGTTTACGATTGGCGGACGTTGCGACTCTTCGGCATATATCAGTTCCAAGGGTATACTTCGCAATATAAAACGGGAATATACGCCAACTGCGAAAAGGAGGAGTTGGATACCGTAATCCATTTATATAATCCGGTGTTGAGTGTTTAATATAATTGGATTACAATGAGCAACTATCTATAATAGACCCCGCTGCTGTAATCGGAATACGCTACAACGTTTTCAGTTTAGTCATAATGGTTACATTTGATTCTATTCCGTTCCATATGGTCTAAGTCGCCTGTCCTAAATTCATTTGCGGATATAATGACCCGTGGGTCTTCAACAATTAGCCAGAATCGGTCGGGACGATTGGTAAACGCAGCATAGTGAATTGCCGAGTTATTATCATACGTCAGCGAGAATCTTCCGTCGTTTAGTATACTCCGCCACTATAATCGGAATGTATCATCTCCCAAAGGGGTTGACCATAGTCTTCCCATGGGAATGATTCGTCGGGTACAACATAAATAGGTTGGCGACCGCGACATGGTACACACTCATGCTGCGCCTCCGCGGGCAACTTCACAAGTCCCAGGGTTCCGTTTGCGGGAATGACAACTGTATCGGATGGTTCTTTACCTCCGGCGGCGGTGCCCACTCTATCGACAGGCTTGACATCCGCTCCCGCCAGTGTGTCAACAGTTGGGATCAACGCTGCGCCAACTTTGTTTCCGGTTACTATTGTCGGTTTCATGGTTGGTGAATCGCTCAGCTGGTGATTTGAACTTGAGACTTTCATACCTTCCAGGTGTTCCTTCTCTGCGACTTCGACACTATCTGCGGCAACCGCGACTTCGGAGGGAGCGTCACCCGCAACTTCGACACTGTTTTCCGGCAACTCAGCCTCGAGGAGTACCTCTGGTTTATTTTTCAGTATAGTGATAACGTGACTCGGGCGCATGTATTGGTAGATAATACATAATACGAGAACAATTATTACCGCGGCGGCGAGAACTTCGCAGGATTGCATTTGGTCAATATAATACAACTGCAAAAAAATAATTGCCAATAAACTTATTCGAACTTGAATCTATCTGCGTCTTCGTACTTCCAAAATGTTTTCTGTCCTTGGTCGATCTGCTTTCGGAGCTCGGTTAGTTCTTCGTCCCATATGGTTGCTCCCGGGAAGCGACCCTTGTTTGCCCGGTCGGTCAACTCGCGCAGGGCATCCGTTACCTCCTGTAATTTTCCGCGGAGAGTGGCGAGGGATTCCTCGGATTTCTTGAGGTCACTTAATCCGAGAAGGTAATCATAATTTGACTTTGGTCCGCGAAGTATAATATCCTCGAGAGTGTCCACCGGGGTATACTTGGGATTCGTTATTTTTTCAACGTATAGTGTATCATAATTTGCTTTTTTGAGTATTGTAACCATAGTCGATTTCGGTTTCTTAGCCAGATCCAATTCGGTCGATTCGGTAATGTACCGGATGGTATTCTCCAACATGGTTATTCTCAGCTTCATCAACAGTTGCTCTCGGATAATTCGCTTGTTGTAATACTCTTTGCGAATCGGAAACCACTCGTACATAACCGATTCGTAGTCTTCAAACATCAGAACTGAATTGTCAACGCCCATCAAATTGATGTGGGAGTCCATTCTGTCGCGGAGAAAGAAGTATTCCTCAACCCCGTCGGTCCAGACCGAGTCACCCATTTCATCAAGCAAGTCCCAGGCGCCGGATTTCAGAGTAATCTCGATGTTGATATGTATATCGTCGGACTTGTCATGTACGTCGCCGATAATTCTGTCATCGGCTGATGCTTTCTTGTTGAGTTTCTGAATATATTTGTTGGTCCATACTCTCAGAGGCAATTCTGTTATAGTGATTATGTTTTTGAAGGCAGTGTATTTCCCGAAAGAATATGTATCACCGCGGATGGTCTTTATATCCCCAGTCCATTCATAAGTTGCCCCTTTGTAAACTGCTGGTGGTAATTTCAAAAGCTCAACATTGTCGTCCAGTCTAATCTGCCGTTGTACATTGTCTATGATCTTGAACACGTCGCGAGCCCATGTCTTGAGTTTCCACCCGTGGGCGGGGAGCTCAGTGGATTCCGTCAATACCATGGGTATAATTGGAACGAAGTACTTGGGTTCACCTCTTTTACCTTCGTCGAAATTAAATGGTAGAATCCAGTAATCCGTTTCCGGGAATATTAGATTGACTATGTTCTTATTAAGTTTTGCGAAAATGTACCTCGGTGCAGCTGAGTCGGATCCGCCACCCATTCTCGATCCAAACATAGACAGTGGAACGAGAAATGGAAGTTGCTTTCCGCCGGTTGCCACAAATCCCTTTCCTGTTATTGAACTACACAGACTTGCCTCACCGTGGTGATAGTTCTCATGTTCGGATATGAAGCCCGCGAGCTGCGCAACTTTAATCTCCTTGTTACCCTTGAGTCCCTTGAGGATGCCGTCCAAAATCTTACGTCCTGCCTGATTTTGACCGTCGATTACGTGGTCCAATTTCCGCTCCAGATTATCCTTTTGGTACATATTGGTTTCGTATTCCAGGTGGTCGGAGCATGAGATCCGCTTGGTCAATCCCTGCTGAGCGGTCTTTTCGCGACTTGGAATCTGTGTCGGTTTTGCCAACTCCAGCTTCCTCTTATCTGGTTCCGATCCAAAGTATATCTCGAACAGCTCGCGGGATCGGTCGTCAGTGTAGTAAGTTATGAGATTTTCCTCAAAGGACTTGAACATGTGAATTGTTTCATCGCGAGAGTGTGTTCCAATACCCTTGTAATATTTGGCAAGAAACTGGCTTGTGTCACGTCCGGACTCCCATTCATTGTACTCTTCAATGCTGAAGAACGCTTTGATAGTTCCTCCTCGTTTGGGATATGCTCTGATAATCGGGGTGCGGAACCATTTGATGAACCCTGCTACCAATAGTGTTGGCCAGAATAACTCAAATGTACTGAGCAGGAGTCCCAGGATATTACCCTTTCCATCCAAGTCCTGGTCAACGCACGCTGCGATCGCCCCATAGTGAAGCTCAGACATTTCCTTTTTGTATGTCGGGAGCTTAGGGTCATACCTGTAGGCAGTGTTTAGTCCGGTTACCTCGCCGAGGACCTTCATAAATATGTTGTTTGTCAACTTGGTTGATTTTTTAACATACTGCCCCAAATCAGTTGGAGTTACCGTACATTCCCGCCTGGCGTTCATGATAACACCGCCGAGGGAAATCGCGCCATAGTTGTCCCATCCAAGGTTATTCGAAATACCTATACAGACCTGCGTCATGGCACTGTCTCCCTCAATTGGTATTAAGACACACTGTGATGATTTTCGGGTACCTGCATTCGTCGCGCCCTTGTACTTCTCGTAATCGGTTTTCTTCGTTTTCTTCTTACCACTCGCAGAGGGAATCTTCTCGAGAATACTCGCCAGGATAACTTCGCTGAGGGTCTCCGCAATGGGATTGATCAACTTTGTATCGAGCTTATATCCTGCGAGGTTGCGAATGTCAGTACCGAGTACGTCCTTCCGCTGACCTGACCATGAGGGAGTAGGTATCTTTGTGTTCATAAAGAGAACCACATTGTTCGATACCAAACTCGCTGAGAATTTC
>Ga0209532_1001381_pt1 | contig 18950 bp, 33 predicted proteins | sample COG_02_FD_184746 | JGI IMG/M metagenome (GOLD analysis project Ga0209532, IMG submission 184746) | Pelagic Microbial community sample from North Sea - COGITO 998_met_02 (SPAdes) (version 2) | ecosystem: Environmental > Aquatic > Marine > Neritic zone/Coastal water | place: Helgoland, sampling... | reverse complement strand
GACCTCAAGTCTAGCAAGCTTTTCTTGAGCTGCTTTTTTATCTATATCATAGTCGTCTAGATCAAGCATGGTTAAGTCCCGCAAGTGATCTTCCATGTGGTCAAGTGCAACCGCTAGCACATTTAGCTCTATATTAGTAAGTTTAGTTATCATCTTCTTGGTATATTATTTCTTCAATTTCACATAACAGCATCTCCTCGATCTGTTCTCGTGTGTAGTGGCCTTTGCATAGTTTAAATGCAGTGTCCCATGGGTCATAGTTCATTCTTGTATTCTTTTTAGTATTGCATTTTGAGTGTGTGAGTCGCACGAGTCGAAGCCAAGAGGCTCACCGAACACGTATTTAGCCATTCTATTTAAGCTATCCATGTTAATTTGTGGTTGAAACTTTGGTTTAGCGACAAAGTAGTTACGCATAATAAAGTCAAATAAGTACTCTATTCTGTCACCAATGCCGTCAATTAACACACATTTAGAGTGATCGTACCTTTTTCTGTACAAACCTGCGTACGGACCAGTGGTAATTTTCATGAAACCACCGTCAATCTTCTCTCTTTTGTTGATTTGATAGCAAGGACAGTAGCCATACTTCACTAGTTTACGCACATAACCGCTATTATATGTAGCAAAATCTATGTCATAGCCATAAGCGTCTTTGAATGGTAGACGATATACTCGCGTGCCATTGTTCTTTTGTCTTGTAGTTGTCACTTCAGTAATACCTATTGTAGACATAGCTTCTCTATAGTGCTCATATTTCTTATATTGACTGTTCATCTTTGATCTATTAAATAGGTGAAACCTTTATAGCCAAACCAGAAGGGTATGCCTTCTTTGAAGTCAGGGTCACCTGGAACGGTGATACAGCCAAAGTTATTAGGTAGGTCGCCGATAAGATAAGGGCGATATAATCTGCCGTCCAAGCGGATAGCGTTGTCTTTAAGGAATTTAATTGTTTTCATATTATTATTATCCATTAGCTGTCGTATTTAGTTTGTTAATCTCTGCGTTTATATCGCTTAGTTTGTCTTGGAAAAACCTACTATAATGAGCGTCATTGGCATCCATATAGTCTTCCACTTGAGTCTTTAGCGTATCTAACGCTTCTAGTATTAATTCTTTATTCATTATTTCTATTCGTTTATTGGTGTTGATAGTAGGTAAGTTTCAAGTATATGAACCATTTCTTCATCAGTGCAAGTCATGAAACCAAACTCACCGTAAATATCTTCTGCTAGTCTATCTAGCTCGTGTAAGTGATCGTTATATTCCATTAGTATAGTGTTGTGCCATTGTTTATAGCTAAGTTATCCATGAAGTCGTCAAATTCTTGTGCATCTTCAGTAGAAAGCTTGTGAGGCTTTGCTATTGTGTATCCACTTTTGATGAGCGACTGCTCGATCAATTTGATTGCTATTCCTGTAGCATTCTTACCTGTTTTCTTGTTTATTATCTTCATTATTATAGTATTTAATTGGCATTGATACGTAGTCACCTGATGACCAACTGCATCTACCTGTTTCTTTAAGTAGTTTTGAGTTCTCTGCTTGTATCGCCTTGCGAGCATCATAACACCACTCGCGACTGAATACAACACCTTGAGGCCACTTAGGCCACAGTACAGAGTACTCACGCTCGGTTTTGCCGCAGCGGAAACCACTGGTTAGTATTCTTGATTTGTATATTCTTATTCTCATAGTATTATTATCCATCGCTAATCGTATTTATTATGTAAAAAGTATTATCTCGTCAATATCAATACAAGCGTTTATGAAATCTTCACCATCACGTATGCTATCGACATTCGCTAACATTTCCCAGTTACTAGTCATACTGAAGCAAAGCTCTAACTCTGCATCGTCAATACTAAACTCACCGTCAATGTTATCAAACTCCACCATAGAATACTCTGATATTCCATGCTTCTTACGAGTGATTACAAAGACATACTCTGTCTCGTGTGAATCATCTTGAGAGCGGAAGTTCATGATACTACATTTATTACTAGTGATATCATTCCGAAAATGTACGCTGCTATATTGATAGCAAATACAGACTTGAGTGTGAACTCCATTATTACATAGTGATTAAAATTTCTCATATTTATTTATTATATATTTGTTAGTAACAGCTTGCGAATCGAACGCAACTCGGCACCATGACTGCTATGTAAGTGTTCATATTTGATTTACCAGTAAACACATAACTAACTGGACTTTAAGTTGGCAAGTATTATGACACTACTGCATCACTGTCACGCAATACTTTTGGCAGATTGCCACTTGCAGTGTATGACTTGTACTTCGCCCAGCAATTCATTGCTTCGAGTGAATCTTTCATGATAGCAAAAGCTTTGTCATGAGAGTATGTTACTTGATTACCATTTTTGAATGTTACTTCAATGTTAGTATTCTTACCGAGTAGAGATTGGCGTACTACAAAGCGCTTTGATTGGAGAGTGTTATTGCTCATATTATTAATTATTTATTAGTTTATTTATTAGTTTATTATTTAATTGCTGTTAACATATATATTATCCATATGCTGTCGTATTTAGTTTGTATAAAAGTAGTGACTTCGTTTAGTCAATCGTTTACGTTAGTATGTATTCCGCCACGCTCGTGAGTGCACAAGTAGAATTGATATTGCATTATTGTATTTGTTATTAGTTATTACTCAGTATATTGTGACATAATATAGTTCATGTATATATTGATTTGAGTTTGACTTGGATTTGTTAAGAGAAATTCTCTGTAGTTTTGTAGTAATTGTTTCATGTTATTATTATCTATTAGTACTCGTATTTATATTGTGATTGAGTGAATATTAGTAGTTATTATTATAAAGATTGTAAATGAAATTGCTAAAAGAATTATAAATAGAATTTCTGAAAGTATTTGTTTTAACATTGTAAAGTGTTTTTGTTTGTTATATATATAGTATCTATTGTGAGTCGTTTTGAGTTCGTAAAAGTGAAATAAAGAGGTGGGGGTGGGTGAAAAGTTTGAGTTTTTATATAGAGGGGCGGGGGAGGGGGGAGGGGGGCTACGCTACACCCCAATATTTATAACAACTTTTTTTTTAGTGACAATAGCCTATAAAGTAGTACCTAGTAGTAGGCTTATGTCACACTTTGTAAATCGCGAGTTAATCCTGTGATTATACGAAGTATAACACTTTAAACAATGGCAACACTAACCCCAAAACTAACATTAGCAGGTACAGCCGCGGACTTCGGGTCTGCTATATCGCTATCCGTAAGTGATTTACTTGGCGTGAAAGCTCCTTTGCAGTCGGTTTCCTTTAAAGCAACTGCGGTTAGTGGTGGCACTAAGGTAGATCTCGATCCTGCTGGGGGAGGTAATAAATACGTTTATGTAAAACACACAGGTAAACAAGCTGATGGAACAACCGATACAGCAAACACCCTGGAAGTACATGTACACGATGGTAGCGATGCTAGAGATATCGGTCGATTAAAGGCTGAAGAGTTCTTATTCATGCCAGTTCTAAGTGCAAGTAAAATTCAAGTCGTATCAAACTCCACTCAAACAATACAAGTCGAGTATGCTTACTTCACACAAACACAATAACACATAGTTACAATGGCATTTAAAATGAAAGGTTCCTCAATGCATTCGGGAACAGCGTCCCACGCTTCTGCGCTTAAAAAAGAAACCATCATGGTAGATGGTCAAACAGAAAACCGCAGCGGTGGAAAACGATCTCCATCTCCATCCTCAGGCAAAAGCATGAAGGACTTTGCTTTAAACAGCCAAGCTAGGCGCGATGAGTATACTCGCAGAGGATGGGCTCAAGACTCTACAACTAAAGTAGCGGCACCAAAGCCAATGTCAAAGCCAAAGCCAAAAGCAGTGGATGGAGCTACGAGAGGGGTTAACCAGTCTGGTGAAACAACAACATCGAAAAATAAAGGGCGCACGTTAGTTGTATCAAGCGGTAGAACAAGCGGAAAGAGCACCGTAGTCAACAAAGATCGTAAGATGAAAGTTGATCAAACACCATCTCCAGATATTAAAAAGGTAAAGCGTAAAGATAGGAAAGCCGCAATGGAAGGCATGGATCGCCAGGAGCGTAAAAACTACCGTGATCTTCAAGATACTAAAAAGGACATGCGTAAGCAGTCTAAGAAAAGTGCTAAAGCAAAGGCTAAAGAAGTTACTGGTAGAGGCGGTAAAGCTCGACGCGCGAAGAGAGCCGACGCTAAAGACGCTAAAATAAACAAGAAGCTCCTAGCGGACGCTGATAAGAAAGCTAACACACAAAAAGCGGCTGATGCTCTTGAAAAAAACGTGGCTTCTTCAGCTATGAAAAACATGAAGACTGGTAAGTATAACCACAGTTTCGCTAAAAAAAAATATAAAAAATAAACATTATGGCATTTAAAATGAAAGGGAGCCCAATGGCTCGAAACTACGGGGCTCCGTTTAATAACAACGAAGGAGATGAGAACAAAGGAAATAAGAAATCAACTGCCCAGTCTATGTATGATAAAGCTTCTCAAGTAGGTATGGGATTGAAAAACGTGTGGGATCAAGGTCCAGGTAGATCTATTCTGCTTGGCGATGGCTCTAGACAAACAACTTTCGATCCAGTAAAAGCTTATAAAGTTGGGCGCGATAGAGAAAAAAAGATTGATGATTCTAAATAAAAACAAAGAACTATGGCGTTTAAATTAAAATCAAGCAACACCCCTAGCTTTAAAATGATGGGTTCATCTCCGATGCGTGACCACGAGCCGGGACATATACCAACCGAGCAAGAACTTCGTGAGAAGGCAGCGCGTGAGGCTAGGGTTGAGAGCGAGTATGAGCAAGGCACAACCACAAATCCAGAGGCTATGGAGGTTGCTGAAGACGCAAAAACAAAAACACCTGAGGTACACGGTAAATACAAAGAAAGCCAAGTGAAGGAAATGCTTGCTGAAGGGCTTGATGGTCTCTCGGAAGATCAAATTGCTAAGCTTTCTAGAACAGGTCAGCTAAACTCCGCAGGTCAGTCAAATATATCGAAAGCAAGGAGTGCTGAGTTAAACTCTACCCTTGAAGCTAGGAAGCGTGCCTCAGAAGAAGCACCTGTAGGTGGCATTAAGGCTTTTGAAGGTGACTACTTTAAGAATTTAGGCATAACAGAGCCAACAGACGCGGAGTACAGGGTCATGCAGAGAGCTTATCAAAATAGAAATTCGTAGGGAAAATCCCTATACCATAAACAGTCATAAAAACCAAACACAAAATGACCTATTTATACTACAGTAGCACGTCTACTACACACACTGCCAAACCAGGCAAACACGAAATCGCTGAATGGACACACATGTCCGATAAATCTAAGTGGCGAATCACCCAATTACCTAACGGATACTATCAAACGGAAGTGTCTAACCCGAAAGATGAGGAAAGTTGGCACTCTGTAACTCGTAGAGAGACTATGCAGGGTGCCGAATCCGCTATTGATGGGAGTATAGACTACTTCTCTAAGAAACTAGAGGCTACAAAAGGCCCTAAAGTCGTAAAGACGTTCTAATACACCACAAATTTAATTTAATTTAATACAATATGGAGTACAATTTACCTAGTGAATTGATCAAGGAACTAAACTTTGGTCGAGACGCTAAGAACAAAATAATTGCTGGCGTAACTAAGCTAGCCCAAGCCGTGAAAAGTACACTTGGCGCATCGGGAAAATGCGTTATATATGAAGATGCTCGCGGTATGCCGGTCATAACAAAAGACGGAGTAACCGTTGCCCAAAGCGTAGTCTTATATGATCCGGTTGAAAATATAGGTGCCACCTTAATTAAGGAGGCTGCCAGTAACACAGTGAAAGAAGCGGGTGACGGTACCACAACGGCTACTGTCCTCGCTGAATCACTTCTAAAGGAAGTAAATAAAAAGAAGCATGCTAAAGAATCTATTAGAGGAGTCAAAGCAGGTATTAGTTCAGGCCTGGAGAAAGTTGTTAAACATCTTGAAAGCAGGGCTATTGAAGTTGAAGGAGACATGCTTAGCGCTGTTAGCGCGATTAGTTGCAATAATGATAAAGCCCTTGGAAGCATTATTGCGGAAGCTTACCAAAAAGTAGGTAAGGATGGTGTCGTACTCATGGAGGAAGGTGACACTGATGAAACGCATGTGGAGTTAGTTGATGGAGTGCAGGTTGACTGCGGGCTTACGTCGCCTCACTTCATCACTAACACTGATAAACACTTAGCTGAGCTTGACAACCCCTATGTTTTAGTAGTATCTAGCGAAATACCAAACGTTCGTAAGGTACAAAGCATACTAGAGCATGTTATCAAGAAGGGCCGTGCTTTACTCATAGTAGCTCCAGTAGCTCAGTCAGTAAAAGCCGCTCTTATGATGAACAAGGTAAAAGGTAATATTAAAGTTAACATTATCGATTTACCAGGCTTTGGCCCTACTAAAAAGGACGCTACAGAAGATCTAGCTATATTAACAGGTGCTACAGTTATCAACGAAGAGCTAGGTGATGATTTAGATCTTATCTCTGTAGAACACCTAGGTGAAGCTGAGTACGCTATAACTAGTGATTCAAACACAGTGATTACACTGGACGGAGTTACAGAGGATATAGAAGAGAGAATTGCTGAGGTAGCTAAGAAGGTTGAAGATGAAAAGAACGGCTTTATTAAAAAGAAGCTTGAGTCTAGGCTAGCTATGCTATCCGGATCTGTGGGTATAGTAAAAGTAGGTGCTGGATCAAAGGTAGAGCTCAAAGAAAAGAAAGACCGGGTTGAAGACGCTATATATGCTACTAAAGCAGCTTTGAAAGAAGGTATTATCCCAGGTGGCGGTTCAGCACTTTGGTGGGCATCTCAAAAAATTTCCGCCGACTCCGTCGGGGAGGAGATACTGCTTGAAGCTATTAAGTCTCCTTTTTACACTATACTAGAAAACGCTGGTATAAACAAAGACGTAGCGTGTGACACTAAAGACTACTGCGGTATAGATGTTATATCTGGAGAATGCGTTGACATGCTAGAAGCTGGTATCGTAGATCCAGTGCTCGTGACTAAGTCAGCTTTGAAGAACGCTGTGTCAGTGGTGTCAACTATTATATCCGCAGATTGTGTAATCTCAAATGCTAGAGCAAATGAAAGCAATTAATGATTACATTGTAGTAGACGTAGAAAAAGTAGGTCCCAAGAAAGTTGGGGGTCTGCTTCTTACCGAGGAATTAGATGAGACAAATAGGTATATTAAAGCTACGATTATCTCTACAGGTAATCTAGTTGAAGGCCTAAAAGATAAAGATATTATATATTACGACAAACACGCTGGGCATGGTATAACCTGGGCAGATACAATGTACCATGTAATCCGAGCAAGAGATGTTGTTCTAATAGAGTGAGTGGTTATAAACAAATGCTAGTTGACGTTGGTGTGTCTCAAGAAGAGATGCAAGCGATGGTTGACATAGACAACGTGGTTGAGTTTGATAGTGATATATATCACAAATCGGACTCAAATATACACGGTGTTGGGGTATTTGCTAGTAAGTGTATAGAACCCGGTTGTGTTATTGGGCTAGGTAGCATAGATCAAAAATACAGAACAGTATTAGGTCGATGGACTAACCATAGTGACAATAACAACGCTAGGTTTTATTATACTAAGCATGGTGATCTACTAATGGTTTCAGTTAAGCTTATCAACTGTAACGAGGAGATACTCATAAACTACCGCCAACACTCTTTAGAAAAAGCATATTACGTGTGATATATATATTAGACCTAAACCTTGAACCTTAAACCTTAAACGGTAAATCAAAAACAATTAATTAAAAACAACATGAACAAAGAAACAATTCTTTACTTTGCTGATGCTGATCTTTCAAATGCTGGATCTGGTGCTTATAAAGCATCTAGATTTATGGGTTTAGATCAGACAGGAGCAACTGGAGCCACCTTCTATTTTCAAAACGAAGATTTTGAGGAAGCAGAAGAAGACACTGTGGCTGTAGTATTTTCTGGATCTTTTAGAGATTTAGCTAGAGGTGTAGCAGGTGCAATCAATTCTAGAAAACCTTTTATAACTATGGCGGACGCTATTAATAGTAAATACTTTAGTTACGCAGGAGGAGTTTTATCTGGAACACCTACTGTTACACAAAACTAATTATTAACTAACTAAAAGAATAACTATGAAATTTCTATATTTTGAAACGGCTTCAAATGATGCCTTAATGGTTCCAGCAAAGAACTATCTAGGTACTGAGCCAACTGATTCTGAGAAGTTTTTAATGCATTTCAAGAAAGTTGATAATGCGTTAGACACATCTACAGTTGCAATAAACTTTACGCCAGGTATGACTACTGAAGCGTTAGACTCTGTACACGCAGCAATGTGTGGAAACCCTAAAGACGGGTTTATTGTTGTCGGAGATGACAACAGTTCTACATTTACTAACCTTGAGCATATCACCAGCGTAGGTGCTATCACTCTATAAAATACAAGAAAATGGAAAACGACGTATACTTATATTTTTCAGACGACATAACAGCTGTAAAGGCTTCAACTGCTACGGCTGATCAAGATGTCACTGTTGCTGATGGGGCTCCTTTCGTAAATATGCCTGTAAGCGCTATTACCGTAGCTCAAGCGGCGGGTGGTGAAGGATGGCTTCATAACGGCATGGCTAAATTAACTATGGATGCTGCTCATAATGACGGTAGTGCTGATGTACACTTGTTTGGGACTCACTACGGAACGGTAGCTGATGATCAAGCTAATATCGAAATATCACCGTACGCTATATCTTATGCAGAAGGAACTGGTGACGGTGATCTACATTTACAAACCGTGGCTGAAGACGCTGTTTATGGTGTAACCCAAAGCTCAACAGCTGGCGAAAATGGTTTTAAACTAACATTGCTAAAACCTTACGCTGCTGATCAAGCTTTAGTTAAAGCCGCATCTACGCTCTTAAATATAGAGGCTGTTGATGCTGCTAATACTTTACTTACCTTCCCACCTACTACTGGTGACACTGGGGCACAAGATAAAGTTACTATAACACACGGTTCTAATAAGCACCACTTGGTTGCTGAAGCTATCGCGGATGTTATTTGCGATCCAAGGAATCAAGGTAAGATGGTTAAATTTGCAGACGCATTCAACGAAAAATACTTCGGAGACAACGCAGCAGGTATGACTACAGTTACGTTTGCTATTGACGCAGCTTAATAAATGCGATTAACAGCGCAAGATTTGCGTGATATGAATATCCTTAAGTACTACAGGCTCACGCGTAAGTGGGCCTGTAAGACTTATGGGTTAACAGATGCCGATCTAGAGTTATTGATATACCTAGATCATAAGGGTAGATTTACCCGAAACGAATTCATCGAGGGTGCTTACACATATTCTTGGGATAAGAAAAGATGGGAGAAACTACGATCAGCTGGATGGATAGAAGTTTGGAGACATAGGAATAGAACGAGTATAAAGTTCTCTGTGTTTAAGACTTCTTTCAAATGCTCCCAGCTAGTCACTAGGATATACCGTATCCTATTAGGCGAAGAGGATCTGCCGACCTCAGAGCGAAGTATATTTTTCAATAACAAATCATACACAGATAAGGTCTATAATAAGTCCATAGATGATATGATACGAGATACAGATAGATAATGGGTTTTAAGTTAGGTAAAGAAAATAGGGATATAAAGAACTCTAGTAATACACCTATTCTTAGGAAAGATCTAGACGATGGTATTCTTGGAGAGGCTAATATGGATGGTAGTATCTACATAGATAAAAGCGTCAAACCTGGTAGCGAGCAATGGAACAAGATAGAGGCTCATGAAGGTAAACACGCTGAGGAGATAAAGGAAGGAAGAATAGCCTATGGAGATGACTGGGTTAGAGCGGATGGGGTTACATATCCTAGAAAAGATGGTAAGATTAAATACAACGGCGAGTGGCACGAAGAGGGAAGCGAAATATTCCACTGGGAGCAAAGAGCTATGAACGCAGAGAATTATGCATAATAAAAAGAAAATAAAAGACACTAAGTTGGGTTCTTGGTTAGCTGACAAAGCTCCGAATATACTAGGTGTAGTGGGAGATCTTCTCCCGGATAGCGGAGCTCTAGGTATTGTCAAAAACCTTATAGATAAGGATCCAGCTGTAGACTCTGAAGAGGCTCAGCGTATTATAGATGCAGAGGTAAAGTTCCAAGAAAATGTGTCTTCACGATGGGCATCTGATATGGGTAGCGATGTAAAGCTAGCTAAACTAATTAGACCTTTAACCTTGTTAGCTCTTATGACTATGTTCATGCTAACTATGGTGTTTGACAGTATGGATACGCTGCCTTTCAACGTAAAAGACTCATACGTGTCTTTATTAGAAATATTAATGTTGACTGCCTTTGGAGCATATTTTGCGGGTAGAACAATAGAAAAAGTAAAAAAATAAAATGGGAATGAATTCACAAGAGGTTGCTTACGGCTTTGGGCAAATGGGATCAATATTTTCAACTGCTGGATCGGTGAAGCCGCCAAAAGGAATGGTCATAATAGCGGTTCAAGCACTTGGGACAACAACGTTTACTGCGCTTACAGATTCTCGTGATGGTAACATAGAGTGCGTGGCAATAAGCACTAGCGATCATGCGCACAGTTCGGTTGTTGACGGCACACCTACACCTACGGATGACCACGGTTCAGGTGGAGTTTCTTTAACTGGCACCATAAGCGATGGACATACTCTATATGGACGGTGGTCTCAAGCCGCTGCATCGTCAGGTAGTTTTATAGCTTACCTCGGCGAATAGTTAAATTTAGAAAAATGGGAAAATCTACAAACGTATCGTATAACTTTGGTCAACTAGGTTCTGTTTACTCACAAGGCGATGTCATAAAACCTCCATCAGGCAAGGTGTTTGTTGCAATACAGATGCTAGAAGACTTACGTTTTGATAAACTACAAAGCGAAACATACACTAGCTCTTCAGGAGTATCTAAAACAATGTTTATAGATGGCGTTAGGTCGTCTCACGGCACCGGTGATCACGAAGATACAGGAACTCACAATGACGACGTTGGCGATGATGACAGAGTTATAACTGTAGCTACAGCTAGTGCGAGTATAAAAAAGGGCATGATCGTTGAGCACACAGATATGTGCCCAAGTAGCTTGACAGATCCATACAAAGTTGTCAGCGTAAATGGAGCTGATATAACATTAAATAAATCTGTCGCTGCAGATAAAGCAGCTGGTAGTGGCGATAAAACTCAATTTTATTGGGAGCGTAGCCAAGGATTTGGAGGACAGAGTCCAACCATGGATAGCTCTGGATTTGTTTTTCCAGCAGGTTTAGTTTTATTTGGTAGGTACACTGAGATAGAACCCGATGGCACTGGTAGATTAATAGCTTACATAGGAGAGTAATGATAGGACTAGGTATAGGTTTAATTAACTCAAGTCAATTAGGCTCATCAATAGCGATGAGAGGTGTTAGCAACACTAACTCGTACTCTATCCTTATGGATGGAACAAATGATATGTTAACCCAACCTGATGGCGACAATATATTTGACGATCTAGCTACAGGTAGTTGGACGCTTTCTTTTTATATTAGATTTGACACAACCACAACCCAGACGATATTTTGGAAAGGCGCTTACCCATCTAACTATTTTTGGATATATTCCGATGCCGGTGGAGATATTGCCGTAGTTGGCGCTACAGGAGTCGTTACAACCGTTATCAACACATCCTTTAATTCTAACATGAGCGCTGACACCTGGCATCACGTTGTACTTACAAGCGACGGGTCTGGCACTAATAGGGCAAACAAATGCTATATAGATGGCAGTGAAGTTTCTACTAATAGCACTGCATCAGTGGCTTCTTCTACAAATTTAGAGTCTCATACAGGTGCGACTCTTTTCACGACATCAAATTTAGCTAGTATTGCTTTTTACAAGCAGTATCTAGATCAAATAGCCACTTGGGACTCGGTACTTACCGCTGCGGAAATTACAGAGATATATGATAACAACCCGTTATTAACTAGCAACTCTGGTGATTACACTTCTTCAGGTGACTTACAGAGATACTACAAAATGGATGAGAACACTGGTACTACTACCGCTGATAGCTCTGGAAACAGCAACGCTCCGTTTACTTTGTCTAACGGACCTACGTGGTCATCAGTAAAACCTTGGTAATGAGAAAATACGTAATTATAGATTCTTCGGATGTTAGTTCGGTGGACTTTTCGCAGGTTTTAGAAACAAGTGCCGACACGCTGCGCTACAATAACGACGACACAAAAACCTTTGTTAAGTTTGAAGGGGATACACCGACTTTTTTAGACGGAAAAACACAATACACACATAGCGAGATACTAGCTATCCTAAACAATGTAGATGGAGAATGGTATACAGAAACAACTATTTAATAACAATTTAATTTAATTTAATTATGGGTAAAAAAAAGAACAAGGTCGTAGACCTAAAGCCAGAGGCAATCTCTGATGACCAGCTAAAAAGACTGCAGGGCTTAGCTCAAGCATTAAACAAGCTCAAGATGGATATTGGCCAACTTGAACTGCAAAAGCAAGATGCTATAAATACGATATCTCAAGGCAATGAAAAACTTGCTGAGCTTCAAACTGAAATACGTGAAGAATATGGCGATGAAATTGACGTAAATATTAATGATGGAAGCATCAGATACAGAGAAGATGAGCCATCTGATTCGTAAGATTACAATAGGTAAAGACTACAAGAATGACTCCATGCACTATGCCGTAGGGCAAGAAGTGTATGGAGGTCATACTATATGTGATATACTAGAAGAAGAGGATAAGTACTCTATCTATATACGTAAAGACAAAGCGGTTATACCTTGGAAGGACTTTAATAAGAATATGGCTATATCTGTTGAGTATAACCTACAATACTAATGCACTCAGTTTACAACTATGTTGTAGAACCATTAGGTGAAAGGTATAACAACAGTAAAAAAGTTGGAGGCAAGGAGTTAATATTAAACACTGAGGTTTTTAACCATCAGCACGTAAACAGAGAAGCTAGAATCTTATCTGTACCTAGCGCTGGAGCTCCTTTGAATCCCAAAGTAGGTGATATAGTGACATTACATCACAACGTTTTTAGAAGATGGCATGATGTAAAAGGTAGAGAAAGAAACAGTAGATCTTTTCTTGAGGAAGGTAAATATCTAGTAACGCAAGACCAAATCTACCTATACAAAAGAGATGGTAATTGGATATGTCCCAGGGGATATTGCTTCGTACAGCCTATCAAAGACAATAGTCAATTAAACGCTGATTCTGAAAGACCGCACATAGGTGTTGTAAAGCACTCAGATGGCACGGTAAACGTAGGTGATCTAGTTGGGTTTAGACCTAAAAGTGAATTTGAGTTTGTAGTGGACGGTCAAAGGATGTACCGAGTTTTATCTAATTTTATTACAATTAAATATGAATATCAAGGAGACGAAGAAGAGTATAATCCAAGCTGGGCAAATAGCCGTTGAAGAGTTGATCAAGGTGGCTAAAGAAGCTATAGTTGATTCAGGTGATGATATCACCGCGGACAGACTCAAGAACGCTGCTGCTACAAAAAAGCTTGCTATCTTCGATGCCTTTGAGATATTAACCAGAATCCAAGAAGAGGAGAACTTGCTTGAAGGCCGTGAGCCTGAAGAAAAGAAAGCAAACGTCTTTAAGGGTTTTGCTGAAGGAAGATCTAAGTAATGTACGAACAAACATTATTAAAAATAATAGAGCCTATAAAGAAAACCACTTTAACTAGGCTGAACAGAGGTAAGAAGTGGAAGTACGGTTATGATAAAGATCACGATATAGTGGTCTTATCTAGAACCGGTGTTATAGGTGAGATATACGACATACAGGGTTTTAAAATTGCTCTACCTAAACCTACTAATGTTTTCAAGCACGAAAGCAACAAGTGGAAGAAGATAGATCAACCTAAAGAACTTAGCCGCATAAAAACTATATTTGACTGGAGAAGTTATCCAGACGAACAAAAAGAGAAGTGGCACGGGTATATTGACGAAGAGTTCAGGCGTAGGGACGAAGGGCATTGGTTTATGAATAACGGTAAACCAACGTATATAACTGGTAGTCACTATATGTACCTGCAATGGAGTAAAATTGACGTGGGTGCACCAGACTTTAGAGAGGCCAATCGGTTATTCTTTATATTCTGGGAAGCCTGCAAGGCAGATAAGAGATGCTATGGAATGTGCTACCTTAAGAACCGTCGTTCAGGTTTTTCTTTTATGTCCTCTGCAGAAACAGTTAACTTAGCCACTATATCGAGTGATAGTAGATATGGGATCTTATCTAAGTCTGGTGCCGATGCGAAGAAAATGTTTACAGATAAAGTGGTACCTATATCAATTAATTACCCTTTCTTCTTTAAACCTATACAGGATGGTATGGATCGTCCGAAATCCGAGTTAGCATACCGAGTACCTTCCACTAAGTTTACTCGTAAGAAAATACAGAGTAACGAGAAGCTAGAGGAGCTTGCTGGTCTTGACACTACGATAGACTGGAAGAATACAGGTGACAACAGCTACGATGGTGAAAAGTTAAACTTGTTGGTGCACGATGAGAGTGGTAAGTGGGAGAGACCTGATAATATATTAAATAACTGGCGAGTAACAAAGACTTGCTTAAGACTTGGAAGTAGAATCGTAGGGAAATGCCTTATGGGGTCTACTTCAAACGCGTTAGATAAAGGAGGTAGTAATTTTAAAAAGCTATACAATGACTCAGATGTTTCTAGGAGAAACCGTAATGGACAAACAAAGTCTGGCCTGTATTCTCTCTTTATCCCTATGGAATGGAACTATGAAGGATTTATTGACGAATTCGGATTTCCAGTCTTTGATAATCCACGTGATGGAGAACGACTGGGACCAGACGGTGAACTAATAGATATTGGGGTTGTAGATAGCTGGGAGAATGAAGTTGATGGTCTTAAAGATGATCAAGACGCTTTAAATGAGTTTTACCGACAGTTTCCTAGAACTACGGAGCACGCTTTCAGAGATGAGAGCAAAAGCAGTATATTTAACCTAATGAAAATATATGAGCAGATAGACTATAACGAAGGAAGTAGACACGCTGCTCATACTACGACAGGTAGTTTTGGTTGGGTTAATGGCATTAAGGATACAGAAGTGATATTTCATCCAGATCCAGGTGGAAGATTTAAAGTGAGCTGGGTACCACCAGCTAATTTGCAAAATAAACAAATAACAAAAAATGGTATTAAGTTCCCAGGCAATGATCATATTGGCGCGTTCGGGTGTGACAGTTATGATATTAGCGGTACTGTTGATGGTAAAGGATCGAAAGGGGCGCTCCACGGATTAACAAAGTTTTCTATGGAAGACGCGCCTTCAAGCACGTTTTTCTTAGAGTATATAGCAAGACCACAAACCGCAGAGATATTTTTTGAAGATGTGTTAATGGCTTTAGTGTTTTACGGTATGCCTTTATTAGCAGAGAATAACAAACCTAGATTACTGTATTACTTACGCCGAAGAGGTTATAGAGGTTACAGCATGAACAGACCAGACAAAACTTGGAAGAAGTTATCAGTTGCTGAAAAAGAAGTGGGTGGTATACCAAACTCAAGTGAAGATATTAAACAAGCTCACGCCTCAGCTATAGAGATGTACATACAAGATCACGTAGGACATTTAGGCGAAGGTAACTATGGAACAGTGTACTTTAACGAGTTGCTAAACGATTGGGCTAGATTTGACATAAACAAAAGAACTAAGCACGATGCGTCTATAAGTTCTGGTCTAGCTATTATGGCTTGTAATAGACACTTATACGCACCTAACGCAAAAGTAGAAAGACAACCTGTAGGTTTTAGTATGGCAAAATATAACAATAAAGGGTTTAATTCCCAAATAATAAAATAGCATGGCTGAGTCAGTATATGTAAATTTTCCTTCTCAAGCAGTGCCGGACCTAGAGAAAATGAGTTCCGAGTACGGGCTCAAGGTGGCTAAAGCTATAGAGCAGGAGTGGTTTAAGGATAGCTATAACAATAGGTTTTCTAGTACTCAAGGTAAGTACCATAACTTAAGATTATACGCTAGAGGCGAGCAGTCGATACAAAAGTATAAGGATGAGTTATCTATTAATGGTGATTTGTCTTATCTTAATTTAGATTGGAAGCCCGTTCCTATTATACCAAAGTTTGTAGATATTGTGGTAAACGGTATGTCTGAGAGAATGTTTAACGTTAAAGCGTACTCTCAAGATCAATATGGTGTAGATAAAAGAACAGACTATATGGAGTCTATGCTTAGAGACATGGACGCTCAAGCATACAATGATCAAGCTGGAAAACTTTTTAATGTTGATTTATACGAAAACAAAAAAGCTGAACTTCCAGAAACGAAGGAAGAGTTAGACTTACATATGCAGCTAGACTATAAGCAAGCTGTAGAAATAGCTGAAGAGCAAGCTATCAACCACCTGTTGGATGGCAATAAATATGATCTCACTAGAAGAAGGCTTTTATATGATTTAACGGTTCTAGGTATAGGATGTGTTAAAACTGGCTTTAACTCAAGCGATGGCGCAACTGTTGAGTATGTAGATCCAGCTAATATAGTTTACTCTCATACTGATTCACCGTACTTTGAGGACTTATACTACATAGGTGAAGTTAAGACAATACCTATTAATGAGCTAGCTAGAGAGTTTGACACGCTAACTGAAATGGATCTAGAGTCCATTCACAAAAGGTCCAGCAAAAGATACACTGGCTCACGCCACGCTGATATACATGATAAAAATAAAGTTCAAGTCCTGTACTTTAATTACAGGACATACACTAATGATGTGTATAAGATCAAAGAGACAAGCACTGGTGGGTATAAAGCTATAGAGAAGCCAGACACTTTTAATCCGCCAGAAGGTAAAGAAGGGGGTTACATAAGACTTCAAAGATCAGTTGAGTGTGTTTTTGAAGGCGCTATGATACTTGGTACTGATCGACTGTTAAAGTGGGAGAAGGCTAAAAATATGATGCGTGAAAAGTCTGACTTTAACAAAGTCAAGATGAATTACGCTTTGGTTGCTCCACGTATGTACGAGGGTCGCATAGAGTCTATTGTAAGTAGAATTACTGGGTTTGCTGATACTATTCAGCTAACACATCTTAAGCTGCAGCAAGTGATGTCGCGCATGGTTCCTGACGGAGTATACCTTGACGCTGATGGACTTGCTGAAATAGATTTAGGTAACGGAACAAATTACAATCCTCAAGAGGCGCTTAATATGTTCTTTCAAACAGGTAGTGTTATAGGTAGATCGTTTACTGGTGACGGTGATCCAAACCCAGGTAAAGTACCTATTCAGCAAATAGCTAACTCTGCGGGGCAGAACAAGATCCAAAGTTTAATCCAAACGTATAACTATTATCTACAGATGATACGTGACGTTACGGGTTTAAACGAAGCTAGAGACGCTAGTGTTCCAGATCCTAAGTCTTTAGTTGGTGTTCAAAAGCTAGCTGCGGCAAACTCTAACGTTGCTACTAGACACATTCTACTTAGCTCGATGTTTTTAACGTCAGAAGTAGCTGAGGCTTTATCTTTGAGAATATCAGATATACTAGAGTACTCTCCAACAGCTGATGCGTTTGTTCAAGCTGTAGGAGCTCACAACGTTGCTACTTTAAAAGAAATGTCTGAGTTATATCTATATGACTTTGGTATTTTCATTGAGCTAGAACCTGACGAAGAGGAAAAGCAAATGCTTGAAAACAATATACAAACAGCTTTAGCTCAGCAATTAATTGAACTAGATGATGCAATTGATGTTAGAAATATAAGGAATGTTAGGTTGGCTAATCAAGTTTTAAAAGTTAAACGTAAGAAAAAACTAGAGCGTGATCAGAAAATGCAGCAACAGAACATGGAAGCGCAAGCATCCGCAAATGCGCAAGCTCAACAAGCCGCAGCTAATGCTGAGATACAAAAAAATCAGGCAAAAGCTCAAGCAGACACGCAACTAGAGCAAGTTAAAGCTCAAACCAAATTAACACACCTTCAAGAAGAGGTTAGGTTAAAGAAAGAGTTAATGATGTATGAGTTTGAGTTGAACACCCAGTTGCGGGATTTAGAGCGCCAGTCTTCTGAAAGAGTTGAGGGCATGAAAGAGCAAGGTAAAGACCGTAGAGAAAAAGTGAAAGCAGATGCTAAAAAGTTTGAGTCTTCAGGTAATGATATACTAGGAGGCGGATTAGGCTTAGATAAGTTTAATCCACAAATTGGTAATTAATTATATAATATATTATGGAAGAAGTTAAAAATGAAGAGGTGACTGAAGAGGTTACCCAAGAAGAGCCTCAGGTAGAGGCCGTAGAAGAGCAGGTTGTAGAACCTGATCTTGAAAAATTTGAAAGCAAAGATGACCCAGGTGTTATCAAGGTAGATTTAAGTAAACCAGTAGAACCACAAGAAGAAGTAGTTAATGAAAACCAAACTGATCTCGAAGAAGCAATTGAAGAGGTTACACAAGAAGAGGTCGTTAATGACGAAGCGCCCACACTTGAGGAAGTAACAGAAGAAGAGGTTGTAACCGAGGAGGAGGTTATTGAAGCTCTTGACGCTAACGAAGAGACTGGTAAAGCAATACCTGAAAACGTTCAGAAGTTAATGGACTTTATGGATGAAACAGGTGGCGATCTTCAGGACTACGTTAACTTAAACAGAAACGTTAAAGACCTCGACAATCAAGAGGCTTTGCTTGAGTACTACAAAAGAACTAAACCTCATCTAGACTCGGAGGAGATAAACTTCCTTATGGAAGACAACTTCTCATTTGACGAGGATGTAGATGATGACAGAGATATTAAACGTAAAAAATTG
>Ga0209532_1001374_pt1 | contig 19015 bp, 17 predicted proteins | sample COG_02_FD_184746 | JGI IMG/M metagenome (GOLD analysis project Ga0209532, IMG submission 184746) | Pelagic Microbial community sample from North Sea - COGITO 998_met_02 (SPAdes) (version 2) | ecosystem: Environmental > Aquatic > Marine > Neritic zone/Coastal water | place: Helgoland, sampling... | reverse complement strand
ATTATGAGTATTACCCCCAAAAATGCAAGAATTATCTTTCTCATCTAAAAATTGTTTTAGTTTACAGCAAAAGTAACTTTAAGGATAAAATTAGATGTTAAATAAAACCTAAATTGATACTCAAATTTTTAAATTTTATAGGAGGTAAGCTTCATTAATAACAATCTAAAATTGTAGTGAAAAAAAGAAAAAATAAACTTTAACTTTTTTAGTGCAGCTTCGAAGTGTTTTAATAAATTTCACCTCTGTACGTGAATGGTTTAATAAAACATTATTAGAATTTTGTTATCAATGTTAGGTGAAAAGTATTTAAAGTATTTTAATTATATTTACATAATTATAAGCAAAAACATTAAAAATTTGATTTTTAAAAAACCTTATTTAATTGTTTTTTTAATTTCTTTGTCTTTTTCAAATGTAAATGCACAAAAAGCTTCTCTTTATGATGTTGCTAGAAATGGATCATTATTTGAACTAAAGGAATTGGTGAATAATGATATAAATATCATAAACAAAACTAGCAAAGAAGGCTATTCTGCTCTCACATTAGCTTGTTATTATGGTAATAATGATGTAGCAGCTTATTTGATACAAAATGTAAAAGACATCAATTCAAAAAGCGGCTATGGTACACCTTTAATGGCTGCAACTGTTAAAAAAAACAGTTATTTGGTAAAATTACTTTTAGAAAATAATGCCAATCCTAATCTAACAGATCAAAATAATTCTACAGCATTACATTTTGCTGTGATTTTTAGTCAACAAGAAATTATTACGCTCTTAATGGAGTATAAAGCAAATCCAAACATAAAAGATAATCGTGGGAATACTGCCCTAGACTATGCGAAAATTACAAACAATAATAACATCATTCAACTTTTAAAATAATTGACATATGAAAAAAACACTACTTTCTCTATTTTTAATTTCATCATTCACTCTATTTGCACAAAGTTTTTCTACGGGTACACAAACATTACTCTCTGGGTTAACTGCAAATATTAATATTGATGCAGATACAGACATTACTACATTAACATTAACTGGACCGTCAAATGCATGGTTTGCCATCGGATTTGGAAATTTAGATATGGGAGGTACTGATGTTTTTCGTACCAACGGATCTACAATTGTAGATGCTTATTCAAGTGGTAATGCATTGCCAGCTCAAGATGCCAGCCAAGATTGGACTTTAGTTTCTAATACTGTTTCAGGCAGCAATAGAACCATAGTGGCAACACGAGCTAACAATACTGGAGATTCTGATGATCATATCTTCAGCGCTTCAGCAGGTTCACTATCGGTAATCTATGCGAAAGGTAGTTCAACATCTTATGCCTATCATGGAGGTAACAGAGGATTTACAACACTAAGTGTAACTCTAGGAATTCCTGAAAACAAATTATTAAGTTTTGAGATGTATCCAAACCCGGCATCAGATGTATTAACTGTTCAATTACCAACAGGTACTGAAAAAGCAGAGGTTAGTGTTTTTGATTATACAGGAAGATTAGTGTCATCCAAAACAATTTCATCAAATGATTCAACCTTAGATGTTCAAAACATTTCTAAAGGAATTTATATCATAAGAGTAGCTACCAATAGTAAAATTGGAGTTCAAAGATTTATTAAAAAATAATAATTTCTATTTTAGATAAAACCGGTTGTGAAAGCAATCGGTTTTTTTTATCCCTTTTTTAAAGTTAGTTTTGTAGAAAATAGTCCCTTAAGCTAAAAATATGAACTACATACTTTTTGATAGTGATGTTAGAAACTCACTACTGCCTTTTACCTATACTAGACCTGTAGCAGAAATTCGTATTGGAATTTTAACCATTCGTGAAAAATGGGAATTTTTTTTAGGCTTTACCACTACAACGATCACAGAAGAATATTTGGAAGCTAAATATCCTATGGTGGAGTTGAATAAAAATATATTAATTAATGCTTCTTTTTTACCAACTAAAAATTTGGTAAACCAGGTAAAGCAACTATCAAAAAACCAAGCGATTTTTCAAGGTGAGCAAGTTGTTGCTTTTTTTACATCTGATACACAAGAAAATGTAGATTTTGATTCTTATGAACAACTAGAGTTTCAAGAGGACCTCATTCAAATTAAACATACTTCAGACATTTTTTCATTAAATGATAAAGCAATTCAAGCAGATTTTGATTTATTAACTCAAGGTAGAACTTCACAACCAATTCCCTCTGGAGTTCATGCAATTCATAAACAAAATATCTTTATAGAGGAAGGAGCTACAGTTTCTTACTCATCTTTAAATGCCTCAAAAGGACCCATATATATTGGCAAAGATTCAGAAATTATGGAAGGTTGTCTAGTTAGAGGCCCTTTTGCTTTGGGGAAAAATTCAATTTTAAAAATGGGAACTAAAGCCTATGGTGCTACAACTCTTGGCCCACATTGTAAAGTAGGTGGAGAGATTAATAATTCAGTGTTATTTGGTTATTCAAGTAAAGGGCATGAGGGTTTCTTGGGTAATTCTGTCTTAGGTGAATGGTGTAATATTGGTGCAGATTCCAATTCATCTAATTTAAAAAACAATTATGCTGAGGTAAAACTATGGAATTATCAAGAAGAAAGGTTTACCAAAACTGGCCTTCAATTTTGTGGTTTAATGATGGGTGATCATTCCAAGTGCGGTATCAATACCATGTTTAATACAGGAACTGTAGTAGGAGTAAGTGCTAATATTTTTGGTAGTGGATTTCCGAGAAACTTTATTCCTTCTTTTAGTTGGGGTGGGGCAGCAGGTTTTACTACCTATCAAATGAAAAAAGTAATTGAAGTTGCCAAAGTAGTTATGAAACGTAGAGATTTAGAATTATCTGAGACAGACATAAGTATTTTACAGCATGTTTTTGATAAAACCTCCAAATTTAGAGCAAAATAATTTGTAAAGGTATGCCTGTAAATTATTTATAAAATTATCATAGCTATTTATTAGGTACAATTTCACCTTTTTTGTAATTTTTACTTCACCTATCTATTTTTATTTTTTAGTAAAAATATTGGCATAACAATTGATTTTATCTTATGAAACAATAGTTTACTTTATATGTATAGTGTTGTTTTTCAGTTGTTTAAAAAATAATAAAAAATAGTATTGAATACTTTATAAAGAATTCAATGTCATATTGACAGATAAAAAGACCTATGAGTAAATCAAAAATAGTAACATTAGACAGTTTGTCTCTATCAAACATCTTAAATGAAGATTCTGAGTTAATTCCATTAATGACTCCCGAAGACGAGGAGATTATTAATAGAGAGGATATTCCTGAAGTCTTATCTATTTTACCACTAAGAAACACAGTGCTGTTTCCGGGTGTAGTAATTCCTATTACTGCAGGTAGAGATAAATCTATTCAATTAATTAATGATGCAAATAAAGGAGATAAAATTATTGGAGTTGTAGCTCAAAGAAATGAAGATGTGGAAGACCCAACTTCTGATGATATCTATAAGACAGGAGTTGTTGCTCAAATTTTACGAGTATTGAAAATGCCTGATGGGAATACAACAGTTATTATTCAAGGGAAAAAACGTTTTGAAATTGAAGAACTCATTCAAGAAGAACCTTATTTAGTTGCAAAAGTTCAGGAGGCTAAGGAGGATAGAGATGTAGATGATCCAAAAGAATTCAGTGCAATTATAGAATCTGTAAAAGATCAAGCTCTAGAAGTTATTAAAGAAAACCCAATGTTACCCTCTGAAGCTTCCTTTGCCATAAAAAATATTCAAAGTGATTCATTTTTAGTGAATTTTATTTCCTCTAATATGGAGCTAAGTGTGATGCAAAAGCAAGTTATTTTAGAAAAAGATAATTTGAAAGAACGTGCACTATTAACGCTTAAGAATCTTAATAAAGAATTACAAAAATTGAAATTACGCAATGATATTCAATCTAAAACTCGATCAGATCTTGATCAACAACAAAGAGAATATTATTTAAATCAGCAATTAAAAACAATTCAAGAAGAATTGGGTGGGGTAAACAATGATGCCGAATTAGATGAAATGCGAAAAAAAGCCAGATCTAAAAAATGGACAAAAGAAGTAGGAGAGACCTTTGATAAAGAATTAGCTAGACTACGAAGAATGAATCCTCAAATGGCAGAATATGGTGTACAAAGAAATTATCTTGAGTTGATGCTAGAATTACCTTGGGGACTATTTTCTGATGATAAGTTTAATTTGAAAGAAGCTGTAAAAATTTTAGATAGAGATCATTTTGGCTTAGAAAAAGTAAAAGAACGTATCATTGAGCATTTGGCAGTTTTAAAATTAAGAGGTGATATGAAATCTCCAATCATTTGTTTGTACGGACCTCCTGGTGTTGGAAAAACTTCGTTAGGGAAATCTGTTGCAGAATCTTTGGGACGAAAATATATTAGAATGTCTTTGGGTGGTTTACGAGATGAAGCTGAAATTAGAGGACACAGAAAAACATATATTGGTGCGATGCCTGGGCGTTTAATTCAAAATTTGAAAAAGGCAGGAACTTCAAATCCTGTGTTTGTATTAGATGAAATAGATAAATTAGGTCAAAGTCACCAAGGAGATCCATCTTCTGCGATGCTAGAAGTATTAGATCCTGAACAAAATACAGCCTTTTATGATAATTATTTAGAAGTTGGTTATGATTTATCAAAAGTCTTATTTATAGCTACTGCTAACAATTTAGGTCAAATTCCATGGGCGTTAAGAGACAGAATGGAAATTATAAATGTTACGGGGTATACCATTGAAGAAAAAATAGAAATTGCCAAAAGACATTTATTGCCTAAACAAGTAAAAGAACACGGCTTATCTTCAAAAGAAATTAAAATAGGAAAACCTCAACTCGAAAAAATTGTAGAGGGATACACTAGAGAATCTGGAGTTCGTGGTTTAGAAAAACAAATAGCTAAAGTGGTTCGTTTTGCTGCCAAATCTATTGCTTTAGAAGAAGAATATAATATTGCTATTACCAATGAAGATATTGTAACCATCTTGGGAGCTCCAAGATTAGAACGAGATAAGTATGAAAATAATGAAGTAGCAGGTGTGGTAACTGGTTTAGCTTGGACTAGTGTAGGAGGAGATATTTTATTTATAGAGTCTATTTTATCGAAAGGAAAAGGGGCACTTACCATTACAGGAAATTTAGGAAAAGTAATGAAGGAATCGGCTACCATAGCCATGGAATACATTAAAGCAAATGCAATTGAATTTGGAATAGATCCAGAAATAATTGATAAGTACAATGTTCATATTCATGTTCCAGAGGGTGCTACTCCAAAAGATGGTCCAAGTGCAGGAGTTACCATGTTAACTTCACTAGTTTCAGTATTTACCCAACGCAAAGTGAAAAATAAGTTAGCCATGACTGGTGAAATAACTCTGCGAGGAAAAGTATTACCTGTAGGTGGAATCAAAGAAAAAATTCTAGCTGCAAAAAGAGCAAATATTAAGGAAATAATGCTTTGTAAAGACAATGAAAAAGATATTGCAGATATAAAAAAGAGTTATTTAAAAGGATTGAAATTTCATTATGTTACGGAGATGCATGAAGTAATTAATTTTGCTTTAATGAAGCAAAAAGTTAAGAATGCTAAGAAGTTAGTTAAATAAACAAAAGCCACTCCTTGAGTGGCTTTTTTATTTGAAGTAAAGTTGTTTTAGTTTTTAAATACGTGTTGGTATAGTTTAAATGTATCCTCAACAGTGTCATGAATATGATATACCTTTTCCATACGTTTCTTTGCATTGATTCCCATTTGAAGCCGCAATTCATTATTGTTTATCAAACTAGAGATTGCCTTACCTAGAGCAATAGGTTTTTTTATTGGAGTAATAATTCCACATGTATCGTCAATCAATTCTGTACACCCTCCTGCATTTGTCATTATAATTGGTTTGCCTACAGACATGGCTTCACTAATTGCTCTTCCAAACCCCTCACTTAATGAGGTTTGAACATAAATATCACTTCCTTTAATTAATGAAATAGCATCAGGTCTTAAACCAAGAATATGAATATTATTTTTTAAAGGGCTTTCGTCTTTATATTTTTCTAACCCTTTATCTTTGGTAAACTTTCCAATAATTACATAATGAACTTCTTTTTTTGTAGTTAAAAATTTAGAAGACTTTATGAAGTCAGAAATTCTTTTATTTTTTGTGTTTGTTCCCGCTAAAGTAACAATCATACAATTTTTTGAGATACCAAGTGAAGTATAATCGAAAGGTTTTACACTTTCAAACCAATTTGGATCGTATCCTTTGTATATTTTTATTGCTTTATTCTTATTTTTTTTGAATAATTGTTTTTTTACATGATCAAATACGTAGATGCTATTGCATATTATTTTATCAACTCTAGGATTTAAATACGTTAAATATGAGCTTAAATCGTGCCAATACAAACTAGCAGATCCAAAATAGGTGATTAATTTTATTCTTTCTTTTTTTACAGCAAGCACACAATTTCTTAAAGACTTTCCATCTAGGACATGAAGGATATCAGTTTTTTCATCTGTAATGATGTTTTTTACATCATTTATATATTGCTTGTCAATGGTTGTTTTTGGAAAGATATTGGAATTGTTTATTCCTTTAGTATCGAAAAAATCTTTTATTAGACTATCGTAAAAACCAATTACTTTAATGTTTACCCCTTTATTTTGTAATAAACAAATCATTTCAATCTGAGCTCTGTAAACACTGAAGGGTCCTTTGCAATTAATAGTTACTAATACATTCATTTATTACTATTTTCTCATTTGATAGGCTAAACCTTATCTAGACGTCAATTATTTAAACATTTTCTTTGATTGTTCCCAATATACATCCATTTCCGATAATGTCATTTCAGCTAGTTTTTTACCTTCTTTTTTAGCAGCTTTTTCTAAAAACTGAAATCGATTTATAAATTTTTTATTTGTTTTTTCTAAAGCGTTCTCTGGGTTAACATTTATAAAACGCGCATAATTTATCATTGAAAATAATACATCACCAAATTCAGATTCTATGGTGTCTTTTGTCCCTTTTTTAATTTCTTCATTAAGCTCAGACAATTCTTCTTGAACTTTTTCCCATACTTGATTGGGTTGTTCCCAGTCAAAACCTACTCCAGAAACTTTATCTTGAATTCTGTTGGCTTTTATCAAAGCGGGTAAACTTTTTGGAACCCCCTCTAAAACTGAATTTTTTCCTTCTTTTAGTTTAAGTTTTTCCCAATTCTCTTTTACTTCATTTTCATTTTCAACAGTCACATCTCCGTAAATATGAGGATGTCTAGCTATTAATTTATCAGAAATTGCATTAGCGACATCGCCAATATCAAATGATTTTTTTTCTGACCCAATTTTAGCATAAAAAACAAGATGTAGTAATACATCGCCAAGCTCGTTTTTTATTTCATTAAGGTCATTTTCTAAAATAGCATCAGTGAGCTCATAAGTTTCCTCGATAGTTAAATGTCTAAGAGACTCGAAAGTTTGTTTTTTATCCCAAGGACACTTCTCTCGAAGATCATCCATGATGTCTAACAAACGGTTAAATGCTACTAATTGCTGTTTTCTTGAATTCATCTACACCTTTTCTGAATTTTCTTCTTCGGCCTCAACAGCAGAAAAATCTAAACCAGAAGTTACCAATAAATTATACCATTGTATTACTTTTTTGATATTTGAGGTATATACTCTTTCTTCGTCGTAATCAGGAAGTATTTCAGAAAAGTATGTTGCTAGTTTTTGACCACTCTCTTTATGACTAATTGTTTCTTTACCTTCAGTCTTCTCATACATGGTTTTAAATACTGTTAATAAGGGCACTTCTTCCTCATAGGTGTAAATAGCTATATTTTCTAACAAACTCACGTTGTTAGTAGATGGTATTGGGAATCTTTTTTTATCGACCAGAGATTCCACGATAAACCCAGATTTTGTTTGAGAAATTGCATGGAATAACCCTGGTTTTCCTGCAACTGAAATAATTTTATTGAACTCCATATATTTAAATTTTTATATTTGGAAAGCGCATTCTATAGCTAGAAGTGATCTTTCCTAATGATATTTTTTCTAGTTTCTTTTTTAAGATTCTCTTTTTTAATGAAGAGAGTTTATCAGTAAATAAAACGCCTTCAAGATGATCATATTCGTGTTGAAATACTCTTGCTGCAAGACCATTTAATGTTTTCGAGTGTTTTTCAAAATTTTCATCAACATACTCAAAGCTCACAGTTTCTTGTCTAAAAACATCCTCTCTAATGTCAGGAATACTTAGGCAACCCTCTGCGAAAGGCCATTCATCGCCTTCTTCCTTAATAATTATTGGATTGATGAAAACCTCTTTAAAATCTTTCAATTGATCTCTTTCTAGTTCAGAGATGTCTTTGTCTTCTGCAAAAGGAGTTGCATCAATGATGAAAATTCGCACAGATTTTCCTATTTGAGGAGCAGCAATACCTACACCATTAGCATTATACATGGTCTGTTTCATATTCGCAATCAACTCTTTAAGATTGGGGTAATCTGGTCCAATTTCTTTAGCGACTTTTCTTAATACAGGATCTCCGTAGGCTACAACAGGTAAAATCATAAAGGTTTATAAATTTTTGGCAAAAATACGAAGAAAGGAATATGTAGAAAACTTATTTGCTGTATAAATAGGATTGAAGAATAATAGTTGCGCTAATTTCATCAACTAATCCTTTATTTCTTCGTTGCTTTTTTTTCAACCCACTATCTATCATGGTTTGAAATGCAATTTTTGATGTAAACCTTTCGTCTATTCGTTTGATTGGTATTTTTGGTAATGATTTTTTAAGTTGTTTTAAAAAACTGAGAATATGTTTTTCGCTTTCACTGTCAGAGTTGTTCATTTGTTTTGGTAGACCAACAATAAACAATTCAACCTGCTCTTTGTTGGTATAATCAATTAAAAATTTAATCAATTTATCAGTTTTAACAGTAATTAGTCCGGAGGCAATAATTTGTAGTTCGTCAGTAACAGCAATCCCTGTTCTTTTTTCACCATAATCTAATGCTAAAATTCTTGCCATTCTTATTATTTTTATTACAAAAATAGCGATTTTTAACATGATATTTTTTTTTGTTTAAATAATGTATCTTCGCAATAAAGAGCCTTTTTGTGTGTTATATTTGTAACATATTTTAACTGATAAATTGAATTAATTCAATATAACTAACTTAATGAAATTGTTACAAGAAATTATTGAGCAAGCCTGGGAAGATCGATCGCTTTTAAAAGAAGAAAGAACCATTAATGCAATTAGAGAAGTTGTTAATTTATTAGATCTTGGATCTTTGCGAGTAGCAGAACCCAATGCATCTGAATGGCAAGTTAATGAATGGGTGAAAAAGGCTGTGGTCTTGTATTTTCCTATCCAAAAAATGGAAACCTTAGAAGCAGGTATCTTTGAATATCATGATAAAATTCCACTAAAAAGAAATTTTGAATCAAGAGGAATAAGAGTAGTTCCAAATGCAGTAGCTAGACATGGTGCCTTTATTGCACCAGGAACAATCTTAATGCCTAGTTATGTTAATATTGGTGCATACGTAGATAAAGGCACAATGGTAGATACATGGGCTACTGTAGGAAGTTGTGCTCAGATAGGGAAGAATGTTCACTTGTCTGGAGGAGTTGGAATAGGAGGGGTTTTAGAGCCGCTTCAAGCTTCTCCTGTAATTATTGAAGATGGAGCTTTTATAGGTTCTAGATCAATTGTAGTAGAAGGAGTTAGAGTAGGTAAAGAAGCTGTATTAGGTGCTAATGTAGTATTAACAATGAGTACGAAAATTATTGATGTAACGGGTGATACCCCTATAGAGATGAGAGGTATGGTTCCTGAGCGAAGTGTAGTGATCCCTGGAAGTTATACTAAAGAATTTCCCGCGGGTACTTATCAAGTTCCCTGTGCATTAATTATTGGAAAACGAAAAGAAAGTACCAATAAAAAAACCTCTTTAAATGATGCGCTACGAGAATATGATGTAGCTGTATAAGAAATATGAAAATTACAGCAATCATACCAACATTAAATGAAGCAGTTCATATTGAAGATTCTATAAAATCAGTTGATTTTGCAGATGAAATCATTGTGATAGATTCATTTAGTCAAGACGCAACTGTTGAGATTGCGAAAAAATACAATGTAAAAATTATTCAACGAGTTTTTGATGATTTTTCCTCACAAAAGAATTTTGCCATAGATCTTGCAAAAAATGATTGGATTTATATTTTAGATGCCGATGAAAGAGTTACCCCGGAACTAAAAAAAGAAATTTTAGATATAGATGAAGCTACAACAAAATTTGTTGGATTTTACCTTAGAAGAAACTTTTATCTAGGAGATAAACAAATAAAATATACAGGTTGTCAAAGAGACAAAGTCATCCGCTTATTTCGTAGAAGTAAGTGTAGATACAACGGTCAAAAGGTTCATGAAACTATAAAAGCAGACGGCTCTCTCGGATTTTTTAAAAATAAAGTTGACCATTTTTCGTATAGAGATTTTGATCATTACATGACAAAACAGAAACTGTATGCTCAAATTCAAGCACAAGAATTACATGATAAAGGTCAGAAAGTAAGGTTATTTCATTTATTTGTAAAACCTTTGGTTACATTCATCATTCACTTTATTATCCGATTGGGGTTTTTAGACGGTTATGCAGGGTATCTAATATCAAAAATTAGAGCCTACAGAGTACTTGATAGATATATGAATCTTTGGTATTTGAATAATAAAAGAAATAATAGTAACACCATCACATGAAAATTATAATACTAGCTGCTGGAATTGGTTCTCGATTAGGAAATCCTTTTCCAAAGCCTCTAACACCTTTGAAAGATGGGCGAAGCATTATGCAACGTCAAATTAACAACATTACAACGTATTTTGATGTAAATGATATTACTACTGTTGTAGGCTTTAAAAAGAATTTAATTATGGAACAATTTCCAGAGGTAAATTATGTTTACAATCCATTTTTTGATAGAACAAATACCTCTAAAAGTTTGTTGCGAGCATTAAAAAAACACAGAGGTAATTCTATTTTGTGGTTTAATGGAGACGTTGTATTTGACCATCAATTATTATCATTACTATTGGAAGATATTAATAATAATCAATCGTTTGTTTCTGTTAACACCCAAAGCGTTTCTGATGAAGAGGTAAAGTATACCCTCAAAGATGGTTATGTTCAACACCTTTCTAAGGAGGTGAAAAATGGATTGGGTGAAGCGGTAGGAATCAATTTTATTTCTTCAAATGATTTGGATATTTTTATTAATCAACTCGAAATATGTGATGATAACGATTATTTTGAAAAAGGGTTAGAAATGGCAATCGCTAACGATCATTTAAAATTGAAGGTGATCGATATCTCAGAATACAATTGTATAGAAGTAGATTTTAAAGAAGATTTAAAGAACGCTAATGAAATAGTATAATTACTAATTATGAAGTCTATTTTATTTTGTATGAATCCATATTCTTTTGGAATTTTAGAACCTGTTATGCAAGTTTTAAAAGAAAAGAATTATGAATACATCTGGTTTGTAAGAACAGCTATTTTAGAGAAATTTCCATACCAAGATCAAAGCTATACAACTAAAATTGAAGATTTAGTTCGTTTTAAGAGTGACGCTATTTTTGTTCCTGGGAATGAAGTTCCTCATTATCTAAGAGGGGTTAAAACTCAAGTTTTTCATGGTTTAGCTGGTGAAAAGAAAGGACATTTTAGAATTCGTAATTATTTTGATTTGTATTTAACACAAGGACCATATTTTACAAAATGGTTCACTGAAGCAGCAGCGAAGCATAAAGACTTTAGTGTGGTAGAGACAGGTTGGCCAAAATTAGATGTTTATGGTAAAGAACTTCACAAATATGACACAGATAAACTCACCTTATTAAAAAAGTCTAAAGCAAAAAAAATAATTCTTTACGCCCCTACATTTTCACCATCATTAACTAGTGCTCCACATGTATTAACTCAAATCGAGGAGTTAGCCACTAGTAAACAATACCTTATTGTGATTAAATTTCACGATTTAATGGCTAAAGATTTAATAGACTCCTATAAGAAATTGTCAATGCGATTAAAAAATGTGCTTTTTATTGAGGAGCGTAACATTATTAAGTATTTGTTAATTGCTGATCTAATGATTAGTGATACTTCATCTGTTGTCTATGAATTTCTTCTTTTAGATAAGCCTGTAATAACATTTAAAAATAATTCTCTTGCTGTAAAGTGGGATAATAAGTTATCATACAATGGTTTAGTAAAAAGTGTTGCTCAAAATTTATTAGAAGACCCTTTCAAACAAGAGCGTTTAAATATTTTAAAAGAATACCACCCCTACGCAGATGGTAATTCTGCAGAACGAATGGTTGATGCAGTTGAGGAGTATATTAAAGAGAATGGTGTTCCAGAAAAAAGAGTAATTTCATGGTTCCGTAGATATAAAATAAATAAAATTTTTAAAAAAATTTGACAACAAAAAAAATCTTAAATCAATCCATTGAAGCACTGCTTAATTCGCAGGTTATTCTTTATCCTACAGATACGGTGTGGGGTTTAGGTTGCGATGCTACAAACATTGATGCAGTTGCTAAAATTTTTAAATTAAAGAATAGAATAGAAAGTAAAAGTTTAGTGGTTTTAGTAAGTTCTATAGAGATGTTGTGTACTTATGTCGATGCTGTCCCACAAAAAGCTATTGATATAATTTCAACAACTAAGAACCCGACCACCATAATATACAACAACCCTAAAGGATTAGCGGCTAATGCCATAGCTTTAGACAATACTATAGCCATTAGAATTCCAACTCATAACTATTGTTTGGAGGTCATCAATAAACTTGGAAAGCCAATTATTTCAACTTCAGCCAATACAAGCGGAGAATCTACTCCTAAATCATTTTCAGAAATAAGTCTACCAATTTTGGAGGGCGTAGATTATGTAGTAAATTTGGAGCAAGATAAAATTACAGATAAATCTTCAACAATTTTAAAATTAGTTGGGAATACTATTGAAGTAATAAGAGCTTAATTCATGCAAAATCAAAACTACAAAGAAGCTATTAAAAGTGATATCTTCTCTATTATAACTAGGGCTTCTGAGATTTTAGAGGTGAAAAGTTATGTAATAGGAGGGTTTGTGCGTGATTATATCTTACAAAGGGGAGTCGCTAAAGATATAGATATTGTAACTGTTGGAAATGGCATAGCCTTGGCAAAAAAAGTAGCCTCTTTATTACCAAATAAACCAAAAGTTCAAGTATTTAAAACCTACGGTACAGCCATGTTGGTTTATAAAGACATGGAGCTTGAATTTGTTGGGGCTAGAACAGAATCGTACGCCGAAGATAGCAGAAATCCAGAGGTTTCTGTAGGAACTTTAGAGGATGATCAAAATAGAAGAGATTTTACAATCAATGCTTTAGCAATAAGTTTACATAAAAATGACTATGGAACCTTGTTGGATCCTTTTAACGGTTTAAAGGATTTAGAAAAAGGAATTATTAAAACACCTTTAAATCCAGACATCACCTATTCTGATGATCCTTTACGTATGATGCGTGCCATTAGATTTGCAACTCAATTAAATTTTGAAATTGAGGAAAACTCTTTACTAGCAATTACAAAGAATGCTTCTCGTTTATCCATTATTACAAAAGAGCGTATTGTTGTAGAATTGAATAAAATAATTGAGGCTACACAACCTTCCATAGGTTTTTTACTATTAGAAAAAACAAATTTATTGGAAATGATTCTTCCAGAATTAATCGCTTTAAAAGGCGTTGAAGAAGTAGAGGGTCAAAAACACAAAGATAATTTCTATCACACCCTAGAAGTTGTTGATAATATTTCAAAAGCTACAAAGGATCTTTGGTTAAGATGGGCCGCCTTGCTTCATGATATTGGAAAAGCACCTACAAAAAGATTTGATAAGAAAGTAGGATGGACTTTTCATGCACATGAGTTTGTGGGATCTAAAATGGTTTATAAGTTGTTTAAACGCTTAAAAATGCCATTAAACTCAAAAATGAAATTTGTTCAAAAACTAGTGTTATTAAGTTCTAGACCTATTGTATTAGCATCAGAAGTTACAGATTCTGCTGTTAGAAGATTAATTTTTGATGCAGGTAATGATATAGACGCACTAATGACATTATGTGAAGCTGATATCACTACAAAGAATCCAAAAAAATTTGAACGCTATCACAAAAACTTTCAAAATGTTCGTGAAAAAATAAAAGAAGTTGAAGAACGAGATCATATTCGAAATTTCCAACCTCCAATAAGTGGTGAGGAAATTATGAAAACCTTCAACTTACAGCCTTGCCGTGAAATTGGTCAGTTAAAAGAGGCTATAAAAGAAGCTATTTTAGAGGGGGAAATCCCTAACAATCATAAGGCATCATTTAATTTTATGCTTCAAAAAGGGGAGGAGCTTGGTTTAAAAATTGGGTAAACTATTCCTGAAATAACGTGTCAATTTTTTGGGAACAATTTTTCCAAGAATGTTCCAAAGCAGTCTGCCTTACATCTATTGTCTTCGAGTCTGCCAGTTTTATGAGTCTTATTACTTCTGAATAATCTGCATCAACATCAAATAAAAAACCATTGTACCCATCTGAAATCACATCAGGGCAAAATCCTGTTTTTGAAGCTATAGGAAAACAATTAGACAACATGGCTTCCAATACAGGAACGGGGCCACCTTCCAATGTGGATGGAGAAATAAATATATCTATTTTGTTGTATAAATCAGGATAGGTTTCGTAGGGTTCATTATTGTAATAGGTAAAGTTTGCCATGTTTTTCATTTCTTCATACTTTTCATAATGCTCCCAATACCTACCCATGAGATAAAATTTTCTTTCAGGCATATTTTTAACTAACTGGTATACCATTTCAGGGTTTTTACGCGCTCCAAATGCACTACAAAAACCAACAGTACCTGTTTTTCGTTTATGTTCATAAAAGAAATCAGGGTCTGAGGCGATGTGAATTAATTCGGTTTTTTTAGCATCTAATCCAGCAGCTATGAGTTCTCTTTGAACTTTAGAATTTAAACAAATAACTTTATCAGCTTTGTTTAAACACCAGATTACATGACTTTCTGAAAAAGAAAAGGTCCAGTTAGGATGGGTAAACATCACAATGTTTTTTTTATTTAAAATTTTTGGATTATGACGCATTGCTCTGTAAAAGTATTGATGAAATACAAAAAAATATCCATCAGTATCTGGTAAATCACGTAATCTATTGTGAAAATAAGTACTACTATGTAAACCAGAGAATTTTGAAAGTCTTCTCACTTTTGCGCCAAATATCCAATCTTTATCAGCTGTTCTCGCTACATAGGTAATTGATGTGAAAACACTTTTTTTATTTTTTTTTAGAAATTTAGAATGAAGAATTGCAATCCAATATTTCCATTTGAATAACAGTGTAAAAATGATTTGTTCTAAAATCATTAGTGTAGCGTTTGCATGGTTACTAGCTTAAAGTATTCTCCTTTTTTAGCTAATAATTCTTCGTGTTTCCCTTGTTCAATAATGGTTCCTTTGCGCAATACTACAATATTATCAGCGTTTTGTATGGTAGATAATCTGTGGGCTATAACCAATGATGTTCTATTTTTCATCATTTTTTCTAGAGCTGTTTGAACCAACTGTTCAGATTCTGTATCTAATGCAGAGGTTGCTTCATCTAAAATCATAATTGGAGGATTTTTTAAAACTGCTCTGGCAATTGATAAACGTTGTTTTTGACCTCCAGATAATTTATTTCCTCCATCTCCAATATTAGTTTCGTATTGCTTTGGAAGTTCTTTAATAAATTCATGAGCATTGGCTATGTCCGCCGCATTTCTTATTTCTTTAGCTGAAGCATCTTGTTTTCCAAGTTTAATATTTTCCGAAACACTATCATTAAATAAAATAGAATCTTGAGTTACGATACCCATTAGTCCCAACAGTGATTTTTTTGATAGAGTTTTTACGTTGTTTCCATCTAAAGAAATACTACCTTCATTTACATCATAAAAACGAGTTACTAAATTGGCCAAAGTAGATTTTCCACTACCGGATTGTCCAACTAAAGCCACTGAAGTTCCTTTGGAAACTTTAAGAGAAAAATCTTTTAATACATAGTCATCTTCGTATTTGAACGACACATTTTTAAATTCAATTTCTGAATTAAAATCTTTTTTATGAATAGCACTTGGACTGTCTTTGAGAACGTCCTCTGTTTCTAAGATGGCTAAAATTCTTTCTGCAGCTGCATTTCCTTTTTTAATGGTAAAACTAGCCTTAGAGATTGATTTAGCCGGTGTGATGATATTATATGCAAAGCCTAAAAAAGGAATGAATGCTGAGGGAGGAATCGATTTTTCAATTAATACTAATGAACCTCCATACCAAATTAAAACACAGAAAACTAGAATTCCTAAAATTTCACTTACTGGAGCAGCAAGTTGGGTTCTAGTAAGTAACTTGTTCATTAATTTTTCAAAACGCAGTGTAGAGTTTTTAAACTTAGTGCCAAAAACATCTTCTGCATTAAATCCTTTAATTACGCGTAGTCCAGATAATGTTTCCTCCAGTAGTGATAAAAAATACCCCTGTTCTCGTTGAGTTTTATCTGATGTTTTCTTAAGGTTCTTTCCTAAAATATTGATGATGAAACCAGCTATGGGAACAAAGACAAAAATAAAAATTGTTAGTTTAACACTAATGGCTAACATAGAGATGATGGTTACAATAATCATTATTGGATCTCTAAATATTAATTCTAAAATTGACAGAAAAGAATAATGAACTTCTATGACGTCTGGTCCAATTCTAGCCATAATATCACCCTTCTTTTTTTCAGAAAAATATGAAATTGGTAAAGAGATTGTTTTCTGATATAAATCGTTTCTAATATCTTTTAAAACTCCATTTTTTAAAAACGTTATGGCATAAAACCCAAGATAACTGAAAATGTTTTTAAAGATGATTACAACCAATATTAACGCGATAACTATTAACAATTTTTTCTCTTGATCATCACCTACTTTATTCATCATGAAAAAACTAAAATATTCATTCATATATTCTCCCAAAGATGTAAAACCTTTATAAACAGGTTCAATAATCTCTTTATTTTGATCTTCACCGAATATGACTTGTAAGAGCGGCATTAATACATAAAAAGAAAGTGCTGAGAAAATAGCATAAAAAATATTAAATATGATGTTTAAAACCGCATATAATTTATAGGGTTTTGCATATTGTAATATTTTTTTAAAATAGATCATTAAATTGCCATTTCAGTTATAATTTTATCAATTTTAGCCTCCAATTCTTGTTCTTTTTCAATGGCATTTTCAACAGAGTCTAGTTGAGATTGAACACTAAAGTAAAATTTAATTTTAGGTTCTGTACCACTAGGTCTTGCTGCTACTTTAGTTCCGTCTTCTGTGTGATAAATTAATACATTTGATTTCGGGAGGTTCATTATTGTTACTTCTCCAGTATTCATATTTTTTTCAGTAGATGCATCATAATCATTTACATAGGTTACTCTAGAACCATCGATATGAGTTAGAGGATTTTTACGTAAATCAATCATAATTTGCTTGATTTGTGCTGCTCCATCCATCCCTTTTTTTGTAAAAGAAACTAAACGCTCTTTGTAGAAACTATGCTTTGCGTACAGTTCCAATAGTGAATCGTAAAAAGAGCTTCCATTTGATTTGGCAGCAGCTGCAATTTCACAAGCTAGCAATGCAGAGGTTACAGCATCTTTATCTCTAACAAAATCACCTACCATATACCCAAAACTTTCTTCACCACCACCAATAAACTCTAAATCTGGGAAATCTTGAATCATTTTTGCAATCCATTTAAATCCGGTGAGTCCAATTTTAGTTTCTACACCATAACTTTTGGCAATATCATTTACCATAGAAGTAGAGACTATAGTAGAGCCAATAAATTGTTTTCCATTAAGTTTTCCTTTTAGTTGCCATTGTTTGATTAAGAAATCTGTCATGACCACCATGGCCTGATTTCCATTTAATAATTTAATTTTTCCGTCAGTATCTCTAACAGCAATTCCAATTCTATCACTATCAGGATCTGTTCCCAAAACAATATCTGCTCCAATTTTTTCAGCAAGATTTGTGGCCATTTTTAAGGCTTCAGGTTCTTCTGGATTGGGTGATTTTACGGTTGGAAAATCTCCATCAGGTATTTCTTGTTCTTTGATGCTGTGAACTTGAGAATAGCCAGCTCTTTTTAACACTTCTGGAATTAACTTTACAGAGGTCCCGTGCAATGATGTGAAAACAATTTTTAAATTTTCTCTTCCTTGGATGTTAAATGTTCCGTTTTTAATGGAAGCGTTCCAAAACGCCTCATCTACCTCTGCACCAATTTCAGAAATTAATTCAGGTTTTGCATTAAAGTTAATATCAGAAAATTCTAGAGAATTTACCTCATCGATGATGCTTTTATCTTGTGGAGGCACAATTTGACCACCATCTGTCCAGTATACCTTATAGCCATTGTATTCTGGAGGGTTGTGGGAAGCTGTTAATACAATCCCAGCATGACAGTCTAATTCATTTACAGCAAATGACAATTCTGGTGTAGGACGAAGGTCTTCAAAAAGAACTACCTGGATATCATTAGCAGACAATACTTCGGCAACCAATCTTGAAAAAGTATCGCTGTTGTGTCTACAATCATATGCTATGGCTACTTTAATTTTTTGATCTCGGTATGTTTTCTTCAGGTAATTACTCAGTCCTTGTGTAGCCTTACCTAGTGTGTACTTATTGATTCTATTGGTTCCAGCTCCCATCATTCCGCGCATACCTCCAGTACCAAATTCAAGATCTTTGTAAAATCGATCTGTTAAATCATCTGAGTTATTTGTAATGAGCTGTTGTATTTCTTGTTGTGTTTCACTAT
>Ga0209532_1001372_pt1 | contig 19033 bp, 18 predicted proteins | sample COG_02_FD_184746 | JGI IMG/M metagenome (GOLD analysis project Ga0209532, IMG submission 184746) | Pelagic Microbial community sample from North Sea - COGITO 998_met_02 (SPAdes) (version 2) | ecosystem: Environmental > Aquatic > Marine > Neritic zone/Coastal water | place: Helgoland, sampling... | reverse complement strand
CATGGAGCAATTATGGGCTAGTTTGCAATCTGGGGAAGCAGATGGCGGTGTTCTCAGACATGCTAGATAAAGCATTGACGCGTTTCACTTTTAATATCAGGGCTCTCCAAAACCCACCCTCGCCAAATGAGCTTCAGAGTAAAGGCTATAGATTCGCTGATATCAAGACCTCAGCCCATGCATCACACAAAACGCATGCTTGTATCTCGCTGAAACAACGCGGTAATTCACTCAATTATGGGCTAGTTTGCAATCTGGGTAAGCAGATGGCGGAGAATTAGGACTTCTTCAAGAAGCAATCAGACTAAAAAGTTAATAATGACACAGACAAGGAAAAGCCCAAAACCAATCTCAAGTTTTCGTGCAGAAAACTTGTGCGCAAGTTTTGCACCAAACGGAGCCATTAGCACTGAAAATGGCGCAATCAGCGCAACGGCTAGAAGATTGACGTAGCCAAATACCCAGACAGGCAGGCCTTCTGCTTCCCATCCGGCATAAACATAACCAAGAGCAGCCGGAATCGCGATTAGGACCCCCAAACCAGCAGACGTGGCAACTGCCTGGTGGATGGATTGTCCAAACAATGTCATGAATAGGTTGTTTAGATTACCACCACCAATACCCATAAAGGTTGACAAGAATCCAATACCAAACCCGACACCTTTGTTTATCATGGGACCGGGTAGTTCTTTAGCGATCACCCAATTACTTTGGTTGAACAGCATTTTGAAGGCGATCAGGGATGCTACAGCCGCAAATACATATTTCAAAACGATTCCTGGAACGAAACCAACAACAGAACATGCAGCGATAACACCAAAGGGAACGCAGAAAACCCAAGATCGCAACAAATCAACATTACCAGCTCCGTGCTTACGATGAGAACGGTATGATCGAATAGCGGTTGGAATGATTATTGCCAACGACGTACCAACTGCCATGTGAACAATGTGTTCCGGCAAGAGATTTTGTAGGGTAAAGGTTGCAACCAATATTGGAACAAGAACCGCCCCACCCCCGATTCCAAATAATCCGGATAACACGCCAGCAAAGCATCCTGCTGCTGCCAAAAGAACTACTGACAGTAAAAAGTTTGATGTGAGAATTGACATTTTTTACACCTAAATACTAAGGTCAGGCTATCAAAAAGTAACACTCGGCATGGCGTGCTATATGTGCCACCTTTGGTCCCAAGTGATAGTTCTTCAAATTTTCAATGAATTTCCTGACAACAATTTTATTCACGCCGATCTCATTTGTTAGATCCAATATGTTGACTTGCACATGGCCGCCAAATTGATGCATTTTCACAGAAATGTTTGATACAATCTGCTGTGCCATTTTACTAAGCAATTTCCTCACTTCTTCTCGATGACTCTGAGTGACATCTTTAGGAACGAATTTCGAGAAATGTCCAATTGGACTTGTTTCTGGCACCACATGAATCAAATGGTTCGTATGCCCCGAGGTCACGAAGGACCTTAGAGACCTGCTCATCATTGGCCAGAAATCTTTGTCAGAGGGGTCCACAGTGACGATCACGTTAGCAGTCATGTCATTAATTCCTCGCAGTCAGAACTTCTGGAAGCCAGAGTGCGATCTCGGGAAATAAAATCAACAAAATGACAGCGATAAACATTAGTACGAACATAGGCGCTGCGGCGCGCGAAATGAAGCCGATATTGCGACCTGTCATGCCTTGCACCAAGAACAAATTAAATCCAATAGGTGGGGTAATTAGGGCCATTTCGCCGACAAGAACCACAAAAACACCGAACCAGATCAGATCAATTCCCGCCATACGGACCAGTGGTTCCACAACAGCCAGCGTGAGCACGATCATCGAGATCCCGTCCAAAAAGCATCCTAAAATCATATACATAACCATCAGGGTCAGCAGTAAAGCCGTTGATGATAATTCCATTGCACCGATCCATTCAGCAAGCGCACGTGGAAGTCCTGTGAAGCCCATAGCAAGTGTGAGAAAAGCAGATCCAGCAAGCAACAAGATAATCATTGACGTCGTTTTCACCGTCCCCATCAAGGTCTCCACCAATACCTGAATACTCAGTGATTTTTGCAATGCAGCTAAAGTAATGGCACCAGCCACGCCAAGAACTGCAGCCTCAGTTGGTGCAGCAATACCTGTGTAGATTGACCCGATGACACTAAATATCAAAGCCCCTATTGGAAATAATTCAGTAAGCCCTTTTAACTTTTTAGAAGCGCTTGCGCGATCTTCGCGTATATTGCGACCTTGTTCAGTAAGAAGGCCCCACCCGACGTTGTAAAGGATGAATAGTCCAGCCAGCATCAGGCCGGGTATAAGGCCCGCCATGAATAAACGGGCAATAGATTCCTCAACCATAATTCCATAAATGATCAAGGTAATTGAGGGTGGGATTAATAATCCTAAAGTCCCTGCACCAGCTAATGTTCCAGCAACCATACTGTCTGGATATCCGCGCCGTTTGAGTTCCGGGATGGTGATCTTGCCAACGGTCAACAACGTGGCTGCCGAAGATCCCGAAATCGCGGAAAACGCCGTGCAACCAACAACATTCACATGCAATAGTCCTCCTGGCATGCGCTGAAGCAAGGGGGATAAACCGTTGAACAGGTTTTCTGACAACCGTGTGCGGCACAGAATTTCCCCCATCCAGATAAATAGCGGCAATGACGCTAATCCCCAAAGCGAGATATGAGTCCACACAGTTGTGGCCATAGCCGGGCCGACGGGGCGCAAGGTGAAGAACTCCATCGCAAAAAAGCCTGCAATCAGCAACGCCGCACCGATCCAGACACCAAATCCGAGGCAGATGATTAGGATGACAGTTAAAAGAATGGCTATTGTTGCTGGGTCCATTTTAAGACGGCTCCTCATCCAAAAGGCTATCTTGAAGCGTCCATGGCGTTTGACCGGTAATACAAAACCGGATTAGATTATGGATCAGTGCGACGCCAAAGATCACAAAACCTAAAGCTGCAGGGAATTGGGGTAACCACAGTGCTAGTCCATCAGATTTTGAGGATATGTCACCAAAGTTCCAAGAGATTTTCACCATCTGCACCATGAACCAAGCAAGGTAAAGGATTGCCAAAGTTGTTAGAACAAGGGCAATCAGCTCTGCACCACTTCGCAACCCTCCGGTCATGCGACCAATGATCAAGTCTACACGGATATGATCGCCAGCCTGAAACGTATAGGCCAGACCAAAGCTGCCTGCAGCGGCCATGGCGTATCCAGCGCTTTCGGTCAGTCCGCCGATATAGACCCCAAAAAGACGCGAGATGATTTTGGTTGCAACAAAGATTGCGATCAACACAATACAAAACGCTGCGATCGCGCCGCAGGCAGCATAAAGCCGACCCAAAGCGCGATCTAGTGAAATGACGAAATTTTTCACTGCCGTCTTACCCAGCCTTATAGGCGTCGATGATTGCTGCCCCAGCGTCACCAGCAGCCTCGATCCATTCGGCGGTCATCTTTGCACCGATTTCATTCAAGCCTGCTTGTAAATCAGCGGACGGATCGGCAATGGTCATGCCATTCTCTGTCATCGTCGCTTTGTAGCCGTCGTTCTGCACTTCCATTTCATCCCAAACACTTGCTTCAGCAGCAGCAGCCGCTTCGGTCACAGTGGCTTGCGTGGCACTATCAAGCGCGTCCCATGCATCTGCGTTCACTATGACACCGGATTTAGGCAACCACGCATTTACCTCGTAGTAGAAATCAGCGTAATCCCAGATTTTCTGCCATGTCCCGATTGCGCCTGAGGCGATCATGGACTCAGCAACGCCCGTCGAAAACGCCTGTGCGATTTCACTGGCTTCTGTCTGCGTCGGCACGGCACCCATCAATTCAGCCAAGCGAGTGGTTGAGGCGTCATAAGCGCGGAATTTGACACCGTTCATGTCATCCACAGTTTTGACTTCCTTTTTAGAAAATAGCCCTTGGGGCGGCCAAACAGGTGCAAACAAAAGCTTCAGCCCTATCTCCTCCAATGCAGCACCAATCGCATCTTTAGACACATCATAGAGTTTACGTGATTGAGCTCGTGTGGTTGCGAGGAACGGAACAGTATCCAAACCCAAGAGTGGTACTTGTTTGGAATGAGCGCCAAGGAAACGACCGCCGATGGGGACTTGTCCTTCACGCACAGCGCGCAAGATGTCGCCGCCGCTATAGAGCGAGCCGCCAGGGTGCAATGTAATCGCCAAATCGCCATTGGTGCGTGTGCTGACGTCTTTACCGAATGCTGCATAAGCCTTTGAGATGAAATTGCCTGCACCGTAAGCGCTTGGCATATCCCACGTTGTTGCCGCCAGTGACATATTTGGAATAAGTGTCATTGCACTGCCTGCAACACCTGTTGCAAGCATTTGACGGCGATTCAATTTGATATCTGTCATGTTAGTCTCCTTGTTTTCTTAGCTTTCTTGATAAGTGCCTTATAAGCTCAACGTCATGCGTCGATTTCCATAAGGTCACGCGGGTAATTTGTTAGTACTTCGCAACCGTCCTTTGTCACACGAACACTGTCACTAATCGCCATCCCAAACCCCTTCCTAAACATCGTTGGGATTACATGGAAGGTCATATTCTCTTCAATTATCAGAGAGTCATCCGGGCGAATGGCGTAGATATGCCCTTCCGCCCAGTTTGGGGGAAAAGCTATACCAATACCGTAAGCTAGGCGGCTTTTGAAGAATTTGTCCAAACCCAGTTTTTTGATGCCTTCTCTGCATCGACGGTCGATTTCACTGGCAGTCTCACCGGGCTTGATCACCTCGATTGCGGTTTCCAAAATACCTATCAGTGCATCAGCCGTGGCTTTGTGTTCATCGCTGGCTTTTCCTACCACTGCAGATCGTGCCATCATGACGTGATACCGATCAACACAAGCGCCACCTTCCAGCAGAACGACATCACCACACTCTATGGTCTTACGTTTCCATAAAGCGAAACACAATTCGCTACGTGGGCCAGTAACAACCATAGGAGGATGACCAATATATTCACTGCCTGCGGCAATAGAGCCATGATAAAGTGCAGCTGCCAAATCATTGTCAGTTCGGCCTGGAGCAATGGTCTTGAGGGCATTATCCATTCCCGATTCAAGAGCCCTGGCGGCACGTCGCATTTTATCTATTTGTGCTGGAGTTTTAATAATACGTTGCGATTGAATAACACCGTCCCAGTCTTCGAACTGGATCTCAGCATCGACCAACCTGCGATAATCGCTTACATTTAAATGTCTCGACAAGGTATCAAGACCAATTTTTCCTGGGGAAAGACTCTTAAGAAATCGTATCAGTTCTTCGCAATGATCTTCAGTGTCTTTTACTTCCACTACATTGGCTATTGTTGGCAGAGCCATCGCCATATCTCGATTCACGACACGGGTAATGACCGTCGGCAAACCTTCTCTCGAGATATACATTCCTTGAAAGGTGAAATAACCAATTGTCTGAAATCCGGTCAGCCAATACATATTCTCAGGATCAAAAATTAAAGCACCCTGCAGGCCGCGACGTACAAGGTCGGATTGAACAAAACGGATGTGATTTAAAAAATCTTTGGCTGGAAACCCTAATTCATCAGGCCAAAAAACGCGACCTGTTTCCGTTGAAGTGTCCGCCAGTTGCAGCATGTGTTATCCTATCCATCCTTAGTTTCTCTTGATCATGCATTGAGTTACATATAACATCAAAGTGAAATTTTTTGGGGTAGAGTAAAGAAAAGTTATGAATATCAGGCAGGTTGAGATCTTCCAGAAAGTGATGTCTTCTGGTTCAGTAACTAAGGCCGCAGGTTTGCTGTGTATAAGCCAACCTGCTGTAAGCAAACATTTAAAGCTCATGGAATATAATGTCGGCTTTGCTCTTTTTGAGCGAAAAGGCAACCAGTTGGAACCAACGTCTGAGGCATTGGCGCTATTTGAGCAAGTCGATCAAGTTTACACTGGTATGGATGCGTTGTCCCGCTTTGCGGACGATTTACGGGACAATCAATTGGGTGAGTTAACCGTCGCTGCGATGCCCTTGCTCGCCCACCAATGGCTTCCTTCGATTATCGGAAAATTTGCAAAAGAACATCCAAATGTTTCCTTGTCAGTGCCTATTAGGAGTACGGAATGGATTACCCGGGCAGTTGCTACGGGACGTGCGGATATTGGCCTTGGTTTGGTGCGCAACAACGATACAAGTGTTATTTCTGCACCACTAATGAAGTTGCCTCTCGTGGCAGTGCATGAGCAAGGTCACAAACTTTCAAGTAATGCAACTTTGAAACTCTCTGATCTTGTCGGACACGATCTGATCACATTGAGCAATTTTGATCGTTGGCCTCTGGAGCTGAACAACATTTTGACTAGCGACAATGTACGACCAAAGCGTCGTCTTGAAGTTTTTACAGCGCACATTGCCTGTGAACTTGCACTACACGGTGCCGGGGTGGCGATCGTTGACCTACTAACGGCCATGGATTTTCAGGAAAAAGGGCTTAACATTAAGAGGTTTGATACCGACATTTCGCTTCAGATCATGCTTCTGCGCCCTAAACATCGCCGAGAAACACGAGTGGCATCCAGCCTCAGAGATAAAATCATACAAGCGGCGCACGCGACCGAAGCGCAAATTCTAAACTACCTAGCATAACAGTTCTGTCGGAAAGCCACCCATAACCTTATCTAAGTGTGCAGTTCGCTTTTGATATTTGCATCACAATAACGACAGGCTGTATAATGGTAAATATTATTGAATCAAAATGATCGGAATAGTTTTGAGCTCGAATTTCACAACAAGACCAGACCTTACTGGTCATTTTGGAATGGCCGCATCAACCCATTGGTTGGCAAGTCAAACCGCCATGCGAATGTTGGAGATTGGTGGAAATGCTTTTGATGCCGCTGCTGCCGGCGGGTTTGTGTTGCAGGTCGCAGAACCACATTTAAATGGCCCACTTGGTGAAGTTCCGATTATTTTTCATAACGCAAAATCAAATAAAACCCGCGTGATCTGTGGGCAGGGTAATGTCCCAGCTAAAGCGAACGCCGAGCAGTTTGTGGCCTTAGGAGTGGAGCAGATTCCCGGAACTGGACTTCTTGCCGCATCAATTCCGGGCGCATTCGATGCGTGGATGTTGATGTTGCAAGACTATGGTAGCTTATCGCTATCCAATGTCTTAGAGCCCGCGATTTCATATGCCCGCGATGGTGTACCCATTGTGCCTAAACTGATGAAATCTATTACGCAGTTGCAAGGCTGGTTTAATCAGGCTTGGCCAGAAAATGCAGCTATCTACCTTCAAGATGGCGCGTTGCCTAGAGAAGGTTCGCTTTTACGCAACCCTGCACTTGCAGATATGTATCAGCGCACCTTGGACGAGGCCGAAGCAACCGGTACAGATCGCAAAAAGCAAATTGCTGCAGCACGCCAGATTTGGAAGACTGGGTTTGTAGCCGAGGCGATTGACACATTCAGCTGTAAAACCAAGCATCTCGACATCACTGGGCAGAAAAACGGGGGTCTAATTACAGGCGATGATCTCGCAGGATGGAGTGCCACATACGAAGATCCAACCTCAAGCGTGTTCTGCGGCAAGACTATTTGTAAGACTGCGCCTTGGGGTCAGGGTCCGGTTTTATTGCAAGGGCTTGCTCTAGCGCAAGCTAAAGGTATATCAAACATTGAGCCTGACTCGGCACAGTTTTATCACACACTGATCGAGGTCATGAAATTAACTTATGCTGACCGGGAAACTTTCTACGGCGATCCAAAATTTATTGATGTGCCTTTGTCGACGTTACTCAGCGACCGATATAATGAGGAACGCGCTAAGCTCATTTCTGGCGTTGCAGATCTAACTTGGCGTCCAGGAGACATCTCAGGGTTTGGTTATCAGGTTGACTATGATGCAGCTTCGAACATTGAGATTGATGAGGCGGCACTCATCGCTGCGGGAATAGGTGAGCCAACGTCGAAAGGCCAAGCTTCTGAAGCCGTCGCCGGGATTGTAAACGGCGACACCTGCCATATTAACGTCGTGGACAAATGGGGGAATATGGTTAGCGCTACACCTTCTGGTGGATGGATGGAATCATCGCCAATCATTCCAGAACTTGGCGTTTGTCTTGGAACCCGGTTACAAATGATGCGCCTTAATCCCGAGGCCCCCGATTTTCTTCTTCCTAATAAACGACCAAGAACAACTTTGACACCAACGCTTGTTCTGAATGAAGACGGATCACCCTATCTTGCCTGCGGGACGCCCGGCGGTGATAAGCAAGATCAATGGCAGTTGGCCTTTCTAATTCGCCACCTGATGTATGGGCAGAGCATGCAGCAAGCAATTGACGCACCCGGCTTTGGATCAAGCCACTGGCCAAACTCTTTTTATCCACGACAGGCCGAGCCAGGGAAAATGTCTATTGAAAGCCGCGTAGGGAAGAAAATTATCGCAGATTTGCGTGCTCGTGGTCATATTGTGAGTGTTAGCGATCCCTGGTCAGAAGGCTGGATTTGTGCTTCCTCGATTGCACAAAATAGACAACTCAGCGCCGCAGCCAGCCCGCGCGGTGTCCAAGCATATGCTGTCGGAAGATAATAATTTAAACTATGAAAATATCATAGTTATTTTATTGCCTGAGCCAATCTGATGTGACTCTGAGTTTCCGCAACCTCTTGCATCACACGGATCTGATCTAATGCCCTATCAAGCCTTTTGAGAGATGATGTACGAAGTTCTGCTACGATATCAAAATTGCCGCTTAGGTTATGAACATCGAGAATTTCATCCATTCTGCGGAGTGCAGCAAGTGTCACCCGATGATCACCAGCATTCAGTCGGATTAGGGTAAAGGCACTGATTTGGTGATCGTGTTCTGTTGCTCCCATTTCCACAGTGAACCGGTGAATGACCTTGGTGTGCAACAGTGCCTCTATACGGTTTTGAACCGTGCCTCGCGATACACCTAATACGCTCGCCAAATCTGTAGCGGTTGATCGGGCATTCCGTGTCAGCAGATGCAGCAGCTTGTCGTCGAGATCGTCCAAGACTCTTCTCCAATCTAGAATCTGAATAACAAAATGTCAGAAAAATACCGAAATGTAAAGTTTTTTACCGTTTTGTTTGACGCTGCGGCGAGATATATTCACATCTGTATTGTGACAAAGGGGAAATGTAATGCCAAACGAACAGCGGAAGACCGCCTATAATGATATCTTGTCAGCCTGCGGCCTCAAAATCCAAGAGTTGCGAGGAAAAGCGCTTGAAGTATACACGCCGGTGGACGGCCAGAAAATTGCCACTTTGGATATGCACGATGTACCCGCCACAGAGGCAATGATCGATCTTGCAGAAGACGCATTTCTGCATTGGCGCAAGGTCCCGGCACCACGCAGAGGAGAATTTGTTCGCTTGCTCGGAGAAGAGCTGCGTCGCGAAAAAGAAAATCTCGGACGACTGGTGACACTGGAATGTGGGAAAATTCTACAAGAGGGTTATGGTGAAGTTCAAGAAATGATTGATATTTGCGATTTCGCTGTCGGCCTATCACGGCAGCTATATGGCCTCACCATCGCCTCTGAACGTCCTGGGCATACAATGCGCGAAACTTGGCACCCAATGGGCGTGTGTGGTGTCATTACCGCCTTCAACTTTCCTGTGGCTCCGTGGTGCTGGAATGCTGCTTTGGCATTGGTATGCGGTGATCCAGTCATCTGGAAACCATCAGAAAAAACACCGTTGACCGCTCTAGCGGTACAAATAATTTGCGATCGTGTCCAGAAAACCTTCGGCGATGACGCTCCCGAAGGGTTGATTCAGACTGTGATAGGCGAGCGGGAAGTCGGAGAAGTGCTCACCGCGTCGAAGAATGTTGCCATTGTGTCTGCCACCGGTTCGGTGCCGATGGGGCATGCTGTGGCCAGCGATATGTCAAAACGACTTGGCCGTACCATCCTGGAACTTGGCGGGAACAATGCAATGATCGTTGCACCTTCAGCAGATCTCGAAATGGCTCTGCGCGCTATTGTGTTTTCAGCGGTTGGAACGGCGGGTCAGCGTTGCACGACACTGCGCCGACTGATTGTTCATGAAGATGTTTATGACGAACTCGTACCCCGACTGGTTAAAGCCTATAGTGGATTGCCAATAGGCGACCCGTTGGCTGAAGGTACGCTCGTTGGTCCCCTCATTGATTTTGAAACACTGAAGTCAATGGAGGATGCAATGGGGCAGGCAAAAGTCGAAGGTGGTATCGTTCACGGCGGCGCAAGGGCGCTTGCGACCGAATTCCCCGACTCAGCATACGTAAACCCAGCGATCATCGAGATGCCCGGGCAAACGGGCATCATGCACACCGAAACCTTCGCTCCTATTCTTTATATTGTAAAATATAGGGAGCTGGAAGATGCAATCATAATGCACAACGAAGTACCTCAGGGTCTGAGTTCCTGCATCTTCTCGACCGATGTTCGTGAAACAGAATATTTTCTATCGGCCTTGGGGTCAGATTGTGGAATTGCAAACGTTAATATCGGTCCATCTGGAGCCGAAATCGGCGGTGCATTCGGAGGCGAAAAGGAAACGGGAGGTGGACGTGAAAGCGGCTCTGATGCCTGGAAGGGCTATATGCGGCGCCAAACCAGTACCGTGAACTATTCACGCGAGCTACCGCTTGCACAGGGCATCAAATTCAAAATCTGAGGTAACAACATGGAAAAAATTGCAGTATTAGGATTAGGTAAAGTTGGCACACTTGCGGCAGAATTGCTTCATGATTCCGGATTCACCGTTACTGGTATCGACATCGCCTCAAGCAAACAAAGCTTCCCTTTCGCCACCAAGGTGCTTGACCTGGGCAACAATGCAAACATCGAACACGAATTTGCCCAACAAGACGCTGTTTTGTCATGCTTACCGTTCAGTCTCAACGTAGCGCTTGCCGAGGTTGCTCACAAAGTTGGGATACACTACTTTGATCTGACAGAAGATGTTCCAACCACTAACCGGATCATCGAGTTGAGCAAAACGTCAAATGCTTTGATGGCACCCCAATGTGGCCTTGCCCCCGGATTTATCGGGATCGTCGGTGCGTCACTGATCGAAAAGATGGATGAATGTCGAAGCTGCAAGATGCGTGTCGGGGCATTGCCCCAACATCCGACAGGTTTGATGGGTTACTCATTCAACTGGTCTCCAGCCGGAGTTGTAAACGAGTACCTGAACGATTGTGAGGTGATCGAAGACGGCGAACGTAAAATGGTTTCTGCCATGGAGTGGTTCGAAGATATCTATATCGACGGCACTAAGCTGGAAGCTTTCACTACGTCAGGTGGGTTAGGCACGATGTGTGAGACTTACGGCAGCCAGGTAGCTAATATCGACTATAAAACAATGCGTTATCCTGGACACGGAAAGTTGATGAACTTTTTCTTCCATGAGTTATTGTTGCGTGAGCGCCCAGATGTCGCCGGTGACATTCTTGTAAAAGCCAAACCACCAGTAAATGATGATGTCGTTTATGTGCATGTTTCCGCAGAAGGTATGATTAACGGTGACCTGCGTCGAGAAGAGTTTGTTCGCGCATACCACCCAGTCGAAGTTGCTGGCAAAACCAGAACAGCCATCGCCTGGACAACTGCAGGGTCAGTCGTTGCGATCATCGAAATGGTGCGCGAAGGCAAGTTGCCAAACAAAGGGTTCCTGAAGCAGGAAGAAATTCCGTTAGAGGCATTCCTCCGAACGCCCACCGGTTCGCTCTACGCCAAATAAGTTGGTTGCTTTTGAGCAGCGACAAGCGAATAGAAGTGCCTTATGCATTGATGTTTCTCCCATCGCATATGGGATCATTTTATTATATCTAAAAAAGTCTCAAAATAGATCAATTCTTGTCATACCTACGAAGAGGTCTGCTGGAAGTTATTTGCGAAAATGTCAGAATTTACAAGGGTGAAACTGGCGAAATTAGCCAACGTTCTCCAATGCTACCGCAATACCCTGCCCAACGCCAACACACATCATTGCGAGTGCTCTACGCCCGCCATTCAGGCTAAGTTCAAGCGCAGCTGACCCAGTGATACGTGCACCGGACATTCCCAATGGATGGCCCAAAGCGATGGCCCCTCCGTTTGGATTCACGCGCGGATCCTCATCAGAGATTCCTAGATCACGAAGGGTTGCAAGTCCTTGACTTGCAAATGCTTCGTTGAGTTCAATAACATCGAAGTCCGCCTGAGTAAGTCCCAACCTCTCAAAAAGCTTCTTTGTTGCTGGTGCTGGGCCAAACCCCATTATTTTAGGAGCAACTCCGGTGGTAGCACCACCCAAAATTTTGGCTATTGGTGTAAGCCCATGTTCCGCAGCTCCCGCAGCGCTCGCTAGTATCAACGCCGCTGCCCCATCATTAACTCCACTTGCGTTGCCAGCGGTGATAGTCCCATCCAATCGAACAAATCCCTTGAGATTGGCCAAAGCTTCGGTAGTAGTTTGAGGGCGAGGATGTTCGTCAGAATCAACAAAAAAAGGGGCTCCCCGCCGTTGTGGTATCTTTACCGGGACGATCTCTTTTGCAAGCCGTAAGTTGGCCATTGCAACACCAGCTTTCTGTTGGGATCGAAATGCAAATGCATCCTGATCTTCACGTGAAATTTTAAAATCATCAGCCACATTTTCAGCAGTTTCAGGCATGCTATCCACGCCATATTGTTCAGACATCAGCGGATTGATAAACCGCCAACCGATTGTAGTATCATACAACTCATTCGTGCGCGAAAAGGCCTGCGTAGTTTTAGGCAACACAAAAGGCGCACGCGACATACTCTCAACGCCACCAGCAATAACCAAATTCATCTCGCCTGCTTTAATCGCGCGGGCGCCAGTGATAATAGCATCCATTCCAGAACCGCAAAGTCGGTTCATCGTTGTTCCCGGCACCGTGACGGGAAATCCTGCAAGTAAAAGAGACATACGCGCAACGTTCCTGTTGTCTTCGCCAGCCTGATTGGCACATCCAAGGATTACTTCGTCTATAGCCGCAAGATCAAGGGACGGATGCCGATCTACTAACGCCTTAAGCGGCAACGCCCCAAGATCATCAGTACGAATGGACGACAACCCGCCGCCATAGCGACCAATGGGTGTGCGAATGTAGTCGCAGATAAAAACATCGACCATCAGCTTAGATCCGGCACTGTGAGGTCTGCAACATCGCCATTGATATGAAGCGTAGCCCCGGTGAGAGATTGCAATTCATCAAACGATAGTTTGGGCAGTTTTTCGCGTAGAAGGAACCGCCCGTTATCGATATCCACTACAGCAAGAGATGTATAAACCCTAGTAATGCATCCAACCCCAGTCAATGGAAACGTACACTTCTCCACTAGTTTGGGCTTGCCGTCTTTCGTGGTGTGATCCGTGATAACGGCAACTTGCTTGGCCCCATGAACAAGGTCCATCGCGCCACCAACAGCAGGTACACCTTTAGAGCCAACACGCCAATTGGCAAGATCGCCGTTTTGCGCAACCTGATATGCACCCAGTACCGCAAGATCTAAATGACCACCACGCACCATCGCAAAGCTATCCGCATGATGAAAAAATGAAGCACCAGCGCTCAGTGTGATCGCCTTCTTGCCCGCATTGATCAAATCCCAATCTTCTTCCCCCTCTGCAGGCGCGGCCCCAAACCCTAACACACCATTTTCGGTGTGATAGGTAATGTGTCGACCTTCAGGTTGAAATTTAGCAATTAATTCAGGGATGCCAATACCAAGGTTTACGTAGGCATTATCCTGAATGTCCTGTGCTGCGCGCCAAGCGATCTGCGGGTTTCTAAGCTTTTCCCAAGTCATGCGTATTCTACTCCCGTACGGATCAACAATTCTTCTTGCTGCGGGTCGGGGACTTCCACGACGCCATCAACGAAGAGTCCCGGGGTAACGACCTCTTCAGGATCTATCCCACCGGCATTTATGATTTTTGATACTTGCACAATGGTCTTTCGAGCCGCCATACACATCAGTGGATTGAAATTGCGCCCCGCAAGCCGATAAGTCAAATTACCATATGTGTCGCCAAGCGCACCTTTGACGAAGGCAAAATCCGCTTTTAGCCAGTGTTCAAGTACGTAGGGCTTGCCATCAAATTCCTGAACCTGCTTGCCAGCCGCCAGCTCTGTACCATAGCTTGCAGGAGTAAAAAATGCAGGGATACCGGCGCCTGCAGCACGAATACGCTCTGCAAGTGTGCCTTGCGGGATCAGTTCCAGTGCAATCTCTCCAGCAAGATACTTGTCAGTGAACGCCCGCGGATCAGACGAACGTGGAAATGAGCAGATCATCTTTGCAACCATGCCCGCGTCAATCATTGCGGCAATGCCGATCTTGCCATTACCCGCATTATTATTAATGACCGTGAGTTTTGCCGGGCTTCCAGTTGCCTTATAACGATCAATCAATGCGTGGATCAGATCAATTGGAGCTCCCGATCCACCAAATCCACCAATCATAAGAACTGCATTATCCGAGACGTCAGCGACCGCAGCTTCAAGAGTTGATATAGTCTTGTCCATTAGGTGCCATCCGTTCCTATATTAGTAGCAATCATAATATAGACTTAATTGTGCGCAGACCATCCAATGTAACCTGACAAAGATGATCGATTTCAGATTGAGTCATGGGGGTCGAAAGCAACCCTGAACATGTTTCAATCATGATAAGGCCATTGTTAAAGAAGTGGTCCAACAGTGCGGACACACACTTTTGCTCATGAGGGCCAACAAATGCATTACGATAGGTCGTTGGGGCAACTTCTTTCAGGTGAATTCGGAACATGGAACCACGCCCTGTTACACATGCTGGTACATCCGCGATCTTGATCGCCTCTGCGATCCCTGCCCGTGTGCAGTCTGCTAAAGTATTCAGTTTCACTACGGCGGCATTGTCAAAGTGCTCCATCGCTATGGATCCCGCAGTCAAGGTAATTGGGTTTGCACTGAAGGTGCCGTAATGCGGGAATGGAGCTGGCCCATTAAGCGGATTCATTACATCTAGTACAGCCGCGCGACCAGCCAGTGCACCAACAGGGAATCCTCCACCAATCATTTTACCCAATGCCGTTAAATCAGGGCTGACGTCATAGGCATACTGCGCTCCAGAAAACTCGGTGCGGAAGGTAATGACTTCATCAAAGATTAACAATGCTCCATTGCTGGTCGCCCAGCTTCTCAACGCTTTCACAAAGGCCTCGGTTGCGGGTATCACTCCAATGCGATGCGGTAAAAGATCCAATAGTACGCCAGCGATCTTATCTTTGTGTTGGTCCAGAATGGCAATTGCACGCTCTGGCTCATTGAACGGAATGACGATCACATCATCTAGTGCGGATTGTGGTGTTCCTTGCGATACTGGAACGCTTGTAGGTGCGTTGGCGTCACCCCAGTTGGCGGGCTTCGATGTTTGGCTTACTTCCGCATAATCATAAAGGCCATGATAGGACCCTTCGACCTTGGCTATCTTTGCACGCCCTGAATAGGCACGCGCTGCCTTGAGGCAGCTCATGACGGCCTCGGTACCAGAATTCACGAACCGGAGTTTTTCAAAGCTCGGATTTCTTGCAACCAATTGATCCGCGTAATCAACCTCGATTTCTGTTCCAATGGAAAACGCCGTCCCATTGGCTAGTTGTTTTTGCACGCCTTCGACTATTGGCTGATATGCATGGCCATGAATTAACGAGGCAACATTATTGGCAAAGTCGATACGTTGGACGCCTTCAATATCCGTAACAATGCAGCCTTCACCTTTTTGGGCATACACTGGATGGGGTTTGCGAAGGATCGTATTTCGGCTGCACCCACCGGGCATAACCTTCTTTGCACGTTCATATAACTCAGCGCTTTTGGTAAGTTCGTTCATCCTAGTTTTCCGGTGCTTCTTTGATCAGATATTTCAGCTTGCCTTCAACGCCATCCCATTTGGTGGCATCAGGTAGAGGGTCTTTCTGATCAGTGATTTGCAGCCAGATCTGGCTCAACTCTTCGTTAATTTCAAGAAAATGTTTCTTATCTTCTGGAAGATCATCTTCATTAAAGATAGCTCCTGCTGGGCAAGCTTCGACACAGTCATCACAATCAATACACTCATCAGGATTGATAACAAGAAAGTTAGCGCCTTCATAAAAGCAATCTACAGGGCATACATCCACACAATCGGTATATTTGCATTGAATACAATTGTCGGTGACGACATAGGTCATAAAGTGGGTCCTCTGTTTGGCCGACAGTGATGCAAATGGCCACTGCCGGGCATAATTTATTCTGCAGCAACTGCCGAAATGGCTGGAATGTCGTACATTGAGTAAAGTTCGGCTTCGTCCACGATGACGCGATCGTCATAGCCGCTGAACCAGATAGCTTCCGGGTTACGCCCAACTATTGTGACCTTAGCTCGGTTCGAGGCATCAGCAGCACCACGCAGAAGCTTGAATACCACCACGCCGTTTTCGCCACCTTTGACACCTGGAACAGGCTCATTTGTGACTGCAGCAACTTCTGTTTTACCTTTGTAATGAGTGATCGAAAGACGCGCGTGGGCTTCAACACCGGATAAGCCCTGCTGGGATTCATTCAATATTTGCCAAGCGCGCTCGATTGGCACATTAAAGGCTTTATGGCCGACGATATCTCGACCACAGAAAAAATAGTGGTTTTCGATTCCGTTGCGCCTCATCTCCCGCTGAAGAATACGTAGCGCTTCAGGATCATCATTGATACCAGCAATAATCGGTGACTGGTTATCAAGGTTGATCCAAGCACGGTTGCCGAACGCTTGAACAGCGGCCAACGCATCTGGATGCCAGACCAAACCACCTTGCGGGTCGTCGATGAATTCACCGTCGGGTCCCTTCAGTAGTACTTCATCCGGGTGGTTAAAGTGCACCATCATACGCAGGTTGACCCGCGGATAGGCCTTATGAAACTTATCTAACATTGCAAAGAACGTCTCGTCGAATCTCTTGGGATGGAACGCCATCTCTTTGGTGCCAATCCGGATGTTTTCAATCCCAGCCTGAGCCAAAGCTGCCAGCCACTGAGCAATGTTCTTATTACCAAGAACCATCGGATCACCACCAGACATCAGGATTTCACGAAGACGCTCGCGGTTTGTTTCCGGATGACGTCCACCATTTTCAGCAACAATGCGGTTATGCTCAGTGATGTAGTCAACAATATCTTTTATCTGCGCCAAACCCTTTGCAGCGACAGTTCCGTCCGCACGAGTGATCTCTTTCTTTGCAATCAGTTCTTCACGATAGCAGAACCGACAATGGGCTGAACATGTTGACGCTACATAAATTAGCCCCAATTCATATTTATGAATCAAACCCTCAACAGGGCTGTAAGTCATCTGCTTTCCAGGGTCTTCAGCGCCATCAAGGTCGTAGGTTTCCTTGGGGCTCGCTTTAACCAAGGTCTGGATTGCCAGTGAATTTTTCGCCTGCTCAAAGTAATGCCGTGTAATTTTAACGGGCATACGCGCCTGAACGTCGCGTTTAGTTCCATCAAGCGCTTTAACGGCGTCCAGCTCATCTTGTGAATAGAAACCTTGCATGTCTTGTGGGACAGTTCCCGCCATGAATTTTTTAAGACCTGTGATGATGTCACGGTCATATTTGCCATTCTGTACAGTCGCCAAAAAGGCGGCCTCTTTTTCAGATGGGGAATATTTTTCTTTTGGGGTCATCTTAAATATCCTTCAAACAATAGCAATTCGGATCATGTCCTGACCCGGAGAATAATAAAATTATTATAGGTATAGACTGCATCTCACAAACGTTGATTTGTTATGGACTCATGATAATAACTCATACTAAAACTACTATAGGGTACGAAAAGCGCCATATGCGTGCTAAAATAGAATGCAAATGACAAATCAAAGGGCATAACATGATTTCCTCACAACGACGTTACATACCTTCAATGGCAGCAATACGTAGCTTCGAAGCCGCTGCTCGACATCAAAGTTTTACCCTCGCGGCTAGTGAGCTAAACTTAACGCAAAGTGCTGTGAGCAGGCAAGTCAAGGAAATGGAACATATAGTCGGCGCACAGCTTTTCAGGCGCACTGGGCGCGAAGTTATCCTAACCCGAGCAGGCACGCGACTGGCCTCTGACCTTAGCAGTGAGCTCGACAACATTAGCAGCGTAATGATGCGCGCGGTTTCAGCAGGGAATATGAACTCAACTTTGCGTGTAGCCACGTTACCAACATTCGCAACACTCTGGCTCATCCCACGCCTACCCGGTTTTTTCAAAAAACATCCCGACATCGAGATCAGCTTTTCAACACGCTTGGAACCATTCGATCTGGCAGAAGAAAACTTCGATCTTGCTATCCATTTTGGACAGAAAAACTGGCCAAACACGCAAATGCGAAAGTTTTTTTCCGAACGCATGATACCAGTTGCGTCACCCGAATTCGTCCATCTGCAGAAAATCCAAACCATCAAGGACGCTAAAAAAGCACCACTCTTGCACACCTCATCGCGACCTACGGCTTGGCAAGACTACCTTGAGAAGGTTGGATTCGAAGGACGCCCCTATTTGACTGGGCGGTATTTTGATCAGTTTTCAATGGTAATTTCGGCTGTTCAGGCATCGCTTGGAATTGGGCTATTGCCTAAGTATTTGGTTGAAAGAGAGATTTCTGAAGGACAACTCATCATGATTGACGACGACGAACTAGTGACTGCAAATAGTTATTATTGCGTTACACCAATTAATCAAGAGGACGAAAACGTCGAAAGCTTCTGCCAATGGATGATCGAGGAGGCTTCACACCTGTCAATGTAAGATGGCGATCCAAATCAATTTGATTAGGATCAGCGTTAACGACCTGTTTCACAGTAGCATTTGGTACACGTATAATTTCTAGTTCACACTTGTATGTATCTACTGAGCCAACATCTCCTGGAATTCGTGGAAAGTGAGTGTCAAGTTGTAGGAGAGTAATACGGTTCAAATGACTA
>Ga0209532_1001371_pt1 | contig 19036 bp, 20 predicted proteins | sample COG_02_FD_184746 | JGI IMG/M metagenome (GOLD analysis project Ga0209532, IMG submission 184746) | Pelagic Microbial community sample from North Sea - COGITO 998_met_02 (SPAdes) (version 2) | ecosystem: Environmental > Aquatic > Marine > Neritic zone/Coastal water | place: Helgoland, sampling... | reverse complement strand
TGGAAAATAATAAAATAGACTACCGGTGGTAGTCGAGAAAATATAAGTTATGAAAGTAGGAATCACCTTTTCAACCTTTGATCTTTTTCATGCTGGACATGTGAAAATGCTAGAAGAAGCAAAACGTCAGTGTGATTATTTAATCGTTGGCTTGCAATTAGACCCTTCGATTGATCGCCCTGAGAAAAACGGACCTTCACAGTCTATAATAGAGCGGTATATTCAACTTAAAGGATCCAAACACATCGATGAGATTGTTCCTTATGTATCGGAGCAAGATTTAGAAGATATTTTACGTTCTTTCAAAATTGATGTTCGAATTATTGGAGATGAGTATAAAGAAAAATACTTTACAGGAAGAGACTACTGCAAAGAAAAAGGAATAGAGATCTATTTCAACTCCAGAGATCACCGTTTCTCTTCGAGTGGACTTAGAAAACAAGTGAAATCAGTAGAACAAAAAAATAAGAAATGAATATTACAATTATAGGATCAGGATATGTTGGGCTCGTTTCAGGGACTTGTTTTGCAGAGATGGGGAATAGGGTTACTTGTGTAGATATAGACCCAATCAAGATTGAAAAACTAAACCAAGGAATCATCCCTATTTTTGAACCTGGTTTAGAGACTATGGTTTTGAAAAATGTAAAGAATAAGAACCTATTTTTTACAACAGGGTTAAACGAAGCTTTACAAAATTCTGAAATAGCCTTTATTGCCGTTGGAACTCCTATGGGAGACGACGGTTCAGCAGATTTACAATATGTTTTAGCTGTAGCGAAATCTATTGGGCAAGCCATGCAAAAAAGATTGATTGTAGTCGATAAATCAACGGTACCTATTGGAACTGCAGATAAAGTAAAGGCTACGATTCAAAAAGAGTTAGAAATACGAAATTCTGATTTAGAGTTTGATGTGGTTTCTAATCCTGAATTTTTAAAAGAAGGAGCTGCTATTGCTGATTTTATGAAGCCCGATAGAGTGGTAATTGGAGCAGATTCTGAGATTGCCTTTAAAAAAATGAAGGAATTATATAGTCCTTTTTTTAGATCCCATGATCGTTTTATAACGATGGACATTCGTTCTGCTGAAATGACAAAATATGCTGCAAACGCGATGCTGGCTACCAAAATATCATTTATGAATGAAATTGCCAATATTTGTGAAAAGGTAGGTGCAGACGCCAATCAAGTAAGAATCGGAATTGGTTCAGATCAGCGTATTGGATACAGTTTTATTTATCCTGGAGTTGGTTATGGTGGTTCTTGTTTTCCAAAAGATGTAAAAGCACTGACTAAAATAGCCAAAGAAAATGGCTACACTGCGCAATTGATCACCGCAGTAGAAGAAGTAAATGATGCACAGAAATTAGTAATCGCTCAAAAAATTGTAACACGTTTTGGAGAAGATTTAACCGGCTTTACTTTTGGTATTTGGGGGTTGGCTTTTAAACCAGGAACCGATGATATGCGAGAAGCGCCAGCCATTTATGTAATCAAAGAATTAGTGAGTAGAGGTGCTGAAATAAAAGCGTATGATCCGAAGGCTGTTAATGAAGCAAAAGAGCATTATTTAAAAGGAGTTCAAAATATAACGTATGTAACATCGAAATACGATGTTTTAAAAAATTCAGACGCACTAGTTTTACTTACTGAGTGGAAAGAGTTTCGTTCGCCAGATTTTGAAGAAATTAAAATACAATTGAAAACGCCTGTTATTTTTGATGGCCGAAATCAATACATTGCTTACGATCTGGAGAATAAAGGATTAGAGTATTATAGAATAGGTAAATGAAAAAAGAATTAATTAGTTCTTCATGGATTATTCTTTCACAATCGGTTAGATTGATCATAGGCGTTTTTGTTGGAATCTATATAGCTCGTGTTATTGGTCCCTACAGCTATGGAAATATTAGTATAGGTCTAAGTATTTTAGGAATTTTATTGCCTTTAATTTTGTTTGGACAACAATCTGTTTTTCCAAGATTGTTACACACAAAATATGATTCTCAAAATAACTTACTTATTAGTTCGCTTATATTTACAATATTTTCAGGTTTTTCAATATTTATTTTATCGTCAATATTCTTTTTTCTATTTGTTGATGTGAATCACATAAATTTATCAATTTACTTCATAGTTTCATCTTCTCTTTTTGTTTTTAAAGAAGTGTATCAAACATACTATATTTCACTAAGCAGAGGAAAAGTCGTATTCTACAGTGTGTTATTATCTTTGTCTATAATAAATATAATAAGATTAGTTGTAGTTAAGTCACCAGACGATTTAATTAATTTAGCCATTACATATCCAATAGAATATTTTCTATTAGCAATAATATATTACATTTTTACAAAACACAACACTGAATATATTAATTTAAAAGTTCTAAAAACTAATTGGAAAAAAATTTATATTGACGGTTGGCCATTAATATTATCAGGATTATCTCTTTCAATAAATCAAAGATTAGATCAATTTTTTTTAAAATGGAATTTAGGATATGAAACTGTAGGTTACTATGCCGCTTCAGTTAAAATAATTGAAATAATTTCAATTCTTCCATATTTGATAGCCAGAGGTACATTCCCTTATTTTATTAAATTATTTCAAACTAATAAAAATAGATATTATTATGAAATCAGTGTTTACTATAAGATTGCATTTCTATTTGGTATATTAACTGGGATAATGATTTATATTTTTTCAGAAGACATAATATTAATAACTTATGGATATGAATACAAAGAATCTATTATATTTCTAAAAGCATATGCATTTAGTTTTCCTTTTTCATTTGTAGGGGCATTAAATAGTTTACATTTAAAAGTTATTGCCAGGTATAAATCAATATTAGGTAGACAAGCTTTAAATCTAATTTTAAATTTAGCTCTAAATTATTTACTTATCAGTAAATATGGAGCTATAGGAGCAGCATATTCAACTATAATAGCATTAGTAAATAGTACAATTATCTATGATTTGTTTGAATATAAAAAATCAAATATTAACAAATTAAAATTTTATGTATTTAAGAACATTAATTGATAATAAATTAGATTATTACAACACATTAATTTTTTATTATAAATTATTTAAAAAAGACATTAAAATAGGTTTCCTTTCTAAAATAGGCAAATACACAAGCATTGGAGTTGGCACTAATATTAATGGCAAGTGTTATATTAATAGTAGAGTAGATAGTCCAGTGAAAATTGGTAAATATTGCGCTATTGCTCATAATTTTAGAATTAGGACTACCAATCACAATGTTTTGTGTCCTAATATTTCTGAAAAGCTACAAAGAAAATTAAAAGGACCTAGTTTATCTATTTCAAAGGGTTCTGTTGAAATTGGAAATGCCTGTTGGATTGGCGACAATGTTATTATTTTGAGTGGAGTTAAAATAGGTAATGGTTGTGTTATTGCTGCAGGAAGTGTAGTTACCAAATCATTCGAGTCATATTCAATCATCGGGGGGGTACCAGCTAAATTATTAAAAAAACGGTTTAACCCAAGCACTATCGAAAAAATTGAAAAGTCAAAATGGTGGGATTGGTCTAATGAGGAAATGATCGAAAGAAGGAATGAAATAATTTATGAAATTTAAAACTAATTTTCTTAATTTTTACAATAAATTAAATATTTCTATAACTGGAAATGGAATAATAACTAGTAAGTTTTTAAATGAATTTCAACAATTCAGCGTATTAGAAATTAATAATAATAATCCTTTAGTAAGTGTAGTTATCAAAAAAGACATTATAGTAAAATTAAAGAAGAGTAAAATATTATGGAAAAAATATTCAGTTTATTCTACTACTAATTCTTTACTCTTCTACAGTGCATCTGGAAATTGTTATATAGAATTAACTAAGAAAAATCATATTATTAGTGAAGTAATCATAAGTAACAGCAATGACTATCTCTTTGTAAGAGATATAATTGAATATGTTATAAGGCTCAAGTTCATTGAAAATAATATTGTGCAAGTTCATGGAGCAGCGTATTCCTTTAATGAAAGAGCATTTATAAAAATTGGAGCAGCAAAATCCGGTAAAACTGAATGGGTAGTTAAAAAAACTACTAATAATTATTTAAATAATTTCATAAGCGATGATAGGCTTTATGTTAATTTACAATCATATGCATATCCAAATTGGAGATATATTACAATTAATAGACCATCTATTCATCTTTTAATATTCGGAAAAAACTTAAAGTATATTCTATGGAATATGTCAAATAATTTTTCAAATTATAAGGTTTTTAGAAAAATATCAAATTATTTTGAAAATAGACCTGTCAAAATTTATGCTAATGAAATTAGAAATAAAGAAAATAGAGTTTTAAAAATAAAAAAAACATCTCAAAGTAAAGAAATTACAGGAGATCTGATCATAAATATTTCTAAAGAAGAGTGGAATAATTCTTTAAAAGAATTATTTGACAACTTTGAAAATGATAATATTTGGAAGAGAGAATTCATTAATTTAATTTATAAAGAAAATTTAATAATAAACTCAGTTTTTTAAAATGAATATTATAATTTTAGGAGCGGATGGAAGTGGTAAATCAACATTGTGTAAATTAATTAAATCAAGCTTAATTAATTATGAAATAGTCAATTTAAAAAAAAACAAATCATCAAATTTTTTTTTAGACATTCTCATTGTTGATCTTTTTGAAAAATTAGAAAATAAATATATCAGAAGATTTTATCTATATACTATACTGCACTTTACAGAGTTTATTCGAAACCTGATTATTATATTTTCACAAAATAATTTAATATTTGACAGACATCCTATAGATAGAATAGCAATTGCTATTGAAGGCTTATTAAATCTTAAAAAAACCAAATCAATATTCTATTTTATAGACGTGTTTATTAGAATTATTTGGGCTATTCCAAATTTAATTTTTCTGGTAAGTTTTGATAAAATTGTTTTTGTAAATAGATCAAATAAAGAGATTTATAAATCAAGATGTGATGATTATGTGTCGATAGAAAAAGTGGCTAACAAAAAAAAATCATATAACATAATTTACAAATTCATTTCAAAATTCAAAAAAGATATTTATTTAGTTAATAATAACACCAATATTAAACAACTCGAAATTCAGATTAAAAATTTCTTATGAAGATTAAAAGAATAGTTAACCTTATAGTCAAACTTAAAATATTTAATTTTATTTTTATTATAATAAAATTTATTAGTGAGTGTCTTCCTGATTCAAAGCAAAAAATTATTGTTTTTGGAGCGATGAATGGCAACTTTTATGGCGATAATGCCCGACACTTATTTGAATATTCGCACAAATCAAAAAAAAATCATCTATCAATATGGCTTACAAAGGATTATGTTGTTTACAAAAGACTTAAGGCTGATGGTTATAATGTCCATTTAATGTATTCATTGAGAGGAATATATTATTCTCAGAAGGCAGAATGGGGATTTTATACAGATAGTTTAAGAGATTTGTTTCTTTATCCAAAACTTGCAAATAAACAAATAAAACTTATTGCTTTGCGACATGGTAGAAGTGTTAAAAGAGTCAGATTTGCAAGAAAATTGCATAAAATTAGTACTAAGGAAACTATTGAGAGGGTTTTAGAAACTAAATTAATAAAATATGCAATTAGCACCTCTAAACCAGTTTCTACTTGGCAAGAGGAATGTTTAAACCTAGGAGATTTAAAGAAACATATCGTTACAGGATATCCTAGGAACGATAATTTAGTTTCAGGAATATTTAAAAGAATTAATGTTCCTGAAAAATTCAAAAATTCAAAGAAAATACTTTATGCTCCTACATGGAGACATGGTCGATCAATAACTCGCTTTTTTCCTTTTGAATCATTTGATGTTAAATCTTTCAATGATTTTTTACAAAAACATGATATAACAATTTGGTTGAGATGCCATTCAACAGAAATATACACTGACAAGTTTCAAAAACTTAAAAGTAAATTTTCTTTCATAGATTCCAGAATTTTATTCGCAGACCATGATTTGTACCCAGATGTTAACTCAATTTTAAATAATTTTGATGGCTTAATATCAGATTTTTCTGCTTTATATCATGATTTTTTATTATTAGACAGACAGATTATATTAATTCCTTATGATTTAGATGATTTCGAAAAGCAAAATGGTTTCTTTTATGACTATTTGAACCTTGCACCTGGAGAAGTTGTTAGAAATATTGAAACTTTTAAAAGTGCATTATCTCGAGTACATAATAATGATAAAAAATTTGAAGATAAAAGAAAAAATCTTAAAGGTATAATTCATAAGTACGACGATAATAAATCATGTGAAAGAGTATTAAATTTATTAAAATGAGAGAATTAATATCAACATATTGTAATCAATTTTACAACGATAGTAGTGAACCAATTTTGAAAACATCAAATGGGATATATGAAACCAAAGAATCAAATTGGAGGTCACTTTCACATGAAATTCAATATTTGAAATTTGCAAAATCTAATGATCAACGACTTGATAATTTAATTTTAAAGCTAAAAAAAGAGTTGTCTGAAAGCGATGTTCATAACCACTTAGATTCCGTCGACAGTTCTAATGGTGTCATAGGGGGAGCATGGTTAGTTGATGGATTAATTAGTGCATATGAACATAGTAATGATTCTGTTTTTCTTGAATATTCGGAGAGTATTATAAGAGATCATAAATTTAATAAGAAAACTAATTTATGGTCTAGACCGAATAATGGAAGAATAGATCAAACATTAAATCATCAAATTTGGTTTGCAGGCTCGGTATTTAAGTTTTCTGAAAAAATAACCGAAGGTGAGTTTAAAAATGAATTAATATTAGAATTAACTAATTTTCTTGATAATTTATTAGATAAGTTATTTTTACATGATAATGGTATTGCACATCATAGAAGTCTCAATAAGTTTGATTATAAAAGTTACCTAAGAAATATTTTTATTGGTAGAAAAAAAAATATTTCTCATGATGTAAATCTAGTATATAAATCAATTGGTTATTTTCCTTTTTTAATGCTTCCATTAATCTATTTAGAGAATAAATTAGAAAGCACCTTGTTTTTTAAATCAGCTAAATGGTCAAAAATGAAAACGGCAATACTTAATGAAAATTTACTTCCACTATTATGTTCTGAAATGAAATATGGAATTGGTTATAATCTTTCGATATTAGAAATGTATACTATATATGAACATTATAATCTTCCATTTCCAGAAGAATTTGCTGATAAACAAATTGAAGTGATTAATAAATTATCTAACAAAAAACTAAATCTTGCTGTGTTGAAATGTTACGAACTAAATTATCTTAGGAGCTAATGGACTTAATTTTAATTATAGGTGGACCTAATTTAAGACAAATTAAAACAAGATATCGAAGATATGAGATTTACGAATTTTTAAAAAATAATACAAACAAAAGAGTCTTATGGTGTTCAGGTTCTAACATAAATAAACAGATTCAATTTTTTGATGATGAGATAATATTTCCACAATCAGATTATTTTAAAGGATTTGAACCAATTAATATTTTTAATATTAAAAAAGAATTAAATAGTTTTTGTGAAAAATATACCAAGGTTAATGTGATTTATACCCTTCACAGGTTGTCTTATATTATTGATTTAATTCCGAAATCTAATTTTTTTTATGATGCGAGTGATAATTGGGTTCATGGTAATCTTATTTCATTAATACTTCAAAGATTTTGTGAAAAAAAAATAATAAAAAATTCCAATAAGATCTCATGTTCGTCTCAATACATATATGACAGAATAAAGATTAAAAATACTTCTAAATTTTCTGTTATTAAAAGTGGAGGTAACATAAGGCAGCAATTAAATAAAGAGAGAAACCACGCTGTTATTATTGGTGATTTAGATAATAAAAAGTATGATTTGAGCAACTTAATTAATACCAAAACTAAAATTTATCATTACGGTAAATCACTTCTGACAGGAAATGATTTAATTATTTATGAAAAATTGAAGAATTCAGGTATTCTGTTTTCAATGGATTATCTCTCACAAGACGAACTATTTATTGAGCTGTGTAAGTATAAAACTGCTATATTACCTTATAATAATAATGAATTTTGCTCTGGTATATATCCAGTCAAAATATATGAACTTATTAATTCAGGGGTTTTAATTTTATTTTATGGAACTATAGAATTGAAAGAGAATTTAGAATTAGGTATTATTAAATATTCAACTTTTCAGAAATATGGTTATAACTTTCTATATAACAAGGTTGTTTTGGAAAAAAGAAAACAATTTTTATCTGAAAACACATGGGATACGGTTCTTGAAAAATTAAAAAATCATTATGGATTATAAATATATAGTAAAGTTTATGGATCACACTGATCTAAAAATTTTAAAAAATGTATTGGATAAAGTTTTTTTGTCAGACACTTTATCGGAAAAACAATTATCAAACAAACACTTGTCAAATAATCCGTCAATAGTTGTTTTTGTATATAAAAACAATAATTGTGTAGCTGCAAGATGTACAATGATATGTAACCCAGCAAATAATAATAAGTTTTATCAACATTGTGAAACTGCTGTAATTAAAGATCATAGATCAAAGGGAATATTTACTAAAATGACTACTAAAGCTATAGATTTTATTAAACAATTTGATAATAGTGCAAAATTTATAAATTTTCCAAATAAGCAAAGTTTAGGTGGATATCAAAAACTAGGCTATTTTTCTGACCATATATATAAAGGTTTTGTGGCTTTTAAAATATTCTCTCCTAGTTTATTTAATATTAATTTAAAGAATCTTTTCATTGAATATGAAGAAAGAAGAATTACAATTAAAAAATCAAAATTATTTAATAGAACATTTGAAGTTTTAGACTATCAAAAAAAGGAAGATCTAATGAGGTTATCACTTTTTTTGTTTTTAAAAGGGTATTTGTTGATAAACGTAAGTATAAGAGACACTGGTTTTATATACAGAAAAAAAAATAACATCACATTTGATAAAAAACATGATATTATTGAAAATTTTAGACCACATTGGATTGACACTGTTAAATTCTCCTAGAATATTTTATTTCCATAGCTTTGGAAGTGAAAAGGACGATATGGAGTTGTCAGTTTTTGAGGATATTGTAAAAAATTTCGACAGACTAGGATATATAATATGTTCTCTTGAAAAGCTTCATTTACATAAGAAGAAGGCGATTTCGTTTACTTTTGATGATGGTTATAAAAATAATCTCGATGCTATAAAAATATTGAATAAATATGGATTTTCTGGAACTATTTTTGTTTGTTCAGACTTTATTAATTCTCCAGCGTTAAAACATAAAACAAATCTTTATCAAAATAGAGAATTCTTAAGTGAAAATAATTTAATAGAAATTACTGAATTGGGATCTGAGATTGCCAGTCATGGTACAAATCATTCAAATTTTAATCACTTAACTAATAAGGAAACAAAATATCAATTGAGTGAAAGTAGAAAAAAAATAGAAGATATTATTAATAGGGATGTGACTAACTTTGCATTTCCTAATGGCCAGAGAGGTGCGTTTAAGACTAAATATAATTACGAGTCTTCTGGGTATAAGTATATTTGTACAACTGTATGGGGAACATTTAAAGCTAATAATATTATACAGAATAGGTGTGAAGTAAGAGCTACAGATGATTTTAAAATAATCTATATTAAACTCGCAGGGTTATTTATTCACAGATGGATATATGATAGATTAACTAATAGAGGGAACTTATGGTATTAAGGTTAATTCTAATATTTTCTTGTATTAGCATATATGCTGGGGTTTCTGGATACCAAATACACCATTTTATTTTTTATCCTACACTACTCTACTATCTTTTTTTTGGTAATACAAAAATGAGTGAATTAACTTATTTCCTTCCCTTGCCTGTATTCTTAATTTTTACCTTTTTATCAGGAAAATCTTTAGATCTTGGAGCTCTAGAAATGTATGTTTTTTTTGTTTCATATATTTATCTAACGGGTAAACTTCATGAAATAGAGTTGCAAAAATTAAAATCTGCTCATTTACAAATAACTATACTTTTAGTTTTGACTATTTTAATTCATTTTTTGGGTTTTGATATAAATGAATATATAAGCTTTCAGAATCCTAATAGTGATTTAGCTGAGAGAACACTTAGAAACTTTCGATATGTTGGAGTCTTTGGATCTCCATTCGAAGCTGGCGTTATTTGTTTTATACTGTTGTGGTTTGGAAAGAATAAAATTAATATAATCTTACTGATTTTAGTTTTTATATCAGGTATTCTTACACTTTCAAAAGCATTCCTTTTAGGCATTCCTTTTTTACTTTTTAGGTATGATTTAATAAGGTTTAAACTCAGAAATATTATTATTTTCTCAACGGTTTTCTCAATTATCTTCTTTTTTGGTATATATTTTTTAGAATATTGGTCAGGAATTACAAGGTTAGTAGACCTTTTAACCCTAAACTCAACAAATAATTCTGTTATTGATCTCTTATTTGCAGGAAGATATGGTTCTGAAGAGAGTACTGTGTCTTCACGTTTAACTTTATTTAATTTTATTGTTCCCAATGGGTTTGTTAGATCTGATTATCCTTTAGATTCATTAATAATTTATTGTCAACATACATTCGGTATATATGGAATTCCTCTTCTAATTAGTATATACTATAGTTTCTATAAGTTTAACAAAAAACTATGTCTTTATTTAGTTTTAGCTTCTCTAGGTGCGCCTATTATTTTTAAAAATTATATTGCACAGGCATTAGCAATACATACAAAATTAAATAAATGAAAAAACTAGTTTTAGACATATCTTATATAGTGTCAGGTGGAGGAAAAAAGTATGCTCTCCAATTTATTAATCAACTAAAAGATGATTATGATTTGACTATTTTATCTAATAATATTTTTGTTAGAAAAAATGCAACCATTTGGTCAAATCTTATAAATAGAGAAACTATAATACATAAACTTAACCCTGATATAATATTAAATATTAGTAATGTTCCTTATCTTTTTAAAAAAAAACATGTCGTATTTTTTTTACATCAACGATATTATATTGACAACACTGGTTTAAAATATACAAGAGGTAGTTTTAAATTTAAAATAAAACTTAAAAGTTTATTCTTTAAAACTTTTATTAGATCAAATTATAAAATCCTAGTCCAAACTAAAGTTATGAAAGAACTTTTGTTAAAAAAAACGAGGTTAAACTCAACAGTATCCTCATTTACAAATTTTAATTATCTTGATAATAACAAGAAGAATCAAGTTTTAATACACAATGATAATGTTCCTCATAAAAAAATAAATTGGAGTCATGAAATATTTGGATGGATTGAACGCAACTCATACGATCTAATAGTCGTTGGAGTCCAACCACCATTAAATATTAAATGCAATTATTTAGGGTATTTGGAAGAATTAGAAATGAAAAGTGTTTTATCAGAATCAAAAGTGATTTTGACATTCACAAACTTTGAGAGCTTAGGCCTTTTATATGTTGAAGCTTGTCTCAATAAATCTATTCTGATAGCAAAAAAAATAGATGTGATTAATGAGGTTGTAAAAAATTATTATAATTTAAATGACAATACTTTAATACATAAGAAGATATCAACCCTAGAGCATTCAAAATTCTCTAAATCATTTTTAAAAAACAAAACAAGTATAAAACAAATTATAGATGAAAAATAAAACTTTGTTAATTACAGGCGGAACTGGTTCGTTTGGAAATGCCGTTTTAAATAGATTTTTAAATACAGAACATTTTAAAGAAATCCGTATTTTTTCTAGAGACGAAAAAAAACAAGAAGATCAAAGAAGACGACTCTCTAATCCAAAAGTTAAATTTTATATTGGAGATGTTAGAGATCCTTTGTCAGTAGAAACTGCAGTTAGGGGAGTTGATTTTATTTTTCATGCCGCAGCTCTAAAACAAGTTCCCTCTTGTGAGTTTTTTCCAATAGAGGCAGTTAAGACAAACGTGTTAGGTACAGAGAATGTACTAGAAGCTGCTATAAGAAATAAAGTCAAAAAGGTTGTTGTATTGAGTACTGATAAGGCTGTATACCCTATTAATGCAATGGGGATTTCTAAAGCAATGATGGAAAAAGTATTAGTTGCTAAATCTAGAAATGCTGGGGATACTGTTATTACAGGCACACGTTATGGAAATGTTATGGCCTCAAGAGGTTCTGTAATACCTTTATTTGTTGATTTAATTAAATCAAATAAAAATTTAACACTTACAGATCCAAATATGACACGTTTTATGATGACATTAGAGGATGCTGTTGATCTAGTTTTATTTGCATTTGAGAATGCAGAGCCCGGAGATATGTTTGTGCAAAAAGCACCAGGAGCTACAATTGAAACCTTGTCAAAAGCATTACTAGAATTGTACAGAAGTAATAGTAAGTTAAAGATTATTGGAACAAGACATGGAGAAAAATTATATGAATCTTTATTAACAAAAGAAGAAAAGTTAAAAGCAGTAGACATAGGTAATTATTATCGAATTCCCTCTGATAATAGAGATTTAAATTATGCAAACTATGTTTCTGCTGGAGAAGGTAGCACTAATGATATTGAGGATTACAATTCTCATAATACAGATCGTTTAGATGTGGAAGGAATGAAAAAATTATTACTTAAATTAGATTTTATTAAAGAAGATATAAGTGAATAAAACAAGACCACATATTATCAAAGGTCGAAACTACACCGACGAACGTGGAGAACTTGAATTCTTCAACGAATTTGATATGTCTCCAATAAAACGTGTATACTTTACTACACATTTTGATATAGAAGTGATTCGTGCTTGGCAAGGACATACAATTGAAAGTCGTTGGTTTCGTTGTGTCAATGGAGGATTTAATGTAAAACTAGTTGAAATTGATAATTGGGAAAATCCATCGGATGATTTAAAAGTATTTAAATACGAATTAACGGCTGAAAAACAAGAAATTTTATATATTCCAAACGGTTATGTAAATGGTTTCAAAGCATTGAAGGCAGATTCAAAACTCATGATTATGTCCAATTACGGATTTAATGAAATAGAAAACGATCAAATACGATTTGATCATAATAAATGGACCGAATGGGACAATTAATAACAGTAGGAATAACAGGGCAAAGTGGTTTCATGGGAACTCACTTATACAACTTTCTAGGTACTAAATCAGAAAAAATTGATCGTCTTAATTTTCAAGATAACTACTTTTATAACGAAGTCGATCTTCAAAATTTTGTAAAATCATGCGATGTTATAGTTCACCTTGCTGCGATGAATCGACACGAAGATGAGCAAGTAATATATAACACCAATATTGATTTAGTAAAAAAAATAATCAACGCTTGTGAAGCAACAAATTCAACTCCAAAAATTATTTTTTCATCTTCAACACAAGAAGAAAAAGATAATTTATACGGTAAATCAAAACGGGACGGAAGAAAATATTTTGAAGGTTGGGCAATTAAAAATAGTTGTAGAGTTTTATCATTAATCATCCCTAATGTATTTGGGCCTTTTGGAAAACCATTCTACAATTCATTTATAGCAACATTTTCGTGTCAAATTATTGCAGGAAAACAACCAACTGTTGTCAATGATAGTAAGGTAAACTTAATCTATATTAATAAGCTTTCACAAGTGTTTTACGATAAAATATTAGAGGAAGGTAATGAAGATACAAACTCGTATTTAGTCCCACATACCTCATCACGCAAAGTATCTGAAATCTTGGATTTACTAAAAAAATTCAAAATACAATACTTAGAAAATGATCAAGTTCCAAAAGTAGACTTAAACTCATTTGAATTAGATTTGTTTAACACATTTACTAGTTTTATTCCAAAAGATTATTTTCCAATAAAATTCAAAAATCATACTGACGAAAGAGGTGCATTTGTAGAAATCATGCGTGCTGGTTCGCCAGGACAAACATCTTATTCTACAACATTTCCAGGAATTACTAGAGGTAATCATTATCATACTCGAAAAATAGAACGTTTTGCAGTCATCAGTGGGAAAGCATTAATTCAGATTCGTAAAATTGATTCTGACAAAGTTTTTGAATACATACTAGATGGAGCAGAACCAGCTTATGTTGATATGCCAATTTGGTATACGCATAACATTAAAAATATTGGAAACACAGAATTAATAACATTATTCTGGATAAACGAACCATACAATCCAGATGACGCAGACACATATTTTATTAATGTATAATTAAAAAATTATGAAAAAATTAAAAGTATTAACAGTTGTAGGTACAAGACCAGAAATTATTAGGTTATCATGCACATTAATTGCCTTAGATAACAGTGATGCCATAGATCATATCTTGGTTCATACTGGTCAAAACTATGACTATGAATTGAATGAAATATTCTTTGAAGATTTAGGATTGAGAAAACCGGATTACTTTTTAGAAGCAGCTGGAAAAAATGCTACAGAGACTATTGGAAATATTTTAATCAAAATTGATCCAATCTTAGAACAACAAAATCCAGATGCATTCTTAGTGTTAGGAGACACTAACTCTTGTTTATGTGCAATTCCTGCAAAAAAACGTAAAATTCCTGTATTTCATATGGAAGCTGGGAATCGTTGTTTTGATCAACGAGTACCAGAAGAAACTAATCGTAAAATTGTTGATCACGTATCAGATATTAACCTGACATATAGCAGTATTGCTCGTGAATACTTGTTGAGAGAAGGGTTGTCGCCTGATAGAGTGATTAAAACAGGAAGTCCGATGTATGAAGTATTGCATAAATTTTTACCCAAAATTGAAGCTTCAAGTGTACTAAAAAAGTTAAGCCTAGAAAAAAACAAATTCTTCGTAGTATCATCACACAGAGAAGAAAATATAAGCAACCCTAAAAACTTCAAAGGATTAATTGATTCATTGAATAAAATTGCAGAAACATACGATTATCCAATCATAGTTTCTACACATCCTCGAACACGAAATATGTTGAATAATAAAGGCATGAAAGTACACAGAAACATTCAGTTATTAAAACCACTAAGTTTTTCTGATTACAATGCATTACAGATGCATTCTTTTGCTGTATTGTCGGATTCTGGAACTATTTCTGAAGAATCTTCTATTCTAAACTTTCATGCGCTTAACATACGTGATGCACACGAGCGTCCGGAAGCAATGGAAGAAGCTTCTGTAATGATGGTTGGATTAAACCCCGAGCGTATAATGCAAGGATTAGCAGCATTAAATGCGCAAGAAAGAAGTCCAAAAAGAAACTTTAGAGAGGTCAATGACTATTCTATGCCAAATGTCAGTGAAAAAATAGTGCGTATTATATTATCATATACAGATTATATAAATAGAGTAGTATGGCAAAAAAAATATTAGTTTATACAAATCATTATTTTCCCGAGAATTTCAAAATTAACGATATTGTTAACCATTTTGATGATCAAGAATATTCTGTAAAGGTGATAACAGGTATTCCTAATTATCCAAGTGGTAAAATTTTTCAAAATTATGGATACTTCAAAAAAACTAATGAAATTAGAGGTAATGTAAAAATTCGTCGATTACCTCTTATAACAAGAGGTAGAGGGTCGAGTTTTAGACTATTTTTAAACTATCTGTCCTATTTTTTTTCTGTTTTAATCTATACAGTTTATTTGATAATTTTCAATAAGAAGTATGACATGATATTTGTTCACCACACAAGTCCAATATTCATAGCCATAAGCCCTTGTTTATATAAGACTTTTAATAAACACGTGAAGATGATTTTATGGGACTTGGACATTTGGCCAGAATCACTAGAAGCGACGGGAGCGATTAAAAATAAGAAAGTTCTAAAGAGTGTAAAAAGACTAGTCGAAATTTTATATAACAAATTTGACATCATACTTGTTGGGTCTAATAGTTTTGTTCAAATTGTAAAAAAAAGAGTTAAAAATATTCCAGTAGTTTATTTTCCAAATTGGGCTGAAGATATTTTTGAAGGGGCTTTAATAAATAAATCACCACCAAAAATCGTAACACAAACTGAAAATTTAAAAATTATGTTTGCAGGTAATATTGGTGAAGCTCAAGATGTTTATAGTATTCTGAAATTAATTGATAAATGTAAAGACAAACATATAGACTGGGTTTTTGTGGGAGATGGTAGAATGAAGAACTGGCTTGAAAGAGAATTAAATTTAATTTCAATCTTAGGAGAAATTAATTTTTTTGGGAGCCACCCTATCGAAAAAATGCCATTCTTTTTTAAACAAGCAGACATAATGTTATTATCATTAAAAAATGAAGATATATTTAGTAAAACAGTTCCTGCAAAACTACAAGCTTATTTGGCAAGTGCTAAACCTGTATTTGGAATGATTTCTGGCGAATCTAAAAGAATCATTATCGATTCAGGTGCAGGATGGTGCTCTAATAGTGGTGATATTGAAAGCGCATATAATAATATTTGTGAAATTTTAAAGTGTAATTATAAAGAGCTTTCAGAAAAAGGATTCAGAGGGTTAAAATATTACGATAAAAATTTTAGTAAACATTCACGTTTTTCTCAGATAGATAACATTTTAAAAATATTATAAACACAGTCATGCCATTCGATCCAAATTCAGCAAAGAAAGCAGGAAAAAAATCTAAAAGAGGTCCTGCAAAAAAAGAAGGACCTTCCATCAAAGAAAAGATGGAATTGCTCTATGAAAAAGTGCTGGATGATCTGCTTATAAATCAAGACAAGCTTACAAAAACAGAACGGGTAAAAGTATTTGTTACCCTTTCTAATTATATCTTCCCCAAAACAAAGTCTGTACGAGACAAATTCACCCTAGAACAATTAAAAGAGAAAAGAGAGGATCATTTTAACCAAGATCCAGATCCTACCAAATGATATTTTTCAATTAAAAAAATAATCAGTTGAATTATAAAGAAACTTTATTTTTTATTGCCAAATGTTTGACTATTTCTTTGGAAGTTGAGAATAGGAAAGCAATAGAAAAACATTTAAAATCAGAAACGATAGACTGGGATGCTGTTGTAAAAGTGAGTACGAGTCACTACGTATTTCCTGCAATGTATTGTAATTTAAAGCGAGTCGGTTTTTTACAATATTTACCCGAAGAGTTGGTGAACTACATGGAGCATATTACCAATTTAAACAGAGAACGAAACGAGCAAATCCTTAAACAAGCACAAGAATTAAATACCCTGCTATTGGCAAATAACATTACACCAATATTTTTAAAAGGAACAGGTAATCTGTTAGCGGGTCTATATGAAGATATAGCCGAGCGAATGGTGGGGGATATTGATTTTATCTTTTCAAAAGAAGACTATCCAAAAGCGATTACTGTTATTAGAGAGTTCGGGTATTCTGATGTAAATAAGTATAAATATCATTTTCCTTATGAAAAACATTATAGAAGACTTCAAAAAGAGAATAATATTGCAGCTATAGAGATTCATAAAGAACTTTTAGACATAAAAAAATATGTCAATGAATTTAATTATAGTTTTGTAGAGAAAGATAGTCAGGTTATAAATGGCATTGCTGTTCTGAGCTATGCAAACAAACTTAATTTATCGATTATTGCCAATCAAATAAACGACAGTGGTTTTTATTATAAAACAATGGCTTTACGAAATGTCTATGATGTTTTTTTATTGTCTAAAAAAACGAATGCAAAAGATGCGATGAATACATTAGACAAACTAAGTTATCCCTTAAATTGTTTTTTAGCAGCTTGCTACGAGGTTTTTGATAGAGTAGAGAGTTTAGAATACAACAAAACAAAAAAGGCAGCCTCTTATTTGAGTGTTTTTAATAGTCAGTTTGCCAACAGAAAAAGAACAAAAAGGCGTCACAAACTCATTAAGTCTTATCTTTTTATAAAATTAAGAGTAAACATTATTTATAAGTCCATCATCTATAAAGAGTATCGAGTTTGGTTATTTAAAAGACTGACTGATAAAAACTGGTACAAAGAAAAAGGAATTCAGTTAGGAATAAGAAATTAACATTACCAAATCACTCCCACCTGCTGCATAAATAAATCAGCTAGTGCGTCTTTATTCTGATGCGTTCCAATATAAGTCAGAAAAGTACTTTCTTTAGTGTGTCCCGTTATGTTCATTAATAACGGTGTTTCAATTTTTCCATAATAGTTAGACGCAAAAGAGCGTCGCATTATATGTGAGGTTACAAATTCATACTTCGGCGCAGATACAACTTCCTTCCTACGAGTCTTCGGATTGTTCTTAAACCCAGACACCAATCCTTCAATTCCTGCCATTTTACAAAGTGCCTTGATCTGTTTATTAAATACCACCTGTGATACTCTTCTTGGAAATTCATTCTCTAGAATTTCAATCACTAAAGGGTCTGCCACTCCAACAGTTACCGCCTTCTTTGTTTTCTGTTGTAATATATCTATATATAATCCAGTAGGGGCTTTTCTAAGATTACTTGGGGTTAATTTTAATAAATCAGAAACACGCTGACCGATACACAAACCAATTAACAGCCAGTTATAACTATCTGTATATGCTGCTGGGATATGCTTTAATCCCTTTAATGCTTTGATCTCTTTCGGATTTAAAATATGAAGAATTCGATCTGAACTTTTCTGTTTAAAAGACTCGATATAATTAGAATAGGGGTGTACTTCTAAGCCACTTTTCTCAGCATCTCTTAAAATAATCTTCAATAATTTTAAGAGTTGACCGCAGTAATTATCACTATACTGCTGTTCAATTTTTAGAAAACGAGTAAAAGATTCGGCGGTATATTTATCAATAGCGTTCAAATACAATTTCTCTGATTTCTCAAATTCATAGGCTTTTATAATCCGAAACAACGATTTATATGTCCGAATGGTATTATGTGCCAAACCCACTGTTCCATATCCTTGAACTCTTTTTGTGGCAGAATTGGAAATAAAATGTTCTAAATAGTCTAAAAATAAGACAGATTTTTCTACTTTTATGGGTGTCTTA
>Ga0209532_1001364_pt1 | contig 19120 bp, 4 predicted proteins | sample COG_02_FD_184746 | JGI IMG/M metagenome (GOLD analysis project Ga0209532, IMG submission 184746) | Pelagic Microbial community sample from North Sea - COGITO 998_met_02 (SPAdes) (version 2) | ecosystem: Environmental > Aquatic > Marine > Neritic zone/Coastal water | place: Helgoland, sampling... | reverse complement strand
GGGCTTGGGTACCTTAACTCTAACCGGCACCAATACCTTTGATGGCGATACCAGCATTACGGGCGGCGTACTGGCTGTATCAAGTGCCGGTGCTTTGCGTACCAGTTACGCCGGTAATATTGCGGTTGCTGCAGGGACGTCTCTTAACTACGTATCGAGTGTCGATCAGATTCTAGCGGGTATTGTAAGTGGCGATGGTTCTCTTACAAAATCTGGCGCCAGTACGTTGACGCTTACAGGCGTAAACACCTTTGGCGGTGATACGACGCTATCTCAGGGTAATTTAACTGTTTCAGGTGCAGGTACATTGAAAACCGGTTACGCGGGTAACATCGCGCTGTCACCGGGTACTGTGTTTACTTATGGATCATCTGTTGATCAAACCCTTGCTGGTATTATCAGTGGTGCGGGTGGTGTAACTAAAGCGGGCTCTAGCACGCTTACACTTACAGGCGTAAATGCCTATGAAGGTAATACTACAATAACGGCTGGGGGGATTTCTATATCTGGAGCCGGGTCATTGGCCACGGATTATGCAGGCAATATTGCAATAGCGAACGGCCTGTTATTCACTTATGGATCAAGCGTTAATCAGACGTTAAAGGGTGTGGTTAGCGGCGATGGTGGCATGCAAAAAGCGGGTGCCAGTAATCTAATTTTTGAAGGTAACAATACTTACTTAGGCGGTACAAATTTGTTAGGTGGTGCGCTGGAATTGGGCACTGAGATACCTTTTGGAGCGACAGGTGACCTAGTCTTCTCAGGTGGAGCTCTTCGCTATAGCGACATTAATAAAACCGATTATTCCGGCCGGTTTGATCTTAGCAACACCCCAACGTATAAAATTGATACCAACGGTGAAAATGTAGCTATTGCGGCTGATCTTCTTTCAACTGGTAGTCTAAATAAACTTGGCCTTGGTCAACTAGTGTTAACTGACGTAACAGGGTTTCAGCTGGTTTCAGGTGGTAACAGTACAGTGATTGACCAAGGTGAATTGATACTGCGTACACATGATCCCTTATCACTAACCGCGAGGTCTGTGTTCTCAGGTTCTGGAACGCTTGTTATTGAATCCGTGGGAGCCAGCTTCACGTCGGATATTATTTTATCGTCGCTGACGGTGGGTACTGGCACGGTAAATAACGTCACTGGTTCTAGCTTAGCTGGCTTTACGTTAGGTAAAGTCAGTAATGCTGTAGATATCGAAATTGATGCGCTTCCAACGGGTTTCACCGTTAGCGGCAACCAAAGTTACTATGGTCAAGATTTGCTCATTCCGTCGGACGCGTCTTCTAGCGTAACCGGTTATAGCGGTGGTGTTTTAACTCTATCTGCTCAGCAAAATATTTCAATATTGGCACCAATCACTATTTCCGGAGCTGGAGGGGTTGTTTTACAAACGAGTCAAGCCAGCAGTGCAGGTGGCACCGGCAGCTATGATTTGGGACTGACTGCAAGTGGCTTCGCCGGCAGTATTCGCTTTACTGGAGTTGGTGCTCAAAGTTTCAAAACCCAAGACGGCAGCCACTCGAATAATCTCAAAGACTACACTTTAATATCCACATTGGATGCTCTGAAGGATGGAAGTGCATCCGTTAACTACGCGATGAAAGATGATATAGATGCAACATTATTTAAAGATGCTTCCGGTAATAATTACGGTAACGTCTTCGCATCTACATATGCGGCTGAATTTGCGGGGCTTGGCCATACAATTTCACATTTAAGTCTTACAAAGACATCAGATTACGTAGGAATTTTTTCGCAGATTAGTGGCGGACGTGTTCAGGGGCTGAGGCTGAGTACAGCAACTATCTTGGGACGCTCTCAAACGGGTGCCATAGCCGGCCAGGCAACATCATCTGTTTTAAAAGAACTCATGTTAAGTGATGCGAGTAGTGTCAAAAGCCCTCTCGATCAAACGAGTAATAATGTTGGTGGGTTAGTTGGCTATTTGTATTCCTCGCCGATCGAGAACGCGTGGGTCATTGATAGTGAGATTGGTGCGCGTGATCAATTCGTAGGTGGTATTGCTGGTGATGTCAGATATGCCAGCGTGTTAAATACTCATAACATCAATAGCCCGGTCTCTTCGCTATCAAACTATGTTGGTGGATTGTTTGGTCGTGTTTGGGATAATCACACCGTGTTAAGTTCCAGTGCGAGTGGAGATGTTTCAGGCCGAAGTTACACTGGTGGCTTAATTGGACAGCATTACGGAAATATTACCGACTCCTTTGCGTCGGGTGATGTTTCTTTAAGCGACAATAATGGAAGTCAAATCGGAGGATTAGTTGGTGGCTTTTATGGCGGAACAATTCTACGGTCTTATGCGGCGGGTGACGTGGCCGGCGGCTCCAATCAAGTTGGTGGCCTTTTGGGGTACAACAACACGTATTCTACGATAAGCGCGTCTTATGCGTCAGGCACAGTCACTGGCGGCGCCAACATAGGCGGCTTGGTGGGTTATACCCAAGGTGTTACCATCAGGGACAGTTCGTATAGAGGAACTTTGGTACAAGCAACCGGTGGCATACTTGGTGGTATGGTTGGGTATTCACATGAAAGTGTTTTAATTGATACAGGCTCATATGTATCGGGCGCTAACATTGATGGCAATGACGCTACAGGCGGAATTGTTGGCTATAGCAGACGGCAAGTCACCATATCCGACTCATTCGTAACAAGTGCAACGGTTTCTGGTGGCGTTTACGTCGGAGGTTTAGTAGGCACTGCAAAACAGGGCGTTTGGATTAACAATGCTTATGTGGCAGGCGTAAACGGCGTCGGTGCAACCATCGGTACAGCTGTGTCAGGCGGTAGTTTCGTGGGCGGTCTTGTTGGTGAGGTTGTCGGGGGTAGCATTAAAAATGCTTACTTTGACGGTTCAGTAGTTGCAACATCATCGAATTATGGTGGGCTTACAGGCTATTTGAGACCTGGCGCATACATCCACAACGCCTATTATGATATTGATAATTCACTGATTAATTCGGCGTCTGTGGTTACGATTGGTGGGCTTTATGCTACGCAATTCAATGAGTGGGAGCAGAGCAGCGCCACAATAAGTAGCCGGACCATAAATATTGCTAATTATTTCGGAGCCTCTGATGCGTCCGGTTTCTATTCAATATCGTCAAATAATTCGGTTGGCGTCAGCGGTGATCTTAGCAATTTACTTGGCTTCAGCCAAAATAACCCTGACGGCAGTGCTAACTCGTACAAATTCAAACTCACTACAGATCTTAATATGGCGACGGCTACGACGCCGCATATTCCGTATTTTGGCGCTGCTGAGTTTTCTGGTAACACTTTTGAAGTATTAAATTTTTCATGGAACGCCCCGACGTCCAATGTCGGGTTTTTAGGGTTTGTACACAAAAGCACCGTCACTGACCTGGTCGTCAGCACGACACCTTATAGTGGGCAAAGCATAGCAAACAGTAATTTAGCCGTTTCGGGTACTTACTATGTGGGGTCAGCAATTGGGTCTATTTACGATGGTGTCTTGTATGATTCTTCAGCCGTTTTAAAGGGAACAACATCCGGTAACGATTATGTTGGTGGCTTTGTTGGCTATGTCTATTCTACGCCCGTGGGTAGCGTGCAAACCAGCCGTGATGTAACCATTACTAACACGACTAAAGCGCGGGTTACTGGTAGTTCGAGTTATGCCGTCCGCGATGGAGATTCAATTGAAGTGGGTAACTTTGGGGGTATCGCTGGCCGTATATTAAGCTCGCCGGTTAAAGACCTCTCTTCAGATTTGGATGTCTATGCTGCGGGTTTTTACACGGGGGGTATTGCGGGTTACCTGTCGGTTGGTGGTGATGTTCACGCGAGTGTTGTGGCTAGTGCTATTACTGATATTGCTTCCTCTGGCGATATCTATAGTTCAAGTCAATTTACAGGTGGTCTATTTGGTCGGGCGTATGGCAGCTCTACCTTATCAGAAAATTGGAGTTCGACTGGATATGTCACCGGCGGCTCAAACTATACCGGTGGATTAGTTGGTTATTTACAAACAGGTGAATTTAAAGATCTGTCTTACACCCCAGTTAGCCGAGTAGGTGCAGAACTGACTGGTAATAATATGACTGGTGGCATAGCCGGACAATCTAATATTACCTCAATGATAAATGCAATTGTGGTCGCAGATTTAGAGTCAACCAACTACTCATTAGGTGGGTTAATCGGTATTAGTGCCGGTAACATAACAACTGCCTCAGTTACTGGCGACGTTATTAGCACTAACGGCAAGACTGGTGGCTTAATAGGGGAAATGCAAAACGGTATAATTACCGGAGCGACCGTATTAGGCGATGTCACAACGACCAGATCTGACAAATGGTCAGAGAAAGTCGGTGGTTTAATCGGAACTGGAACGGGCACGCTTACGGATGTATTGTTTACTGGTGATGTTAGCTCAAGTTTCGGCAGCTACGTTGGCGGTATTGCAGGCGAATTTACCGGCGACGTTAGCAATGCGCGTGTGGACGGAAATGTGTCCACCGGGGGCGATGGTACCTTAGATGTGACGGGCCGAAACGGCAGCTATGTTGGCGGTTTGGTGGGCCAGTTGCATGGGAACCACACGGTTTCTGACTCCAGCGCTATATCGGGTATCATCACGGGCTATGGTTTTGTTGGCGGACTGGTAGGCGCCATGGATGGCGATACATCTAAGGTTCTGGGTTCATACAGTACGCAGAATGTTGTTGCGGCCTCTAATTTTGTGGGCGGTTTGATTGGGTTATTTGAAGGTGAATTAGGCGACAGCCCATCATCGCCGTTGTTGGCGCGCGGCAGTCTTCATAGTTATGCCACGGGGAATGTTGCCGGCCGATATGATGTAGGTGGTTTGGTTGGTAGGCTGTTAAGTGGGGGTTCTATTACAAATGCCTATGCATCAGGTAACGTGGTCGCCGATAAGAACTATGGTGGGATTGTCGGATATTTCACCCCCGGTGCTGCATTGCTGAATAGTCACTACGACATGGATACCGTCACCCTCACCGCGTTAAGCCCGTCAAGTTCAGCCAGCCGCACTGATCAAAGCAACACAATAACCATTGGTGGCCTTTACGGGTCTCAATACGAGACTTGGTTTAATGGCGGTGCACTGGATGGTTTATCGAGCCAAGCCGGCACTTACTTTACAGCTGATGCCGGAGTATACCAGATTAACAACGTCGCTGACCTGAAAAATTATTTAGGTTTCGCCGACCAAACAGACCTTAACTTTAAGCTAACGCAAGACATTGACCTTAGCGCAAATTCGGGTTTTTACATTCCTTATGTTGCTGGTGGTTTGAACACGAATAACCGAACTGTCGACAGCCTTTCTTTAAGTCAATACACCTCGAATTTAGGTTTAGTGGGCCACTTTAGAAGTGCGAGTGATACAACAACTTCATCACTCGCCGTCAATGGCACAATTGGGGGACTGACTAACCTGGGCCTTGTAGCGGGTTCCTCTTGGCAGCGTAGCTTTTCGAATATGGATGTTTCCGGAACGGTGGCGGGATCAGACCTTGTGTATGAAAAAACACCGACCAACGACATCCGAGACCAGAATGAAAATGGTTATAGTAATGTCGGCGGGCTTGTTGGCTACGCCTGGGGTAGCAGCACAACCGCTTTAACGCTTTCCAACCTGACTTCATCCGTTTCAGTGACTGGGGTCAATAATGTGGGTGGTCTTGCGGGTCGCATTGAATATGGTGCGATTGCGGATAGTTCTAGCACTGGAACTATTGAAACTGTTGCTATTACGGGTGTTACCAGTCCGAAGTGGACGGGCGGTTTGGTCGGTAGTTTATTGCAATCTAACTCCAGCTTGAAACGCAGTTTCCATGCTGTTGGGCTTGTTAAAGGTTACGATTACGTTGGTGGTCTAGTAGGCGAGTTGGCGGGTAACTTAGGTGAACTATTGGATGCGAGTACACCGGATTATTCGACGTATGTAACCTCTAATGTTCAAGGTTTTGGTGCGCGTATAGGCGGTCTAGTCGGCTTTCATAATTCTGGTTCAGCAACTAATCTATCGATGAGTGGTACTGTGACCGGTTGGCGTGTTAACGATGACATCAATTATGCCGGTTTTTTCGTTGGCGGTATAACCGGTTACTCAAATGCAGCGATTTCTTATGCGAAGTATGTAGGTTCGTTAGTCCAAGGTGGCCATCAAACGGGTGGAGTTACCGGTCATATTGGCGCAGCGCTAACACAGTCTTTTTCAACCGGTGATGTGAAGTCAAATAGTAACTATGTAGGGGGATTGGTTGGAACTTCGCAGATAGTAACCAACTCTTATGCAACGGGTGATGTGTTTGCATCCGGCGAGAGAGTGGGTGGGTTAGTTGGACAAGCAGGCAACTATGTAGCTAATTCCTACGCATCAGGAAGAGTTAGCGGTACCTATTCAGATTCTGGCTTAAATTACTCGGGAAACTATACCGGAGGGCTTGTAGGAATAACTGGTCACGAAATTAAAGATTCATATTTTGACGGACAAGTTGTAAAAGGAGGCCACCGAACTGGTGGATTAGTTGGCCATAGCACTAATTATGTCACTCGCTCCTACGCCACAGGTAAGGTAGATAGTAACTCATCGTGGGTTGGTGGACTAGTTGGATACAGTGGTCACTACATACGTGACAACAGTTATTCAACCGGAGACGTGAGCGGTACTGACAGGATAGGTGGATTAGTCGGCTATGGATCATACGTTAACGACTCTTATGCTACGGGCAATGTAACAAGTTCCTCCTCATATGTAGGGGGGCTTGCGGGTCTGATTTCTTGGGCATCCAATGCCTATGCAACGGGTAATGTCAGTGGTCTTGACCAAGTTGGTGGTTTTGCAGGTCAAACCCAAGGTGGTAATTTTGTGAATACCTATTCTGCAGGGGATGTTTCCGGTAGGAATATGGTAGGTGGTTTTACTGGATATCTGAATAGTGGGAGCCACGCATACATCTACGCGACTGGCGACGTAATCGCGACAGGGTCTGATGTTGGCGGATTATTTGGTTATGCGAGCGCTACAGTCACCAACTCGTTCTCGAGCAGTAACGTTGTGGGTGGAACTTATGTCGGCGGGTTTGTTGGCCGCAATAGTGCCAATATCTCAGGCTCGTTTGCATCAGGCGAAGTGTACGCAAGTGTCTCAACGGCCGGGGGTTTTATCGGTTACAACGAGGGGTGGGGTGTAGTTCTGGATCAAGTCTCGTCCACTGGCGCCGTATTTAGTCTGGGTGGAAATGTAGGCGGGTTCGTTGGCACTAACCAAGGAACCATTAAAAATGCCACTGTAATGATTACCTCGGCACATACTAATCCAAACGCTACCGCATTTGTGCAAGGCACCTCGCGAGTAGGTGGCTTTGTTGGCAAACAAGTTAACACTATTGAAAACTCAACGTATACCGGAACGGTTAGGGGTAGCGATCAAGCTGGCGGCTTTGTCGGGTATATGGAAGGCGGCACAATTACGGGGTCCGGTTCATACGGCTCGATAACGGGTTTGGGTCAGGTTGGTGGTTTCGCTGGTCGAATGAATGCTGGCACGCTAACTCAGTCCTACGCAAACATGGACGTAATTGGCACTACCGATACTACCTCTGGACGTGTAGGTGGCTTTGTTGGCACCTTTTTTAATGGATCAATTTCGTTAAGCAGGGCGGCGGGTAGTGTTGAGGGGCTTGGTAGCGTTGGCGGCTTTGCTGGTTATCTAGAGTACGCGGGATCTATCAGCGAGTCTTACGCGACCGGTTCAGTTCTCCAAACGAACACATCATCGGTTACGAGTGCTAACGGTATTGGTGGGTTCGCTGGCTATGTGGGTGCGACAAACGCTGGAACGATTTCTGATGTATATGCTATGGGCTCGGTTACTGGGTTAGAGAACGTCGGCGGTTTGATCGGCAATTTACAATTTGGCACGGTAGCGACCGGATTTTCCACCGGTGTTGTTTTATCTAGTGGAGTTGGAACACCTACGAATATTGGCGGCTCTATGGGGTTGCGTAATACGACTAGCGATAATTATGACGTGCCGTATACCAGTGTCAGTGATCTGTTCTTCGATACAGACACTTCAGGCATGATTGCCGATGGCACTCAATCCTCGGGAACAGGGCTTGCTACAGCTGCATTGAAGGGGACTTTACCAGCTAATTTCGTTGGCTCTAATTGGAGTATTTCCGCTGGCCTTTATCCATACATAACCAATTTTTACCCGAACACGCCGCACGCGATATTTGGTAAAGCCTATCTAAACGATGGCATAACCGTGGCGGTAAACGCACAGATAGCAAACTACAGCGGCGATATTTTATTGAACGGTGGCACAGTGTCCACCGGTACCGATGGAAGTTACTACTCAATCATCAGTGCACGCTCGTTAATGCCAGATGGAAACGTGCCGGCTGCGATTGCTAGTTTGGTTGTCGATACTGCGGGAAGTGGATACTCCGTAAACCCAACAGTAAGTTTTACCGAAACGGTTGGCATTAAAAAACTGGGTAGTGTCTCTTTAGACCCGTTAACCAATCGTATTTCATCTATTACGTTTGGTTCGGCTAGTGGTTCGGGCGCCAGTGCGACAGCAGTGTACGAGACTGACTCGAGTTCTGTGGATTATCAGAAGCTGCGGTCATTAACATTAGTCAATGGCGGACAACTCTTCGGACCAAGGCCGAATTTGGTATTTGCAGGTAATCAATATGCCACAGAGGCAACAGCGACGGCCACAACCTACTCATTAGTAAGCGACACAAAACTGGCGTCCTATCTTCAGTTAGCGGGCTCTAGCGAGATTGCTGCATTAAATTATAGTGAAAATCATTCCTTAGATGTTAACGCCAATGTTGAACGTCTGCTTACCCAAGGTCTTACTGATTTCAATACCTCTGCTGCATCCTATAGCAGTATGAATACCGATATCTCGGCCACGATGGGCGCTGCGCTTTATGCCAGTTTTGCGACTGATTTAACCCAACGTTCGAGCCTAACACTGGCTTCAAACAACCCACCCTCTGCCTTTGAAATAGATGTCGCATTGGACTATTCCAACGGTGCGCTTATCAATGGTGGAGATATTAGTGTAAGCGGTCTTCCGGTTATTATGTCGGCAGCGACCATTAGGAGCACCGGTGCCCAGACTTACAACACAAACCTGACCCTAGCTTCTGATGTGACCCTAACCGCATCGGGCACAATTACGACGACTGGAATTTTAGGTGCTGGATTTAACCTAAACGTTGCCGGTAACTTTGTATCCGACGCGTCTATTAGCGGGATCAATAATCTTACAATTTCGGGTACCACTAGTTTGGATAGCAGTGTTTCTACCACGGGCAACCAAACATACGGTTCATGGCTAAAGCTGGATACGCAAGCCACATCAATTGCTAGTAACGAAGGCAGCGCGTCTGGCGGTAACATTATTGTGTCAGCTGACACGCGTATTGCAGGGTCAAATCATAATGTGGATGTTCTAGCGGGGAGTGGTTCTGTTGTATTCACTGGCTCAGTGGGAACCGGTAGTTACGATTTAGTTGACTTGGGTGTTTACGCAGCAAATCTAACGGCACCCTCTGTAAATGCCTCCAATCTGATTGTGTTAGATGTAAGTAATGCTGGAACCGTGGGTGCAGTATCTGGTTTAGCCGGTCTGACGAAGTCGGGCGCAGGTGTGGTAACGCTGAACGCTGTGAATACCTATACTGGCGATACAAGAGTAAACGCGGGAACCCTAGTTGTTGCAGAGGCGAGTCAACTGGGCAGTGGTAGTTACGGGGGTAATATTTCATTAGTAGCTAATAGCGGGTTTAATTATGACTCGAGCGCAGCCCAAATTTTGAGTGGTGTTATCAGTGGTACGGGAACTTTAACTAAAGCCCAATTAAGCACCCTAACACTATCAGCGGCGAATACCTTTAACGGTGATATAGCGGTTACGGGTGGAGCACTGAACATTGATACGGCTGGCGAACTTGGTGGTGGTAGTTATGCGGGCGCCATCTCGTTAAATCTTGGCACATTATTCGACTACAAATCTGGAGTTGATCATTCGTTTAGTGGTATTCTAAGCGGAGCCGGTAATGTAACGCAGCGCGGGACTAGTAATTTAACGCTGACTGCAGCTAACACCAATGCGGGTCTAACCTCCATTAATTCTGGTATGCTGACCTTAGGTGCAAACAATGCCCTGGCTGATACCAGCACCCTGGCAATCAGCGCCGGTACGTTTGATCTCGGTAGTTATTCCGACACCGTTGCAGGTGTGGCTTTGACGGGCGGTGCCATTACCAACGGCACTCTTACCAGTACTGCTACGTTTGATGTTCAAGCGGGTAGCACGTCTTCCAGTGCGGTTCTGGCCGGTTCTGCTGGTTTGACCAAATCAGGTTCTGGCACCGTTACTCTACGTGGTTTGAATGCATATACAGGCGATACCACTGTATCAGGTGGCACTTTGTTGGTTGCAAGTGCAGGCCAATTAGGCAGTGGTAATTACGCTGGGAAGTTAACCTTAGCAGCTAATAGCATGTTCAAGTATGGCTCTACAGCCGATCAAATCTTGAGTGGCGTTGTAAGTGGAACTGGCCGTTTGGTTAAAGAGCAATTGAGTGCGCTTAGTCTAACTGCTGCCAATGATTTTGTTGGTGACATAACCTTAAATAACGGTTCTTTTGCTGTCGATGGCTCAGGTCAATTGGGAGGCGGTACGTACACTGGTAATTTGTCGCTCGGACCGGCAGCCACTTTTAATTACAACTCCGTGGCCAACCAAGAGTTTAATGGAGCCATTACGGGCACTGGTACACTGGTAAAAGGTACGTCCAGCACAATAAGCCTAGCCGCATCTAATGCTTTCACCGGAGATATTAGGATCAATAGCGGTCAGCTATCAGTAACGAGCTCCGGTCAATATTCCTTCGAGAATAACGTATCAGGTTCAGGCCGCTTAGACATAAGCACGTCAGGGGATATCACCTTAAAAGGTAAGATCAATCTACTTGGGCAAAATTCTTCGGTGGCGATTAACAGCCCTAGCTTCACGATTGCTCAAGGTGGATCGATTAAGACAGCAGGTAGCAATCCGAGTGAGTTGCAAGGTAGTATCAATATAATAACGACAGCGTTCGATAACCTGAATAATTCAGCTACTGCGCTTCAGGCGACTAATGGTCGTTACCTAGTGTGGGTTGGTTCGAGCGATGCAGTTGACCCAACTAAGCGAGGAAGTTTATTACCGTCATTTATTCAATATGGCATTCAGAATGGATCTACTACTAGAAGCACGGGTAACGGCTTTGCATATAAGTATCTACCCATTCTATCAACAGTGCTGTCGGGCAAGACAAAAACATATGACGGTACAGATACCGTACTACCGTTAAGTTTTACTGATTTTAGTTCGACAACCGGACTTATATCTACAGATAATCTAGCCGCATTGGCTGTCGATAATAATGCGTCTAATTTATCTGCTAGGTATTTAGGAACTAATGCTGGTAATCAGTCTATCGTTCTAGACAATCTGAGTTTTACGACAACTAATGTTAATGGTGCTTTGGTTTACGGCTACCGTGCATCACGTATAGGCCAGAGCTTTATCGGGTCAGGTGAAATCTTACAGAAACAAATTGCAAGTCCGTTTACAGCGGTTAATAAAACATATGACGGCAATGTATCAGCTCAAGTTCTTGCCAGTTTTATCGTAAATCCACAAACTAATGTTCGCCAGTTGGTTTCATCCGATATCATTATTGGCGATGAAGTAACATTAAATTTTGGAAACCCTACCTTTAACTCAGCAAATGTTAGTTTAGTCACACAAATTACAGTCCCGAATGTTTTTATAGGCGGAAGTCAGGTTGGTAACTACCAAATTGCTTCAAGTATTAGCCTTCCCGCAACTATTGAGCCTAAAGTGGTTACGTTCATACCCTCCAGCGGGCAATCGAAGTTTATTTTGGGCGACCCAGATAAAGTTTATAACGGTAAAGTCGATGTTGAAGATGCATATTTGGAAGGTCAGGTAACAGGCGCCATATCAGCCGATCTAGGAAAACTTAGTATTGATTTTTCATCGACTGTATTGGTGTATGAAGATAAAAAAGTGGGTGATACTGAAATATTAGCTACTCAAATCTTCTCTGATATTTATGATTACTTGTTGATCGACGCGTCCAGTAGCAGCCTGAAAACGGACTATACAATTGCTGGACCGCTCGATATGCAAGGTAACTTTGACATAGGCAGCATCGTTGCAAAGATCACATCTGCTTTCACGGCTCCTAACGCGTCTTCTATGACAATAACAGCCACTCCAGCTGCCACCACCACTACAACGCCAGCTGCAACCACCACTATAACGCCAGCTGCCACCACCACTACAACGCCAGATGCCCCTGCCACTGTAACGCCAGCATCCTCTAATGCAGGCCCCATATCCATCGCGCTCGCCTTGGATCCCGCTAGCCCAGCACGCCTTCAATTGGCAAATGACATTTTCGGGATAAATGCAAAGCCCACTTCACAGTTAGGTTCTATAAATACTCCAGTCAGCTCCCTCGTGGGCGCATCTGGTTCCGGTGCTGGAACTGTTGCGCTGGCTACCAATAGTGTTGCAGGTGAAGGTGTTGAGTCAGATTCGAACGATAGCGCTGAAAACGATAGCGCTGAAGAAGAGGAACTTTCTATTGCGAACGATACGGTACAAAATACGCAATCAGTTATGCCCAAGAATCTCGCACTAAAGGTGTTAGAGACCTCTAACCCGACCTCATTCCAAATCGAGGTTAGCCTTGACGAAATTTCTAAAAAAACGGCTGGCCCTGATGATAAAATTATAGCTGAACTTACCTCGGGTAAGAGTTTGCCAGATTGGCTGTTATTTGATCCAGACAATGGTCAATTTACAGGTGCAGCCCCCTCTAGTTTAGCGTCTATTGAGGTGAATATTATATCGATCGACAGCGTCGGAAACCGATCTCTGCTACCAATAATAATCAATTTTAACAAATAAAAACCACGAGGGAAAAATGAAATCTCTATTCTTTGCGTTAGGTCTAAGCCTATTTACAGCGTCTTCAGTCACAGCTGAGACAATTGCATCTGTTAACAATGTAAATATTGATAAATCTGAAGTGCAGCGATACGTTGCACAATCAGTTGGCCAAGGTGCTGCAAATACTGCTGAATTAAGAACAAAAATTCTCAATGATCTAATTCTAAAAGAAGTACTTCTTCAAGAAGCAGAACGGCGTGGTCTCGACCGAGAAGAAACTTTTGAGATGCGCTTAGAGGATTTAAGAGCCGAACTTTTAACCAGTACACTCATTCAATCATTGACTGAGGAAATAGATATTTCAGAGGAAGAAATTAGAAATCTGTATGATGTTAGAGCTGATATTTTGAGCAGCGAAAATCAATACGATGTGCAGGTCATCGTTACTAAAACAAAAAAATCTGCAATGCAGGTCATTGATATGATCGACGAGGGAGCGGACTTCGCAGAAGTAGCTCGAAACTTTTCGATAGATGCGTCATCTTTAGATGGTGGCATTGTTGGCTGGAGACTTCCAAGCGAACTCGTTCGAGATTTAGCAAATGTGATTGTGAACTTACCTTTGCAGAGCGTGACAAATCATCCAATTCAAAGTAATCAAGGGTGGTATGTTGTCAGAGTCAACGCGCAGCGTCCATTTGAGATGCCAAAATACCAACAAGTACTGCAGATACTTTCTAACGAGATTTTGAGTGAAAAGTTACAGAAAAGTATTACTGTTTTGCGGGAAAGAGCAGTAGTGAAATAAAATATTTGTTGAGGTGCTACTGATGATTTTTTGCATACTAGAAGATAACATAACACTTCAAGAATATCTTAAAAACATCATTTTAGAATGGCCTGAAGTTGATGAAGTTATATGTATTGGATCAAATGAAGAGTTTTCTGTTTTAGAAAACATCTCTCAAATTAACTTTTTTTTAGTCGATTTAGTTCTTCCTGATGGTTTGGGGATTCTGAGCATTGAAAGATACATAGCTGAGACTGCTAATGGTTTTTGTTTGGTTATCTCTAATTTATATGATGGCGAAATCATACTTAGTGCCCTAAAGGCTGGTGCCTTAGGGTACTTACACAAGGACGACGTCGCTTTAGATATTAGAGATAAGATAGAGTTTGTTCGTAATGGTGGTTCACCTATGTCACCACTTATTGCCCACAATTTGATTAAACAGCTCCAAAAAAACCACAGTAATTTATCCCATGAAATCGATGGCGATCAATATTTTCAAGTAAAAAAAATATCAAGCATTTTGACAGAACGAGAAAGTGAAGTCATAAATTTAATTGCAAAAGGACTTACGTATAAAGAGGTTGCGATTACGATGGGGTTATCTAGACATACCGTCCCCGGTTATATTCGGACGATTTATCGAAAGTTGCAGTCGCACAATCGATCCGAAGCAGTATTTGAGGCCCGGTCTTTAGGTTTAATAAATGAATGATGGGTATCTTATTTAAAATAATAAGAATTAAACTTTTATTATCTATTTTTGCTATCCCACTCTTGATTTCGGTTTTTATTGAACCGGATTATTCGCATTATGAATTTAAAATAGATCAGCTTCAGGGTGAATTTGATATTGATTTACCGATTGTAAAGTGGATGCCAAATTCTGTTGCAGTAGATGGCTTGGTTGTTGAAGGGGCTGCTTTCCTAACCTTTAAGAAGGGCGATTATATTTACATTCCATACTTGGATGGGCGGCTGAAGGTTGAGTTGAATGGCCGCGAAGTAGAGACGAGTAATTCTGCGATCATTCGTTATGGTATTAGCCGGCGCTCTGAATTTATTTTGGATTTGTCTGAATTTGAGCCGCAACCAGTAAATGTATTGGGGCTGAAGCTTTATAAAACATCCAGTGCATTTCCCTCTCTTTCGGAAATTTATGTTTTTAATGGTGTTAATTTAAATTTGATCAAACGTTATACGGATCTGGTCGATGAAAAAATTAAGACTGTTTCGTATGGCGCTGTAATATCGCAATTAATTCTCTTGTTTGTTATGGTTCGTTTATCTGTTATTTCTGAAAAGATAATACACTCCTTAATAATCTTATCTTTTTTTGCTTTTATGGGATTAGTCAGGTTTCTAGATGCCTACGAAGATATTGCAAAAATAATGCCTTATTTTTGGCTGATGTCTCCACTGGTGTTCATATCCACATTAACTAGCATTGCTGGATCTCATCCTGGAAGATTAAGCCTTATCTATTTGGGTGAAAGGACTAAGAGGTATTTACAATTTGGCCTTGTTTTATCTCCTGTAATTTTACTCTGTATCTCTTTTTTTGTTGAAATTAGACTTATAAATATAGTAATATCAGCCCCTCTCCTGTTTTTTTCAATGTTGTTCGGTTTTTTAAGTACTTTAAAAATGTATTGGTACAAAAGGAATGTGGAAAATTATCTTTTTGTCTTAGCTTATTCTTGCTCGATATTGTTTTTCACCCATGATGTCTTAGTCCGGTTAGGTGTGTTCCATTCGGGCCTATTAATGAGTGGATATATTTCGATCTTCTTTATAGTCGCAGTTTATTACTATTTTGTTAAAACGCTAAAGGCGTCTCAGTTGGCCGTAAAATTTAATGAAGTTGTTCTTTTGGATAAGTTAGCGTTGCAGGAAGAAAAGCTAATTAAAGAATATGAAACAACTCAAGCTTTGCAGGTTTCCAATGCGGAAAACTCTGCAACGCAAAAATTGTACATGGATTTACACGATGGTGTATTGAATTATATTTCCATCATAAACAGTTTATCTTCTGCTCCTATTAGTGTCGAGATGGTTGAGATTAGTCGGGTAAGTCGTCTGGCTTCTGCTGAAATCCGTATTATTTTGAGCCAAAACACTTTAATTGAAAAATCGTTATTAGCAGCACTCGTTACGTTTAAAGCCCAAACTTTGGACGGCCTGAAGCACGTTGGAGTTGACGTTTTCTGGGATATGTCTGAATTGGCAAATTATCGGCTTGTTGAAACTGCGCATCTAATTGAGATTTATCGTATTATTCAAGAAGTTACCCATAATGCAGTTCATAGAGCGCAGTGTAAAATTCTGATATTTAAAGGATCTAAACTTCTAGACGGGACTTTTTTAATTACGGTTAGTAACATGGGAGGCAAGACCTTCAGAAAGGAAATGGAAGCAGGATTAGGATTTTCGAATATCAAAATGAGAGCTAGGCGCATCGCTGGAAATTTTTTGATAACTTCTATTAATGGAGGTGCAAAGTTCGAATTATATCTCCCAATAGGGCAGTGTCAGACAAAACTAGTTGAGGCGGACAGGGCGACTCCTTAGCGTCGTGGGATGACAAAGCTTTTTCCATTTAGCTACCTTAAACCCGGCCCGGGGTTGCAGGACCATCCCGATCAGGTCCGTGGACCGGGAGCTTAGAACCTGAGGCTCTATCGCCTACAGAGAACGCACCCTCGTCCTGCCTTCAGCGTTGCCAGAGCTCAGTTGGGGTTGGATGGTTTGGCTTTGGTCATTACTTTGATTTAAGAATTGGTGAACTGCAACTTTAAAGCAAATATGCGCATGAAAATAGTTTGCGGCGCTTTAGATTATTCGCCAGTCTACTTCTGAATAGAATGAAGGCTCATATGTCCCAAGTGAGTATAGACATAGAACACATTGCTTTAAAGCGGCTTAAAAAAAGTTGTGGCAGTATGAGGACTGTGTAGAGGCAGATAATGGGTCAGACTTTGCTTTCCCAAGGTACAATAGGACGTCACCCACAGCGGCTAACTCTGCCAGTGCGGCACTAAACAAATGGCTTAAGCAGTATGTCCCAGCAGGATGCACGATGCACAGCTTTAGACACTCTATGCGAGACAGGTTGAGAGCGGTTCAATGCCCTGCTGATATGACAGACCAAATAGGTGGATGGACTACTGACGGTGTCGGGCAGGGGTATGGGTCAGGCTATCCACTGAGTGTGCTTCGGGAATGGTTAGAGAAGGCCAAATAGCAATTTGGTCAGTACTCACGTGCGGCATTACAAGCGCCAGGCTAGAAAATATGATTTATAACTGATGCTTATCGGGGATATGCCACTGCTAGTAAGGCAGTAGTGGCGGACAGACAGGGTGTTCATCTCCTGTTGCATCCACCAGTAATCAGCTAACTCTATGTAATCACTGGATACAGCATACCTCAGTTCACTGCAATAAGGCGCATATTGGTCAGTAATCTGGTCAGTAATGCAGAACCCCCCTGCATGTGCCACCCCACCCCCTAGGGGATACCGTACATAGCCCTGACCTGCGATTGGGTTTTGGGTATCGTCAACCAGCAGCATTAGCCTGTTTCAGTGATACTTGACGGTTTTATCTGTGCAGTAGGGTGCAGGCTGTATGTATGCCCCTGACACTTCGTAGGGAGCTTATGCATGATGCCTGCTGTTGTTACCCAGTACCCAGAATACCGTTACAGTAGCACTAGAGGGCCTATGCATGGGCTACAGGGGGTGTGCGGGGTAAGTATACATGGCCTCTGCCAGTGGTCAGCCCTGTGAGTTTGTAAACTACTATTGGTTCAGTTTCGGGTTAGATGACCGTTATGATGATCCTTAAAGGGACAAAGTGCTATAAGACTATGTAGGAACCTGTCCCTTTAACGGTGTCACTCCCCCGAAACCTCAGGTTCTGGCCCGTAGAGATACTCCAGCTGTAGCCCTGTAATAGCATCTTCACCCCAGCCTGCTGTTAGATGCGCCAGTACTTCAGCGTCAGTCCACGGGGTGTAGAGGCTGGCGGTGGGGCTGCCAGAGTAACCCTTCGGGAGGTATAGGTGCTGGTGGGTGGTCTTGCGTTCATTACCAGCCTTGAAGGTGGCTATCTGAACGGTGGTTCTGACGAGTGTGGGCAGTTGTGTTAAGAACCGCTTGGGATCAGAAGCTTTGGAACGGTCAGGCTTAAAGAGCATACGTGCTTTAGCCCCAGCATACCCTAAATCAGACCTCATCTTCCAAATATTCCATCTTAATCATCGCCTTGATTTGCGCCGACACTGAATGCCAATCATTAGCTTTGCTTTGTCTGAAAAGTTTCAAAGCATCGTACCAATAACTATTCTCGTCAAGGATACTCCATCGCCAATCAGCTATGTGTGGCAACATTAATTTCGTCCGAACACCAAGAGCTCCTGAAAGATGCGCAGTAGCGTTGTCTATTGTAACGACCATATCACATGTTCCGATTAAAGATGCTAAGCCGTCTATGTCATACTTATTATCCACTTTATCGAATTGAACAACGTCAATACCAAAGTCTCTTTTTACAGCTGCAATTTCATCGGAAACATCACCGTATTGGAGACATACAAGCTGGGTCTTTGAATTATCAAGAGCCCTTGCTAGATCAGCCAGATTTATATTCCTAGTAGATGAATTTCGAAGTGGCGACTTGGTCTTCCAGCTTATTCCGACCAACTTCTTGCCTGTTTCGTGCGAAAGCTGGCCCTTTATCCTTTCAGCTCTGGCCATATCACACTTCAAAAAGCCTGAGGCACTATTTTTAAAACTATCCAAGGACTTTCGGAAGGTAAGAGGTAGCGATCCCATTGGAATATGAAAATCATACTCATCTTCAGATACGTTTGCATCTCGAGAGTAATAGGTTATGTCATCAGAAAATGATCGTTCAAATAGTGGTATTAATCGTTTATCGCACTTCACTAAAACTTTTGATGATGTTGCATAGATTTCTGGTATGATAGAAGAATAAATAATTTCATCGCCAATGCCTTGTTCAGCCCAAACAAGTACACGTTGCTTAGTCTCGCCATTCCACGTCGGCTTTTTAGTTTTTAAATATCGTGTTTTGAGTTGTTTAGTCTTCCAACGCCATTCATGTTTTTCAAATCCCTGTTCAAAGTTTTTCACAGCCAGGCAAGCATAACTCATGTTGTGGTGCGCCTCAGCATAATCAGGCTTGATGGCTAGGGACTTGTTGTAAGCCTCTATCGCCTCTTCCAGCTTACCTTGTTCTTGGAGAGTAACGCCCATGTTGTAGTAGGCTTCAGCATAA
>Ga0209532_1001359_pt1 | contig 19175 bp, 19 predicted proteins | sample COG_02_FD_184746 | JGI IMG/M metagenome (GOLD analysis project Ga0209532, IMG submission 184746) | Pelagic Microbial community sample from North Sea - COGITO 998_met_02 (SPAdes) (version 2) | ecosystem: Environmental > Aquatic > Marine > Neritic zone/Coastal water | place: Helgoland, sampling... | reverse complement strand
GCCATTAATAAAGATATGATGATTATGGCGCGTCAATTAGCACCTACTACTCAAGGTATCCCTTTAGAAATATATGCGTTTAGTAGCGATAAGCGTTGGGAAAATTATGAATATATCATGTCTGATATTTTCGATCATTTAATAGCTGCCCTTCCCTATTTCAATTTAGAGATTTTTGAACTGCCTAGCAACTCTAGTTTTAGAAATACAACACATTAAAAAGAAAAAGCCTGTTAAGTTAAAACTTAACAGGCTTTTTAATATGTATGTAATGTGTTAGTTCTATATATTACTAGCTAACCAGTCTCCAACTTCTTTAGTTCCGTAAGCTTTTCCGCCGTCGGCTAAATCTTCTGTAACAATACCTTTTTCTAAAGCACTGTTTACAGCTTCTCTAATAACTTTTCCTTCTTCTAATAAACCAAAATTTTCAAACATCATAGCCGCAGATAATACCGTTGCCATTGGATTTGCAATATTTAACCCTGTTGCTTGTGGGTAAGACCCATGAATAGGTTCAAATAAGCCAATATCAGACCCTAAAGATGCCGATGGCATTAATCCCATAGATCCTGAAATTACAGATGCCTCATCCGTTAAAATATCACCAAACAGATTTTCAGTAATTAACACATCATAACTATTTGGCCATTGCACTAAACGCATGGCAACCGCATCTACAAATTCGTAACTCACTTCAACCTCAGGATAATCCTTTTCCATAGCTTGAACCGTTTCTCTCCATAAACGAGATGTTTCTAATACATTAGCTTTATCAACACAACATAGTTTTTTAGAACGTGTCATAGCTAATTCAAAACCTTTCTTTGCTAATCGTTGTACTTCGGCTCTTGTGTAAACACAGTTATCAAAAGCTGTTTCTCCACCATCTCTTCTGCCCTTTTCTCCAAAGTAAATACCGCCAGTTAACTCACGTAAAAATACTAAATCCGTACCTTCAATACGCTCTTTTTTTAATGGTGATTTATCCAATAACGACGGAAATGTAAATGTAGGTCGCACGTTAGCAAACAAACCTAAAGCCTTGCGCATTTTTAATAACCCTTGTTCCGGACGAACTTTTGCAGACGGGTCATTATCAAAACGTGGATGCCCAATAGCTCCAAACAATACAGCGTCAGAACTTTTACAAATCTCGTGTGTTGAATCCGGATAAGGCTCGCCTACAGCATCAATAGCTGCAGCACCAGTCAACGCTGGTCTCCAATTAATATCGTGACCAAATTTCTTAGCAATAGCATCACTTACCTTTACGGCTTGATCTATAACTTCTGGTCCTATACCGTCTCCGGCTAAAAGCGCAATATTTAATTTCATTGTATTTGTTTTAATCTTTTATTTATTATTTTTATTTGGGCGTTACCCCATTGGGTCGGGCTTTTATTACTCGCTTCCTCCTAAAGTCGGCGAGCTCAAACAAACCATTCAATCCCTAACGCGAGCAAGAACCATTAACTTAAATCTTACAACCTAACTCACAATAATGTTCAACATCTTCTCTGTCGCCTTAATAGCAGAAACTGTTTGGTCACTATCCAAACCTCTCGTTTTAAATTCTTTGTCTATACTTTTCCACGTAATAATTGTTTCACATAAAGCATCAGAGTTACTTCCTGGAGGTATTCTCACGGCATAATCTATCAAACTAGGCAATAGCACTTCTTTCCTTTTGAAAATACTTTTAATTGCATTCATAAAAGCATCAAACTGTCCGTCACCTTGCGCATGTTCTTCTAGAGTTTCGTCATCGATAGTAATAGACACTGTAGTAGATGGCTTTAAACCTTTAGAATGCGTTAATACATAAGAATTTACTTTTACCTTCTCTTCGTATGTTCTATCTAAAACATCCGAAATGATATAAGGCAAATCTTCTTTGGTTACCACTTGCTTTTTATCTCCCAACTCAATAATACGTTGAGTGACTTTCTTTAAATCTTCATCGTTAAGTTGAAGTCCTAATTCTTGTAAATTCTTTTGAATATTAGCTTTACCAGACGATTTTCCTAAAGCATATTGCCTAGTTCTACCAAAACGTTCTGGCATGAGCTCACTAAAATACAAGTTGTTTTTGTTATCCCCATCCGCATGAATTCCAGCAGTTTGCGTAAACACATTAGCACCAACCACGGGTTTGTTTGAAGGAATCATAACACCAGAAAAGGTTTCTACCAATTTACTAATGGTATATAAAAAAGTTTCGTTTACACCAATTTCAATATTCGGCATAAAATCATTTATAACAGCAATAGTGCTCGCCATAGGTGCATTTCCAGCACGTTCGCCCATACCATTTACTGTTAAATGTAAACCGTCTGCGCCTGCTTTTAGAGCTTCCATAACATTGGATACACCTAAATCATAATCGTTATGTGCATGAAAATCAAAATGTAAATTCGGATATTTATCTTTTATTTCTTTTACAAATTCATAGGACTCAGAAGGTGTTATAACACCTAGAGTATCCGGCAGCATGATGCGTTTTATAGGTTGCGTTGCTATGAATTCTAAATAGTCCCAAACATAGGCTTTAGAATTTCGCATCCCATTACTCCAATCTTCAAGATAAACATTGGTTTCAATATTGTTTTTTTTCGCGAATTCAATATTTTCTTTTATTTCTTCAAAATGCTGATTTGGAGTCTTTTTAAGTTGATGAGTTAAATGATTTAACGAACCTTTTGTGAGTAGGTTTTGAACCTTTGCACCCGCTTCAACCATCCATCTAATAGAAACACCTTTATCAACAAAAGTTAAAACCTCAATTTTATCAAGATAATTGTTTACAGATGCCCAATCTGTAATACCTTTTACCGCCTGAAATTCTCCTTCGGATACTCTCGCAGAAGCAATTTCAATACGGTCCACTTTTAATTCTTCAAGTAAAAGTTTGGCAATAGTTAATTTTTCTGAAGCTGAAAACGACACTGTCGAGGTTTGTTCACCATCGCGCAATGTCGTATCCATTATTTCTATTTTCTTAACGCTCATTATCTAGAAAGGGCGAGATTCTGTGAATGTTTCTATCTCACGTTTCATGTTTTGTAAATAATCAATATCATCAAAGCCATTTAACATATTTCCTTTTTTATAATTATTGATGACAAAAGACTCTTGAGTTCCTGATGATAACAAGGTAATAGTTTGAGCTTCTAAATTAATTTCTAATTCTGTATTCGCATCCGCATAAATAGCTTCAAAGATTTCGTTTGCAAATTCTGGACTAATTTGTACTGGTAAAACACCAATATTTAAACAGTTATTCTTAAAAATATCGGCAAAGAAACTAGATACTACACAACGGAAACCATAATCATAAACCGCCCACGCAGCATGCTCTCTAGAAGATCCTGAACCAAAGTTTTTTCCTCCTACTAGTATTTTACCTTTATAAATTGGATTATTTAAAACAAAATCCGCTTTAGGTGTATCATCACCATTATATCTCCAATCACGGAATAAGTTATCTCCAAAACCTTCACGTTTTGTAGCCTTTAAAAAACGTGCTGGAATAATTTGATCTGTATCTACATTCTCAATGGGCATAGGAACCGCAGTACTCGTTAGTGTTGTAAATTTATCGTAAGCCATTTTAATTTGCTTTTGGCCTTTAGCTTTTGGCTATTGGCGTATTTTTATTATTAAGTTTTATTAGCTAATAGCAAACGGCTAAAAGCTATAAGCTGTTTTATAGAAATTCTCTTGGGTCTGTTACTAATCCAGTAACCGCAGCAGCAGCAGCTACTAATGGACTAGCTAATAATGTTCTTGATCCAGGTCCTTGACGGCCTTCAAAGTTTCTATTTGATGTACTCACCGCATATTTACCTGCAGGTACTTTATCATCATTCATTGCTAAACACGCAGAACAACCTGGTTCTCTTAAAACAAAACCAGCGTCTTCAAAAATAGTTAATAAGCCTTCTTCTTTTATTTTTTCTTCAACAATATGCGAACCTGGAACTAACCAAGCCGTAACATTATTTGCTTTTTGTCTTCCTTTAACTATGCTCGCAAATGCTCTAAAATCTTCAATACGTCCGTTAGTACAACTACCAATAAATACGTAATCAATTTTCTTTCCAATCATTTGCTCATTTTCAGCATATCCCATATAAGCTAAAGACTTGTCATAAGTGGCTTTACCTCCTTCAACAGCATCAGCAGATGGAATTTTATTAGAAATCCCCATGCCCATACCTGGATTTGTACCATAGGTAATCATAGGTTCAATATCATCAGCATTGAACGTAAATTCTTTATCAAAAACAGCATCGTCATCAGTCTTTAATGTATTCCAATATGCCATAGCAGTATCCCAATCTGCTCCTTTAGGAGTTTTTGGACGACCTTTAATATATTCAAATGTTTTAGCATCTGGAGCAATCATACCACCACGTGCACCCATCTCAATAGATAAGTTACAAACCGTCATACGACCTTCCATTGTCATGTTTTCAAAAACATCGCCGGCATATTCTACAAAATATCCTGTGGCACCAGAAGTTGTTAATTGAGCAATAATATATAGTCCAACATCTTTAGGCGTAACTGCTTTGTTTAAAACACCATTAACGCTAATACGCATTTTCTTAGGCTTAGGCTGCATGATACATTGTGTAGTTAACACCATTTCAACTTCAGATGTTCCAATACCAAAAGCAATAGCACCAAAAGCACCATGAGTAGATGTATGCGAATCTCCACAAACAATTGTTGCTCCCGGAAGTGTAATTCCATTTTCTGGTCCAACAACGTGAACAATACCATTATTTTGGTGACCTAATCCCCAGTGACTAATACCGTATTTGTTTGCATTATCTTCTAATGTTTTTAATTGATTAGCAGATAATGGATCTTGAACTGGTAAATGTTGATTAATTGTTGGTGTGTTGTGATCGGCTACCGCAAATGTACGTTCTGGATATAATACACTTAAACCTCTACTTTCTAATCCTACAAAAGCTACAGGACTTGTAACTTCATGAATTAAGTGACGGTCTATGTACAATACGTCTGGTCCATCTTCAATGCTTCGCACAACATGCGAATCCCATACTTTGTCAAACAATGATTTACTCATAAATATCTTTAATTATTGTGTTTAAAAACTCTAAGCAGATTAGAAAAACAAATTTATATTTTATTACAGTTATTTGAAACTTTCAGGTAGTTTGTTATTGAATTTTTATAAAATAACCAATGATTACATTATTATTTGCATTTTATGCAATAGAATAACAAAATTGATTATAATTTTTAAACGCTTTTTTATTGTTTTAAAAAAGACTTGTTTGGTCAACATAAACAGGAATAGTAATCGCGGATACTTATTTTTCTTTAAAATTATTAGAAAAGAATAGGGCTCTATATATTCATTTTTTAAAGATGAATGCTATTACTGTTAATAACCTCGTTAACAATTATGATGTTCACCTGCAAAATCAAGAATTAATAATCGATACTTTTATTGAAATTCTACTAAAATGACCTCTAGACAATCCAAGCTTAAAAGTATTCGACCAGAAATTTCAGGCGCTACCATTAATGACAATATGAGTACTGATGAGCGTTTTCAAAACCTTGTACTGCGGCCTATTATAAAATTTCAAAATGATTTACTAATTGGAGTTTTTAGAAATTACGTTGAAAAGCATAAATCTGTTTTTTATGATTTATCATTGGAAAAACGAATGGCTTACATAGAGAATGCCATACAAAAAGACATGAAGCTTCGTAATTCTATGAAAGGCATGATTATCGGGCATTTTACTGTTGAAGAATATGCTGTTTATATTGAAAACTCTTCAGCTTTAAATAAGCGTATGATGAATATTGTTAAGGAACGCTTATTAAGTCATATTCAACTTTTTGAAAAGCCAGAGTTGCTGGCTGCCGTTTAATTAATCTATTAAAGAAGCACCATTCAAATCTGTAGTTAATACATCGCTCAAGTAATCAAAAAAAGGGCGAATGGCTTTAAATGAAGCATTAACTTCATCTAGGAAATTAGCATCTAAAACGGCTTTGTCTGTAAATTTTTTAGTGAAAATATATTGTTTCTTTTTTATTAAATCAATAGCTTTATGTTCTTTATCAAACCCACGAGGAGCCGTTTTAACTTCATCACCAACAAATGAATTTCCCCAAACTGTATTGAATTTTTTATCAGCTAAAATATCTCGAATTTCAGAATCATCCATTTCGAATTCTTTACGAATTCTCAAAAGGTCTTCCTTCGCTGGTTCCCAAAAACCAGTGGCAATAAAACTTTCATTATTAGGTTGAAGGTGTAAATAGTAACCACCTCTTAATCTCGGTTTTAATCTATGAAACGAGCCACCAAAATGGGTTTTGTATGGCAATTTGTTTTTTGAAAAACGTACATCGCGATAGATTCTAAAAACCTTGAGTTTATCAATCTCATCATGCATATTCAAGTTCTCAAAAATAGTATTATAAACTGCTTTTACATCCTTTTCGATAGCCTTAAACTCAGGCTTATTCTCATTAAACCAATCTCGATTGTTGTTTTTTTCTAGTTTTTTGAAAAACGTAAAAACAGATTTTGGTATGGATGTGCTCATGATTTTTATTTTTTATAAAGCTACAAAAGCCTAAGTATTATTCAAATTCTATTTTGTTAAGAATTAAACCCGAGGCAGGAGCTATATAATCCATTTTAACAATGCTATTTGGTAATAAGCTAAATCTAATATCTTCTAATGACAATTTGCCTTTTCCTAAATCGAGTAGTGTTCCCATCATAAGCCTAATCTGATTTCGCATAAAACCTTTACCTCTAACTCTCAATATATAGGATTTCTTTGGGAAGTAATTAGCTGTATATATTGTATTCTCAACCAATTCGCAGGTTAAAATTTCTCTAGTATAAATACCTTTATCGGTTGGTTTGTAGCAATAAGATTTTAGATAATTTTCACCTTCAAAAAGTTTTGCGCCTTGTTTCATGAGTTCGATATCTAAAACATCAAGAATAGTCGTCATTATAGGTGCACAAAACGGATGACACTTTTCGCCATAAGTAAACAGATATAAATATTCCTTAATTTTTGAATGCTGAATAATATTAAACTTGTCATCAACTTCTTTAATATCTAAAGCACGGATATCTTGTGGCAAATTGAGATTGAATAATTCTAAAAAAGCGATTTCATCTTCAATAGGCTCTTGTAAAAACAATTCAAAAGCTGCACTTTCTGCCGAAACCATAGCATCTGTTCTTCCTGAACTTAAACTTTTAAAGTACCTACCTTCTAATATAAAATTTAATGTCCGGTCTACCATCAAATGCAAGGTTTTTACATTGGGTTGTTTTTGCCAACCATGAAAACGATAGCCTAAATATTGAATATTAATGACGTAGAAATACTTTTTCATTTCAAAATAAAAATTGATTGGAAAAATAGACTATTTATTAATTGTGACAAAAAATTTATAACTTGTATTACTATTTACTAACTAAAACTAAAAAATTATGACAACCACATCAACAAACAAACCGCCAATTTGGTTCTGGATTTTAAGTATAATTGCTCTAGTCTGGAATGGCATGGGTGTTAATATTTACTTACAACAAGCTTTTAAAACCGAGAGTTATCAAACCATGTATTCTGAGGAGCAACTTGAAATTGCTGCTAACGTGCCTGCCTGGGTAACCGCTGCTTTTGCTATAGCTGTTTTTGCAGGCGCTTTGGGTGCCATTGGACTGTTACTTAGAAAATCTTGGGCAGTAAAATTATGGTTCTTATCTTTAATTGCAGTAATCATACAAATGGGATATACCTTAATTAACGGTTATGAATCTAGCATCGTAATGACTGTAATGATAATCCTTTTTGCTCTTTTCTTTGTATGGTTCTCAAGAATGTCTCGAAATAAAGATTGGCTTTCTTAATAAATCGCATTAACCAATTAAAAAGGGCATTCTAATTTTATAGTGCCCTTTTTAATTTATTTATGCCTTCCCTTTAATTCGTTCTCTATATCCTTTAAAGTAAATCCTTTGGCTTGTAATAGCATTAAATAGTGAAACATTAAATCCGCGGATTCATATAGAAATAATTCATCATTATTATCCATAGCTTCAATAACAGTTTCAACAGCCTCCTCGCCTACTTTTTGAGCAATCTTATTAATACCTTTTGAAAATAAACTTGCTACATACGATCTATTGTTGTCTTTGTTGGCAACACGTTCAGCAATCACATTTTCTAAGGTTGAAAAGAAACCATAATTGGATGAGTTTTCTTCTTTCCAGCAGGTATCTGTTCCTTTATGGCATGTTGGTCCTACTGGGTTTACTTGTACTAAAAGCGAGTCATTATCACAATCATTTTTAATATCTACAAGATTTAAAAAATTCCCACTTTCTTCTCCTTTCGTCCAAAGGCGTTGTTTACTTCTACTAAAAAAAGTAACTAGTTTTGTTTCGAGGGTTTTTTGATAAGCCTCCTCATTCATATAGCCTAACATCAACACATTTTTTGTTGAAGCGTCTTGAATTATCGCCGGAACTAGTCCGTTTGAATCGTATTTAATAGTCATATTTATATCTTTATGTGATACTGAAACAAGTTCAGCATGACGACTAAAGTCGTACTTCTATATTATTCTTTTTTAATTCTTTTTTCAATTCTGGAATTGGAATTTTGCCAAAATGAAAAACACTTGCTGCTAAAGCGGCATCAGATTTTCCTTCTTTAAAAGTATCAATAAAATGCTGAACATTTCCCGCTCCTCCAGATGCAATAATCGGAATATTTAATAGTTCTGATAATTTTGCAAGCGCTTTATTAGAATAACCGTTTTTAGTACCATCGTGATTCATTGATGTAAATAGAATTTCACCAGCACCGCGCTCTTCAGCTTCTTTTGCCCATTCAAATAAATCGATTTCTGTCGGAATACTTCCACCAGCTAAATGCACTTTCCATTCACCATCAACTTCTTTAGCATCAATAGCTACAACTACACATTGGCTTCCAAATTTATTCGATAATTCGTTTATCAATTCAGGTCTCTTAACTGCTGAAGAATTAATAGACACTTTGTCTGCTCCACATTGTAGCAATGCATCTACATCTTCAATAGATGAAATACCGCCACCAACAGTGAACGGAATATTAACTTGTTCAGCGACGTGCAATACCATATCTAAAGTAGTTGCTCTCCCTTCAAGCGTTGCAGAAATATCTAAAAAAACAAGTTCGTCCGCACCATAATCAGCATATTGCTTCGCGAGTTCAACAGGATCTCCAGCATCTCTTAAATCAACAAAATTTACGCCTTTAACCGTTCGTCCGTTTTTAATATCTAAACAGGGTATGATTCTTTTAGTTAACATTATACAAATTTTTCTAGATCTCGAAGACTAATTCTGTTTTCATAAATCGCCTTTCCAATAATGACACCTTCGCAACCTAACTCGATTAATTTTGGTAATTCATCAATATGAGAAATGCCTCCGGAGGCAATCAATTTTATAGATTGTCCGCTACTACTATTACTACACTCGTCAATGATTTCTTTATACAAATCAAATGAAGGACCTTCTAGCATGCCATCTTTAGAAATGTCAGTACAAATCACATATTGAATACTTTTCTTTTGATACCCTTTTATAAACGGAATAACATCTTCTTTAGTTTGTTCCATCCAACCACTTATAGAAACCTTCCCAGCATCACTATCTGCTCCTAAAATGATTTTGTTTCCGCCATATTTATTAATCCAACCTTCAAAAGTTTCAGGGTCTTTAACAGCAATACTTCCTCCTGTAATTTGTCTGGCACCAGAATTAAAGGCAATAAGTAAATCTTCATTAGTTTTTAAACCACCGCCAAAATCAATTTTCAACTTCGTTTTTGAGGCAATCTGCTCTAATACTTTATAATTTACAATATGATTAGCTTTAGCACCATCTAAATCTACTAAATGCAAATATTCAATACCAGAAGCTTCAAACATCTTTGCAACTTCTAAAGGGTTTTCGTTATAAATTTTTTTAGTTTCATAATCCCCTTTTGTTAAGCGAACGCATTTTCCGTCGATGATATCTATAGCTGGTATTATTCTCATATTTTGGGTGTTTAATCTTAATTTTTAAATTAGCTGAAAGCTACTTATAAATTCAAAAAATTCTTTAATATTTTTGCTCCCGCTGTACTACTTTTTTCAGGATGAAATTGAACTCCATAGAAGTTTTCATGCTGTAATGCTGAAGCATAATTAATACCGTAATCTGTTTTAGCAATAGTCTCATTACAGTGTTCTGCATAATAACTATGTATTAAATACATGTATTCACTTTCTTTAATACCTTTAAACAAGTCAGATTTTAAATCTTTAATCACGTTCCATCCCATTTGAGGCACTTTTACATCATTAGTAAATCGTTTTACGTCTGTTTGAAAAATACCAAGACCCTTAGTGTTTCCTTCTTCGGTGGATTTACAAAGTAATTGCATACCCAAACAAATCCCTAAAACAGGTTGTTTTAAAGTTGGAATCAACTTATCCAATCCACTTTCTCGAAGCATTTTCATGGCACTATTTGCTTCACCAACACCTGGAAATATAATTTTATCAGCAGCCATAATCTCTTCTGGATTATCTGATAGAATAGCATCTACTCCTAAACGCTTAAAAGCAAATTGTATGCTTTTAATATTTCCTGCGCCATAATTAATAATTACTAATTTCATTAAAGCATTCCTTTTGTTGATGGCAAAATCATTTTTTCAATATCGCGTTTTACAGCCATTTTAATAGCCTTTGCAAAAGCTTTAAAAATGGCCTCAATTTTGTGATGTTCATTAGTACCTTCAGCTTTTATATTTAAATTGCATTTAGCCCCATCAGTAAACGATTTAAAGAAATGATAAAACATTTCAGTTGGCATTTTACCAATCATTTCACGTTTAAAATCAGCTTCCCAAACAAGCCAGTTTCTTCCACCAAAGTCAATAGCAGCTTGCGCATAACAATCGTCCATTGGTAAACAAAAACCATAACGTTCTATTCCTAATTTGTTACCTAAAGCTTTATTAAATAATTCACCTAAAGCAATGGCTGTATCTTCAATCGTATGATGTTCATCAACTTCTAAATCACCATCTACTTTAATATTTAAATCTAATTGTCCATGACGCGCAATTTGGTCTAACATGTGGTCAAAAAACGCAAGTCCAGTATCTATATTACTTTTACCCGTACCATCAAGATTCAATTGAATAGCAATTTTAGTTTCATTAGTATTTCTTATCAAACCTCGAGAACGTTCATCGGCTTTTAGGAACGCATAAATTCTAGCCCAATCATTACTCTCTAAAGCAATAAAATCATTGAGCGCTTCATGCTTAACTGTTATTTCGTCTGTTCCTAAATTAGTTTCATCATTAATAAATATGCCTTTTGCTCCAAGATTCTTTGCTAATTCAATATCCGTTAATCGATCTCCTATTACAAATGAATTTTCTAAATCATAGTCATCAGAAAAGTACTTTGTCAGTAAACCAGTATTTGGTTTTCTTGTTGGGGCATTGTCTTTAGCAAATGTTCTATCAATAAATTGTTCTTCAAAAACTACACCTTCATCTTCGAACGTTTTAAGAATGAAGTTATGAACAGGCCAAAATGTATTTTCAGGATAAATTTCGGTGCCTAATCCGTCTTGATTGGTTATCATCACTATTTCGTAATCCAATTCATTAGCAATTCTACTTAAGTATTGAAACACTTTCGGGTAAAACTCTAATTTTTCGAATGAATCTATTTGTTCATCAGCTGGCTCTCTAATAATGGTGCCATCTCTATCGATAAAAAGTACTTTCTTCATGATATAGATTTTAATGTATCTATTAATGTTCTATTCTCTTTTGGAGTGCCAATCGTAAACCTTAAACAATTTTCACATCCAGGTTGTGTGGTACGATTTCTTATTACAATGCCCTTATCTATCAATTGATCATAACGTTTATTTGCGTCATCAACTTCAACCAGCACAAAGTTAGCGTCAGATGGGTATATTTTTGAAATATAATCTATTGACTCTAATTTTGTAATTAGCAAATCACGCTCTTTTAATATATTAGTTACCTGATTTTGTGTTAACCCTTGTTGTTCTAATTGTGAAATTGCTTTTTGTTGTGTTAGGATATTCACATTATATGGCGGCTTAATACGGTTTAAAACTGAAATAATTTCTTCTGAAGCATAACAAATCCCCAAACGAATTCCCGCCATACCATAAGCTTTTGAGAGTGTTTGAGTAATGATTAAATTAGAAAACTCATTTAATCTACTGGTCCAACTTTCTTTATTTGAAAAATCGATATAAGCTTCGTCTATAACTACAATACCTTTAAATTCGTCAATTAATCTTTCAATGGATTTTACTTCAAAACTATTTCCTGTTGGATTGTTTGGCGAACATAAAAAAAGTAGCTTAGAATTACTATTCGCTACATCCAGAATATCTTCAACTTTTGGTTGAAAATCAGCATCTAACTGGACACTTTTAATTTCAATAGCATTGATATTTGCCAATACACTATACATGCCGTAAGTAGGTGGTAATGTAATGATGTTGTCTTGATTAGGTTCGCAAAATGTTCTATAAATCAAATCTAAAACTTCATCACTGCCATTTCCTAAAAGTATATTCTGTTGTGTAACACCCTTAATCGTTGAAAGCAAAGATTTTAAAGTTCTTTGTTGCGGGTCTGGATAACGATTAACGCCATTTTCAAACGGATTTTCATTCGCATCTAAAAACACCATGTCATCACTATTACCCTGAAATTCATCTCTTGCCGAAGAATACGGTTTTAGCGCTTTTATTGTTGGTCTAATTAAATCTTGAATGTTCATTATTTCAAATCCTTTAACCTGATTGTTACGGCGTTTTTATGTGCTTGTAAACCTTCTGCTTCTGCCATTAGCTCAATCGCTTCTCCAATATTCAAAAGACCTTCTTTTGATATCTTTTGAAACGTCATGCTTTTCAAAAAACTATCTAAGTTTACGCCAGAATAGGCTTTAGAAAACCCATTTGTTGGTAATGTATGATTGGTTCCAGAAGCATAATCGCCTGCACTTTCAGGAGTATAATCACCTATAAAAACAGATCCTGCATTCTTTATTCCATCAATGTATAAATCTTCATTTTCACAACAAATAATGAAATGTTCTGGTCCGTATTCATTTATTAGTTCTAAGGCTTTATCGTCATTTTCTACAAAAATTAGTTTCGAGTTCGCTATTGCTTTTTCTGCAATCGCTTTACGCGGTAGAACTTCCAATTGTATTGCTACTTCCTCTGAAACTTCATCAATCAAACGTTTTGAAGTGGACACCAAAATAACTTGACTATCAGCACCGTGTTCTGCTTGACTCAATAAATCAGATGCAATATACGATGCATTAGCAGTTTTGTCTGCAACTACTAATAATTCACTAGGACCAGCTGGCATATCAATAGCAACACCATATTTTGTAGCTAGTTGTTTTGCAACGGTTACAAACTGATTTCCTGGTCCAAATATTTTATAAACCTGAGGAATTGTTTCTGTACCAAAAGTTAGTCCTGCTATCGCTTGAATACCGCCAACTTTTATAATTTTTGTAATACCACAAAGTTGCGCTGCAAATAAAATCTCAGGTGCCAATATCCCCTCTTTATTTGGCGGTGAACATAATACAATATCTTTGCATCCTGCTATTTGTGCAGGAACAGCTAACATTAAAACCGTTGAAAAAAGGGGTGCAGTTCCTCCTGGAATGTATAAACCTACTTTTTGAATCGGTCTTTTTTCTTGCCAACATTGTACACCTTTGGCAGTTTCAATAGCTGTTCTTGATGTTTTCTGTGCAGTGTGAAACACCTCTATGTTTTGTTTTGCTAATCTAATAGCCTTTTGAAGTTTTTCCGGAACTTGCTGAATGGCTAATTCTATCTCATTAGGCGTTACGACGTTAGATTCTAAATTAATCCCATCAAACTTTTTAGTAAATCTCTTAATGGCAACATCACCAGTTTCAGAAACCTTAGTAAATATTTCAGTTACTGTTGCTTCAATATCTCCCACAGTTTGGGTTGGACGTTTTAAAACCTCAGACCAGCTTTCTCTATTTGGATTATTAATTATTTTCATGATGAACGATTAAAGTACCATTTTTTCAATAGGGCAAACTAAAATACCTTGAGCGCCATTAATTTTTAATTCATCAATTACGTCCCAAAACTCGTTTTTACTAATTACTGAATGTACCGAACTCCAACCTTCTTGAGCCAAAGGTAAAACTGTTGGACTCTTCATTCCTGGTAATACATTTATAATATCTTCTATTTTATCATTAGGTGCATTAAGCAAAATGTATTTAGATTGCCTTCCTTTTAGAACCGATTGAATCCTAAATTGAATTTTATCTAATATAGCTTGTTTTTCTTCACTTAAAACGGGAGACACTGCTAAAACAGCTTCCGATTTTAAAATAGTTTCTACTTCTTTTAAATTGTTTTTAAATAAGGTGCTTCCACTAGAAACAATATCACAAATAGCATCTGCTAGCCCAATATTTGGGGCGATTTCGACAGAACCATTAATAATATGAAGGTTAGCTTTTACACCGTTTTTGTCTAAATACATTTTTACCGTATTTGGATACGATGTAGCTATTCGTTTGCCTTCTAAATCTTTAATATTGTTATATTTTGCAGACTTTGGAACCGCAATACATACGCGACAAGTAGAAAAGCCAAGTTTTTCAACAACATTAATACCGTTACCTTTTTCTATTAAAACATTTTCGCCGATAATAGCGGCATCTACAACGCCATCTTTTAAATATTGAGGAATATCACCATTTCTTAAATAGAATACTTCTACTGGAAAATTTCGTGCTGATGCTTTCAATTGATCCTTTCCATTATCAATAGAAATACCAATGTCTTTTAAAATTCTCATCGAGTCTTGGTTTAAACGACCTGACTTCTGTACTGCAATTCTTAATTTACTCATTTTTATTGTTTTTATGAGTTCGAAACAATCTACTTGGTATTATAATTAAAAAACCCGCTTGATTGTCTCAAACGGGTTTAAAAATATATGTTGATTTTACTCAATACATTTTCACTTCGCCTGAGAGCAAATATAAAAATGATGATGTAGTTGAATAAATGTCATGTTTAATATTGATTGTGACAAAGATAATTAATTTGATACTACAAGTTGTTTAAAATTTATAAAAAAAACTAAAATTATATATTAATTAAGCCTTTTAAATTTATAAGACATAATATTGAGAATATGTTTAAATTTACCATTCATAATTAAGGTTTTAAAAATTATAGTTTTTCTTTTAAGTTTCTGATACTTATTAAGAAAAATAAAACCGTAATAATACTTGTAATATTTGCTTTGCCTAATAATAGGATTCTGTTTAAAAAAATGTCTTGTTTTATTTAAAATAATTAGATTTCTATCTAATTCACTGGTATTACAGACATGAATAAATAAAGCATTTGTATTATCGTGAATACGATAAATACTATTTAAATTTTCAGGGTCATGAATAATTATTTGATTATTATATTTAGGTAAAACATAGTCTACCATAATCTTCTGCTCATAAGGAAAAGGGCATCCCATACGCATAGAATATATTTCATCCTCTATTTTTAAAGCATTTTTACTAACTATCTTAACACCTGTATTAATTGGATATTCCCAGGGTTTTTCATGAAATAAATGATAGAGAATATTACTTTGGTTCAAGTCTATAAATGATTCAATTCTCTTTTCTGGAGTCTTAATATAAATATCTGTATCTAACCAAATATACCAATCAGCATTAGGGAATGCTTCACTCGCTTTTTTTATAATAAGGCATCGCCGAAAATGAAATTCTGAAATAACATGATCTACCTTTGTAAAGTCATCGTAGTATAAATCATAATCATTTAAATTACAGTAATTAACCAAAAGTCTTTTAGTTAAATCTGTAAAAAAAACACCTTTAGGATAATGACCAGAAACAAAACAAATTTTACTATTCATAATTAATAAAGCATTAAAACCCTTCAATTAGCTTAAAGGGCTTTATTAAATATGTATTAGAACTAGAAAAAATTTTATTGATTTCCAAGAATAATTGGCATTCCGCTATCTCCGGAACCTATAACAATTACTTTACTATTTGGAGATTCTGAAAGCTTAACTGTAGCTTCTATACCTTTATCTTGAAGAATTTTATCTGTTAATGATGCACTTAGAATTCTATTTGATTCTGCTTTACCTTTTGCTTCAATAATTACTTTCTCAGCTTCTTTTCTTGCACTTTCAAGTCTAAATTCATATTCTAATGATTCTTGCTCTTGCTTTAATTTACGCTCAATAGCCTCTTTAATTGTTGGAGGTAACGTTACATCTCTTACTAATACCTCATTTAATTGAACATATTGTTTATCAAGTATTTTCTTGGTTTCTTCAAAAATTTCAACTTGAATGGCGTCACGTTTAGTTGAATACAAATCATCTGGCGTATAACGTCCAATAACACTCCTTGCTGCACTACGAATTGCAGGTTGAATAACGCGCTGCAAATAACCTTGCCCAAGAGACTGATGCAAATTACCTAATTCGTTATAAACAGGCTCGTACCACGCCGAAGCATCAATTTGAATTTCTAATCCGTTTGATGATAACACTTTCATTTTTTCAAAAAGTTCTTGCTGTCTTACTTCGTAAACATATACCTTGTTCCAAGGTGCCACAATATGAAATCCTTCTCCCATTGGCGGCTCATCAGTAACAACACCATCTGCAAAGGTTTTAAAAAGCACTCCAGCCTCACCAGAATCTATGGTTACTGCAGATTTTGCTAATATGACTACTAATATAATCGCCCCAATTATAAAAGGCAATGCTACTTTTGGTAATTTTTCCATTTTTTTATTTTAATTTAAATTAATCCGTTATACTTTCTTAAAAACCACTCCAAACTTAAGCTTAAAGCTATAATAGCGAGTAGATATTTCCAATCTATCAAAGGTAAGATATTTTTACTGCTTTTTTGAATGGGAACATATCTATTATCATTTAATAAATCATTAACTAAACCTCGAGTATTATCAATAAAATAACTTGATCCTAAACTGTTAGTAGCTAACTGTTGTAACTTTGTTACATTAGCATTCAAAAATTGTTGTTCTACATTGTATTCTAAAATTTGAAAACTACCAGTTTTAGAAATGTTTTCTTTTAAAGTTCTTACTGTAAAGCTATATTCAGAAGGCGGCAAACTACTTAAATCAACTTGATAATTATTATTTTTCAAAATTAAAGGAAATGTTTTTCGCTCCTCAGAAACTTTATTTGTTACGGTTATATTTAGAGTTTCTCGAGTATCAAAAATATAATTTTTATCGAAAAACGCTGCATTAATTGTAATGTTTCCACTTCCATTATAAAACGATTCGTAATCTAATTTTAGTCTGCTTTTTTGTTTTTTAGAAGCTAAATATTGAATCAATTTACCTATAAACTCATCAAAAGCATTAAACGATTTTTCATTCAAATAGCTTCGCCCACGCCATTGCCATAAATTCTCTCCAAATAAAACAGCCTCTCGTCTTCCATTAGTTTCAAACGTTGCTAAAAGCGTTTGATTCGTTGAAACACCACTTACCGTTTTATTTAAAATGGACTGAAAAGGAATATTAAAATTAACCTCGCCATAATTTGAAAGTAGAGGTGGAAAAGATTCAAAATCCAAATCATCTATTACAAATGGTGAATAATTACTATTTAATTCAGCAAGATAATTTTCAGTTTGATTTGTTATGGCATGTGAATAATTTTCAGATACTTTGTTTAAAAAGCTTAAGCTAGTTTTTGTTCCGACAATTACAAATTTGTTCTTATTTTGCAATTCTAACTGACTAAATACAGTATTGAACTTACTATTTGGTTGATATAATATAACTAATTGAAAATCATTTATTTGATTAATTATATTTTTTGAATTTAAAATAAAAACAGATCGCTGTTCATTACTCTCGATACTCTTCTTTAAAACACCTAAATCTGGATGAGAAAAATCACTAACAATTGCAATTTTTGTTTTTTGATTGATAACTTCAACCGCAAAATTTTTAGTGTTATTTATGGTATTCTTTTCACTTTCTAAAGGAACTAAAATAGCCTTGTAATTGTTAACACCTACTCTATTTGCTGGTAGTGTTAAATTAATAACCTTTGAGTTGTTGTTTTTCGAAAAGGTCAACGCCTTAGAATATACCGTGGCATTTCCATTTTTTACAATAAACTTAGAACTGATAGTACTATTTCCATTGTATACCAAAATGGCTTCAATTGGGAATTTATTTTTTAAATAGGCATACTTATTAATATTTAACTGTTGAATTTTTAAATCGGTATAAGTAATCGTATCTCCTAAAATTATTGAATAAACAGGTTGTTTATAGCTATTTGATGAAAATTGATAATCATTACCATAGGTTTGATTACCATCCGTGACCAAAAGTGTTGGCGATGTCGTTTGCTTGTATACTTGATTTAATTGAGTAAATACTTTTGAAATATTGGTTTGCTTATCTGAAAATGTAATTGAATCTGAAGCATTTAGACTTTCCCCAAAAGTGTAATAATTTATATTGAACTTGTTTTTAAGATCATTGTTATTCTTAATATTTTCAACAAACTCAAGTACACTTCTATCTTGTTTTAAATGACTAACAGAACTAGAATTATCGATAGCTACAATCAGATTAGGTTTTTCTATAGCTATTTTTATTTTATCAAAACTTGGGTTTATAATTAGTATTAAAACAGCAAACACACTTAAAAATCTCAAAAAAGAAAAAAGCATGTTTAATTTAGACATGCTTTTGTTTTTAGTGAAATACTGAAAATGCGCTAAACCAAGTGCTATTATTCCAGCAAGTATAATATATATTAGAGTTTCTGAACTCATAAAAATTCACAAGTTTGATAGATGAAATTACTGCCTTCGCAGGAACGACAATTACGTAAGCATTCCACCGTCAACGTTTAAGGTTTGTCCAGTAATATAAGCGCTCATATCACTTGCTAAGAACACACAAACAT
>Ga0209532_1001354_pt1 | contig 19216 bp, 30 predicted proteins | sample COG_02_FD_184746 | JGI IMG/M metagenome (GOLD analysis project Ga0209532, IMG submission 184746) | Pelagic Microbial community sample from North Sea - COGITO 998_met_02 (SPAdes) (version 2) | ecosystem: Environmental > Aquatic > Marine > Neritic zone/Coastal water | place: Helgoland, sampling... | reverse complement strand
ATCATCTCCTTTGAATACATTACCTTCAAAATAAAAACAACCTTGTTCAGAATTTATTACTTGCTCATTACCTCCATTATTACAAACATCAGCCAACCTTGTTACTGCACTACCTTGTGTTGGTATGTAAGAAGTAGCGTAGCTTCCTTGTTCTGCTTGTGCTCCGTATATGTAAACTCCACTTGTTCCATCTCCTTGATATGTTTCTTGATATGCAGATGTAACGGACTGAACAGTATTAATAATTGCAGTATTCATATTAGTTGTTGTAGTCATAGAACATCTATACCAACCATTAGAAATTTCTGTTATTGTTACATTTGTTGTTGTTGCCCCTGAATCTCCTATTACACCATTCAATAAATCAAAGTTCGCATAATGACCACCTGTGCTTGTAGATGCTAATTGTAAAATTCTTCCGTCATATTTAGCAAAAACTGATATTGTATAAATATTAGATGATACTGATGTATGGTTTACACTATGTGTACTATTACTTGTATCTTCAACTAACTTATAAGCATTAGTAGTTCCATCGGTCGATGTAAAACCTTGTACTTCTTTTACTGATACGTTGTCTATTGAGCCTATAAAAGAATCTCTTGCTTGTAACAAAATAGATGAGCCTGATGAATATGTTATATACCCTGTAAATGTGCCATTAACACTATGAGTTACACCGACTGAATTACCTACAAAAAACCTTACACCCCCTTGAGTCTGATTTGATATAGTAAAACTATATTTATATGTTTTCCCTACTACTAATGTTTTAGATTGAGATATTGTAGCAAAATTAGTTCCATCACAATTTGCAGTACCACCAGAAATAGTCCATCCTGTACCCTTTACCCAATTACTATCTGTAGCAAAGTCGCCATTAGTAACTAACTCACTACCCGCAGTACTTGGGTCTCCTTGAATAGTAGCACCACTCTTTGTCCAATAAGAATTAGGAAAATCACTAGAATAAGTTATTACGTTTGTTCTCTGTGGCTCAAGTTTTAAAGCGCCTTGTGTATTACCTAAATAATCTATTCTTGGTTGTCCACTACCTACTTCTTCAATTAAACCATCTTTATTTATAACAGTAGCCTTTGATGCTCTACTAAAATCAAATGGTAAAGGTTTGTAATTACTATTTTCATCATTATAGGCAAGGATAGTATCTTTCTTTCCATACCATTCTCCGTTACCAAATTTTAATGTGTTTGCCATTTTATAATGTGTTTAAGTTTAATTCTGTTACTAATTCGCTTAATGAACGGTAACTTGTAAGTGTTTCTAATTCAAGGTCTGTTAGTGCAGTATCGTAGTAGCCAATTTCTTTTGTTTTTCCGTAGAAATCATCTGCTCCAGTACCAGTATCAAAACTTAATGTATCTAAACCACTTGGTGTTGCGCCATTTAAATCTGTTCCTACTTCAAAACCATTTACCCATAATGCAAAATCGTTTAATTTGTACTTTAAAACTATTTTAGATGAAATAGTAATATCTGAAAAAGTGTAAGTCATAGTTGCTTGTGCAACACCACCATCCTTGATTTGAGCAGTAAGTCTATTTGACACATTTTCGTAATAAAATCTAACTAAATTATTTGCAGTTCCATCTCCTAAAGATATTCCTCTATAAGTTAAATCATTAGCCAAAGCACTTATATCAGCAAACAATACTCCCTCACTATCATTAAACACTTCACTATTACCACTTCCATTAGCAGTATCAGCTTGTCTTGTAACTGATGAGCCATTGGTTGGGATGTAGGAGGTAGGGTAGTTTGATAACTCCAATTGCATTCCGTATATTAATATATCGCTTTCATTAACTGAATTTATACCCCTAATTTGCATACCGAACTGGTCAGTAGTTAATGCCGTTGCAGTGAAAGTTGCAGTATATAATTTCCATTCGCTTGTTGCTGTTTGTTCTTCTGGTACTTGTACTCCAGCTACCCTAAATTGTATAACTTGATTTGTTCCGTTTGTTGATTTTACCCAACAAGATATACTGTATGTTTGACCAGTTGTAAAAGAAAAATTTCTTACTAAATTACTTCTATCTAAACTTGAACTGCCTACTGCATCAAATTGAACTCTTGTTGCGTTTTGTGTACCATCTGGAGATATCGCATAGTCAGCAGTTACTATTGTAGTAACCGCACTACCTTGACCACCTTTAGACCAATAAGAATTACTAAAATCTTCACTATATTCAAATAAGTTTGTTGCTGCATTTTCCAAAAGTAGTACACCCTCTGCACTATCTGTATAATCTATTCTTGGTACATCATTACCAACTACTTCTATTAATCCTTCTTTGTTTACTCTTGTAGCAATACTATCTCTAGTAGTTGTAAAAGGTAGAGGTTTATAGTTATTATTCTCGTCATTATAAGCTAACGTAGAGCCTTTTTTTGTCGCCCAAGTTCCGTTACCGAATTTAAGTTTCTGTGCCATATCTATTGTATTGAATATTGTTGTCCGTTAGCCATATCTGAAAAAGATGTCCAAGACGTTAGTGTTTCTAGTTCGCTATCTGTTAATGCTGAATTGTAGTATTGTATTTGTTTTGTTTTTCCGTAGAATTTATCGCCACCTGTAAAATAACTAAATTTCAATTCATTAAATGAAGAAGTTGGTGTGAAAGCAGTAGAAGAACTATCTATTTTAAACCCATTTACATAAAAACAACTATCCCCACTTTTATATTTTATTGCCATTTTATTAGGTGTGGTTTGGTCTGCTATTGGGTCTGTTAAATCCCCAAAAAGATTATCACCTCCAAATTTAGCTTGTTTATAGCTTTCTGTTTTTGTGTTGTTAAACCCTAAATCAATGTGAATATCATTTGTACCATCTGAAATAGATATTAATTCATAATTAGTATCTTCTCCTAATGCACTAATCTCCGCCATCAAAACACCTTCTGAATCATTAAACGTAGAAGCATCTCCAGAACCATTAGCAGTTTCTGCTGAACGAGTAACTGCACTTCCGTTAGTTGGAATATAGCTTGTTGGAAAAGAACCTTGTTCCAATTGAAAACCCCAAAGATATAAACCATCTCCAATCGGAGGATTATATGGATAGTTATTAGAACCATCAGATAAAATAATTCTAATATTATTATATGTTAAAGAGTTTACAGAATATTCAACTCTAACCCATTCATTTCCATAAGAAACTATATTAGCATCAACTCCACTAATACCAATGTATGATAAATTACCAATGTCATATGAAACTTTCTGTGCAGCAGAACCAGCTTGATTTATAATTAAGTGACTTGCTTCAGCTTTTTTAACAAAAAAACTAATAGAATATGAAGCACCAATAGTTAATGATGATTTTTGTAATTGTGTTAATGAAGATGATGTAGGTGTTATTTTTATAGAACCTATTGTACCATCTGGAGTTATTTGGTTTCCAGATATTTCTGTTATATTAGTTTTTGAGAAATCAGATAAACTCTCACTACTTGTAATTAAATTAGTTCTCTGTGGCTCTAAAATATGATGTGGACATCCCACAACCTTACCATCAATCATTGGATAGTTTAATCTTGGTACATTTGAATCAACAGTAGTTATTAATCCGTTTTGTGCTATTCTTGTGGCTGAGCCACTTCGTGAAAAATCAAAATCTCCTACTCCATTTGTAGGAAATATAGAATAAAGTTTTTGCGATTTGTAACCACTAGGGATTAATAAAAGACTTGCTTGATCCGCTAAAGACATATTTTTAAAGTTTTATTTATTATGTTATTTTTTACAAAGACAATTTTGATTGTACGCAATCAACCGCCTCAATTGTTCCGCCGTCAGCAATAACTCTTGCAACGTAATTTTGAACTATTAAAGAGTAAAAAATACTTTTTTGATTGATTTGTAAATTTAGACCTAATCCAATCATATACTTTTACCTTAAATAACAAATAACCTTACCACTTGCAACGCTAACATCATCAAAGTTTCCATAAATAACAACACCGGTACTCATAGATAACGAACTTATTGAAGTATCGCCTCCTATAGTATCAATGTCGCAAGAAATTACTGAAGATTCTATTGCTTGTATTGCACAAAAGTTTTCACCCGCTAAAGATGTAGCTGATGCAGCTATTACTCTTAAACCCTTGTCTCCGAATGATAATTTTTGAAATTCACTAGAATAATATAAATCTGACGCCATTTTTTTTATTTTAATTTTATATTCACAAAAATACAAAAATTAAAATTATAGATTTTTAATCATTTTTTCTAACGGCAGATCCAAAAAAGTAGCCAAAAATAGATAATACAATTCCTTCACAAATACCAATTAAATGAATCCAAACCTCTTTGTTAGATTCAGGAATTTGCAAATACACAATCGCATAAATAATAAAAGAAAAGGCGCCTAATCCAATAACACCGGTTAAGTTAAACATTAAGTCAAAGCCTCCTGATTTAGCCTTTTCAACTTCTCGTTTTCTTGCTGAATCCCTATCGGCAACCTCTAGTTTATAAAACTCAATCAGTTCGTTATTTAATTCTTTTTTTTGTTCAGGCGAAATGCTTGGCTCGTTGTCTATTAAGTTTTTAACAACTCCTAAAACCCCTTTTTCCGGAAGTACGTCTCCAATAAATCCAGGTATTTTATTTAAAATAAACTGACCAACCTTTGTGTCTTTAAATTTTTTTTTCGGCATTACTCAATAAATTTATATTCATCAAACGCATCAAAACTCGGACAAGCCTTTTCGCTAAAATCCCTATGGCCGTAAATAACCGCTTTAGGATGCATTTTTTTTAGTGTTTTTAACAAGATTAACAGACTTTCTTTTTGTTGTGGCGTTCTAGTATCTTTAGCGTCTAAAGATTCATCTAAACCTCCAATATAACAAACGCCTATTGACATTTTATTTTGACCTCTTGAATGTGCGCCAATTTTTTCGATGTTTCTACCATATGAAATTAATCCGTCTAAATGGACAATGTAATGATAACCAATATCAGAAAAACCTCTTTCTAAATGCCAACTCTTTATTTCTTCGGCGCTTGTTTTTCTACCCTCAGGCGTAGCGCTACAATGTATAATTATTTTGTTTATTTGTCGCATTGTTTTGTTTTAGAAATGAGATATAAGCGTAATTAAAAAATTCTCAACTGTTGCCGTTGCTCCTGATTTATCAACTTTAACTTGAATTTTACAACCACTTGTTAAAATATCTGTATGCGTAAATAATTGGGTAGTTCTTGAATACCTTACTAAATCATTATTGTTTGCAATATTATCGTGCATAAATTCAACACTTTTTCCGGTATCAGGAAAATATAAGCGTGCGTCAAGTCTTGTATTTGATGCTCCGGCAGTTATATCGAAATCGTTTCTAACAATCATAACTCTACCGGCCCCAACTTCAGAAAAATCTAGTGAGTTGGATGCTGAGTTCCATAAGTCGCCAGTTACAAAGCTAGGCTTGTATGTTGTTACTGTTCCGCTTCCGGCCTTGTCATTTGTTAAATCTGTCCAAACATTTTGCGTTAGATTTATTGGCGTTGTAGTTGTTGCTGAATCTTCATAATCAACCCAACCACCTTGTGAATCATACAAAGCATTTACTGAATTTTTTATTTCGTTTATATTAGCAGCAGTTACTTTATTGATTTCAGGTAATACTGAAGTTTGATTATCTGATTTTGTTGAAAAAGTTATTTTAGCCATAGTTTAATTTTTTATGATTGTAGTTCGTTTTGTAATTCACTTTGTAAACCTTCAACTGAGTTAATTTGTTCAATTTTATTTGATAATTCAATTACACCTCTAAAATAAGTTGAATCTGATAAATCATCCTCTAAGTAAGTAACGCCATTGTTTACACTTGTATAAACATTAAATCCGTTTGCAGTTATGTCAATATAGTTTGAAGATCTTGTTCTTACATTTTCAAGGCATTGTGAAACCATTAAATTTGTATCTAATTGTCCGCCATCATCTGAATAGAATTTTGAAATACATTCAATTCGTGTTATTGTTTCGGTGTTAAACGATTGTTGGTTTTGGTCTGTTTCGTCTGTTGAAACTGAATAAACTCTTATTAATGGGTATGTTGCATCCGTTGGAATACGATTGTAAACCGGAACTGCAACGCTATTAATTAAAACATTGCCGTTTAACTTTGCAATAATTTCTTTTCTAACATAGTGAATTGCTTCTAACATCTTATTTTATTGCTTTTTTAATTTCGCCATTTAAGCGCATTAATAATTTTTTTAGACCTATTCTAGCAGAGCCAAAGAAAAATGGTTGAGGTTTCATATAACCTGGCTTAGCGCCTTTGAATTGTGCTGCGTAACTCTTTGGTATTCCTAATTCTAGCATATCATCAAAAGTTACAAAAGCACCAGTTCCAAATTCTACATAAGGCGCATATTTTGCTCCGGCAATTACCTCAACGGTTTTACCCTTTTTTTCTGACTTTATTGACTGCCTTAGTGTACCATAATCAGACGCTACATTTTTTTTTGCAATTCGTGCAATATCTAAACCGGCCGTTCCAAGTTCTTTTGATAACGTATTTTTATCAAATGTTCTTAAATTGTCTAACTTTTTTTTAAGTTGGGCCAAATCTGATTGGTCGATTTTAATATTCATTTTACTTAGATTTTGTTGCTAATAATTTAGTATAAAAATCCAAATCAAACTCAAACTTTTCATTTATGCGATATTGTTGAGATTCACCCTCTAAAATAAATATATCTCCCAACTGAATTAAATCTGCGGTATTTTTACGCATCATTATTTCAACTTGAACGTCTTGTGTTCTTTTTCCTAGTTTGTCGCTTATATCTCCGCTAATCTGCTTTAAATTACACCATACAGTTGCAACATTTGACAAAGTTGAATTATAACCGCCAAAACCATCTGACGATTTAACTAATCGTTTTATTGTTATTTTAGAATCTAGTTTTCCGGCATCCATTAAATAAACATAGTTTTATAAGACGTCAAAATTTTTCTTGTCGATGTTGGTACTTCTGCAACATTGTTTTGCTCAGTTGTAAAATCTGCTCTATTATCATAATAGGTTGATATAAGTTGCAACATCGCTTGTTTTACTAAAGAATCATTTATTCCTAAAGTTACATATGTAATTTTAACTCTTTCAGCAGAGCCTCCGTCTAGTTCAATAGTTTCATTATCTAAACCAAGAATTTCATAGTCAGTTGTAGCAGTTCCGTTAATTGTAACCTCTGAAACACTAGCAATTGGCCCAAAAGGTAAATCAAACAATCCGTTTGTTGTGTCCAGGTAGTACGTTCTATTTTTTGGAACAATATCTCTTGAAATATAATTTTCGCACCATATACGAGCCTGAGAAATCATTGCGGTAATTAAATTATCATCCGCACTTGTATCAATACGAACATAATCTTTAACATTTTGAGCCGTTAATATTTCATTCCCGGTTGTTGCGTTAATTTTAATTTGTCTCATTTGATTTGATTTCTTTAAATTCAACCTTTAGTTCTTTTGTTTCAAAGGTTTGCTTTTCTTTCTTTTTAGATATTTTTGATCCTAAACCTTTTTTAATCCAGTTATCAGCAGTATTTGCGTCTAATTCTATAACATCGCCCTCATTGTAACGCTTGTCTCCTTTTAAAATAGATTGTTTGATTTTTAGTTTCATATTATGAATATTTTTGTAAAGATAAAAAAAAAGCGCCACATTAGTTTGCGACGCCTTTTCGTTGGAAAACAAAATTGAAAACATTTAAAGTTCTGCAAAGTTATTAAAAAATTTTAAATATTTAGGCGATGTTAATTCAATTGATTTTTGTATGCCGTCATTTTTAATAATAAAGAATCCGTCTTTCTCTTTGTAGTAAATAGCAAAAAAATCTACGTCTTTAGTTTTGTAATTTTTTAGTTTTGTATCTCTTAAAAAAACTCTTGGCCTATTTGTTAATTTATGGACTGATTTAATTTGTATTTTAAGCAATCCTTTTTGTGTTTCAATAATGCAATCATATCTCGAAGTATTAAGTAAAGGAAATGAAACATAAAAGCCTTTCTCCATTGCAGCAGTTGCAAATTTGTATTCAGCAAGACATCCAATTTGGTTGCTATCCATATCGTAAAGATAGCAAAATAAAAAAAACCCACGTTTTAACGTAGGTTATAAGTCAATAAAAAGCATTTAGGCGCTACCTATTAGATGAATCAAAACAACCAAAGCAACAATATTGTTTTCCAAGTTGTACATCAACTCCGCACTCCATACATTCGCTTTTTTGTTCTGACGATTCTAAATGTTCGTTTAATTGGTGATCAAATACATCCATAGCTATTTTTTTTCTAAATGATTAATTTCTCTTTCCAGGCAAATAATCGCCTTTTCTAAATCCTCAATCTCTGTGTCTTGGCTTTTTACTCCGGCCCTTACAATGTATTTAACGGCGTTTCCTCTAGCAAAGGATAGGTTGTAATCGTTTGCTATATCTATAACGTCATAATTGGCGCCATTGTCGTAGTGTTTTGGTTTGCTCATTATACGTTAAAAATTAATCCGGTTAATAATCTTACGATGAAATAGCTAGGCGCTAAAATCATTATTAAAGTTTGTAGTTTTTTCATTTTGTTTGTTTTAAATTATATTCTATCGTCTTTGCTTATTGTATGTTATAAGGTTAATAATTGAAATTCAATAAAATTTAATTGATTGTAAGGCTTACCATATTTTTTTAATGATAAAAGTTCTAATTGTTCTTTTGTGTAATTTTTCATTTTGTTTGGTTTTTAAAGGGAGGTTTTACCCTCCCGTTAGTTATTAATTCTCAACTATATGAGTTGTGTAATCATAAATTAATTGAATTTGATTTTTCAAAGATAATTTTGCTTCTTTGGATTCAATATTCATTTCGTAATAGTGTTGTAAATAATCCTGAATTAATCTTTTTTGTTCGTGTGTTAGCTTCATAATATTTTTGTTTTAAAGTGGTAGTTTGTTTTCCACACTCCAAAGATAAAACCTTTTTTGGAATTAAAAAAATATTTTCAGTTTTATTTAAAGTTTTTTTTCATTTTATTCATAACCCCTTGTAAATTAAGGGCATAAAAAAAGACCTAGAAATTAATCTAGGCCCTTTAAAATAAATTATTTTAGTTATTATGGAGTTTCTAATGATGCGATTGCAGTTGCAAAAGATCCATTAACAAACGCATTTGGTAAGTAGTTTGTTAAAGCAACTCTTTCGCTTACTCTAACAGTTACAAATCCATCTCTTACGTTAGTTCCATCTTCTCTAAAGAACTCAACATTTACACCTTGTCTAACCCATAACTGAGTACCAACACCAAAGTTTCCAATTAAGAAACTTCCGGCAGCGATAGCAGTGTTCTGAATTACTTTAACACCTGAAAAAGATGGTTGTAATCCGTTATAAACTTGGTCTTTCAAGTATTTGTTAGTTGAATCTTTTAACAATAAAATCTTGTTAAAGTCAGTAGGATTTAACATAATACAATCAGCGTTGTAGTTTAACAAAGCTAATTGGTTTAATGCTGCAACGATAACGTCAAACTCATTAGCAGACTCAACAGACTGATAAAAAGCACCACTTGAAGAAACATCAAAGTCAGCTGCGTCAGTAATGATTCCGCTTAAATTAGCACCAGTTCCGTCTCCGCTTAATATTTGAGTATCTTCAACTTCTAAAAGTTTCTCAGGCGCTCTTGCAGAAAGGTAAGACGTTAATTGTGGCGTATCAGCCAACATTTCCTCAGAAATACGGAAGTAAGTTCCGATTTTTCTTACGTTAGCATCAGCCGCAGTCATATCAAAATCAGATTGTCCTAAAGTTGTACCCTCAGCAGTTGCAGCAGCGCCATTAGAATATCCTGATTCTTTTACATATCGTACAACATCAGATTGAGTTGATCCAGTAGCTAGTAATTGTCTTACGTGAACTGGTCTTGTTGGGTCAAATTTATAACCTGGTACTCTGTCCGCCGGAATTACCTCCCCAGTAAAATCGGCTCCGGTAGTCATATCCGCTTTCAATTCAAATGATGCGCTTCTTGCATTACCTTTTGCAAGGCCCTCAACCGCTCCATTATCCAAGGCCTCTTTTAAAGCACTTTTAAAAGTTACTTTCTTTTGGCTATTGAATTGTTTTTTGTTTGCTACCTCCATAGCGTCTAAACGCTCGTTTAATTTAGTAGCCATTCCGCTAACTTCTGATTTTACAATCTCGTTAGCTTTTTCAACAACGTTGTTTACAACGTCTGAATTAGATTTTTCAATCTTTGCGTCAATAGACTTGCTTATTCCGTCTAATTGATCTTTTAATTTTTCGTCCATTTTTTACGAATTTAAAGAATTTAATAAATAGTTATACACTTGTGAATCATTGTTTTTTACTTCAATACTCGGCGAAGTGATAATTTCTGTCGGCTTCGTGAACTCAATAAATAATGATTTTAATTTTAATACTTCTGCTTCAATAGCGTAACCCATTTCGTCTGAAATGTCGCCCTTGCGCAATAGTTTAGAAAGGCTATCGTATCGTTTAGAGACTTTTTCTAAATCTACATTTCCTTTTACGTCTAATATTTTAGCTTGGTCATTAGCTGCCAATGTAACGGCGCTAATTTCATATAGTTTAACCTCGTTGATTTCTCTATAATCTCCTTTGTCTTGCTTTTGTATTGGTAATATACCTACACTATTTTCGGTTATTACTCCGCTTTTCATTAATTCAACAACATCTTTTCCTAGTTGCGTTTTAGCAATCTCTGCAACAAAAACTAAACCTTTGTCATCCTCATAAAGTTCGGTCATTTTCCCGATTGGTTGATTCATATCGTGTTGATATAAATATTTAACTCTCGAGCCATTCTCGGCGATTGTCTTTTTGTAAGCGCCTTTCATAATTATATCAGAATCAGAATCTTTGTTTCCAAAAAATGATCCGTAACCTTTTATGATTCCGGCCTTTTCATCCGCATCGATTAACTCTCCAACCGGAGCCGCTTTATAAAGAATTGTATTCATATAGAAAAATTTTTGTAAATATACGATTTTTAAATTTTTTGATTTGCACCAAATGAAACACCAAAACCAATGTCAGAAATTTCTCCGGTCGCTTGGGCAGTTTCTTTAGGAAATGGCGCTATTGAACAACGGCAATTAATTACCTCACTAGCCGGGCCGCTTGGGTCTCCCGGATACATCATTAAAGCACCCCCAACCATAAAAGGCTCATTTTGAGGAACTGGCTCACTTGCACCGGCTTCGGCGTGAGTAGACCTAGTTCTGTCATCAAAAGACGCAACCCATTCTTTCATCATATCGGCTGCCGGAAATATTGTGTTTGCAGATTTTAAAGTTGCAAAGTTTGCAGCACTTGTTGCCTCTGTTCTAACTAATCGCTCCGCTTGAAACGCCGAATACCTATTGAATTGGCTTCTTAAAATCCTAGTCTTTTCGGCAATACCTAAGTTTTGAAAATCAATATCAGTCATTAAATTTTGCGTAACTTTTTGAAGTGTTTTTTTTGCAGTTCCACTTACTAAAGTAACCCTTTCAGCACCTACGGCGGAGCCATAAGACGCAAAAGAATTTTGCCATTCATCAACGTATTGATTTGGGTTTACGCCTTTTTTAATATACTTGTCAAAATTTCTTGCATACCATTTGGCAAATTGTAAACCTATATCCTCGTATAAATCACGATAAATTTTAAGTAATTCGTTTGTACTAAATAAAAGTTGAAAAGATGTTTGGCCACTAGACAAAAAAGATTCTGCGCCTTTATAGTATTGGTTTTTATAGTATCGCTTTACTTTAGAAGATTGCCTTTTTTCGGCTTTGTCCAATTCCTTTTCAAAAGCCTTTTGCCATTTATCCTTTTTTATTGGCATAGGTTGCGACTTTAATTCCTTTAATTTCTTTTTTAGGTAGGGTTTGCTTATTTAAAAACTTATTTACATCAACATCTATTGGCTCAATAGGTAAATCAATTTCACCTGGAGTTGTTGGAATTAAATTAGCCGGAATAAAATAATCGTCTAATTGAGTATTTTCCTCATCTTTTCCGTAGTTCATTGCAGAACGCTTTTCGTTTGGAGTAATCCACCAAGCCTTTGATAATTGGTCAACTACCTTGTCCGTCTCCTCTTGCATCTCAGGAATTACAGAAAAATCAAATTCAATACAAAGTTTGTCCCCATATTTAGGCGCTAACCATCTGTTTAATTCGTCTTTAATTTTTATAAGTTCCGGAATAACTGCGTTTTGATACAATGCTTTTTTAGCCTCTTTCATATTGTTATAAGAGGATGATTCAGTATTGTTTAGTAATTGCACCGGTACATTGTAAATGTTACATAAATCTTTTATTGAGGCATTGTATTGCGCTATTAAAGAAACATCTGTTGCGTTTAATCCAAAATTAACCCAAGACATTTTGTTTGGAGTTATGATAATATCTCCGGCATTGTCCGAGCCTTGATGCTGACGTTTAAATTTATCTTTTAATTGTTGCGCTTGTACCTCGTTAATATCGCCCATTTCAGAAGTTAATAAACCCCTTGCAGTTTGGTTTTGTAAATATTTTACTCCGGTTTGTACCGCTTCATTGTTTGTTGTTAATGAACGCAAACCCGCTCTCAACGGCGATTGTCCGTACAAATGCGATCCAGTACCATCATAGTAGGGATTAAAGTCTTTAATGTGGCAAATTTCAGATGCGTCAATGTATTTTGTTCCGTTGTATTCTAATTTATATTTAGATACTGGCTCCATTATACCATTAGATATAATCTCCATCACTTGCGACGGCATAACATACAACTCTGTGAACTTGCCAACATTTGCTCCGGTATCAGGGCCAATTCCGTAAATGTATCTATTACCGGTTAATTTACCAAAAGCAATTAATTCAGTTAGCCAAGCGTTGTAAGATTGTGCCGGATTTGGTCGCTCTAATATTTTATGTAATTCGGTATCTTGTAATTCAACCAATGCGTTTTTTTGCAATAATGACGCCTTTTGTATAGACGCTGCATCCATCATTCCTGAAGTTAAAGCCTTGTATCTTTTGTAATCGTTTTCGTTTGTCTTTTCATAAACTTGAAACGGAATTGTTGTTGCCGCCTTTGTGATTAAATTTATCAAAGAATATATTGTTGCGTTTTTCTGATATCCTTGCGTAATATAAGAATCATCGTTCTCGTTATTCCAAAGCACAGAATTACCTAGCCAATTGTAAATGGCTCTGTTGTATTGCTCGTTTGTGTTTTGATTTTTTTTTGAAAAATTGAATCGGTCAAAGAATGAGGCCATATTTTAAAGTAATATAAAATTTTCGTAAAAATACAAAATTTAAAATTGTTTTTAAACTACAAAAAAGTTGTTAATTAAATTCCTTTCAATGGCGTAGGATGTTACGTCAATGTGTTCATCGTGTTTAGCGTTTGGAAATGTGCTAACTTGTTGTAAAAACGCATCATTCCAATTATCTTTGACTAGAAAAACTCTACCGCCTTCAATGAATGGCGACGATGCTCTCGCACGTTCGATTTTAGAGTACCTAACAAAGTTTGTTTTTATTTCAGATACGTTGTATCTAGTCTCACGCCTTAATAGCTGCACAAGCGATTTTCCTGATGCTTTAGGCTCGACTAATATTTGCGATATTGGAACGCCACAAGATTGCACAAAAGAAGTGACAAAGTTTTTTAGTTCAGGCATTTCCAAATACTTGTCAATGCTTTTAAATATGTAAAGATTGTCGCCACTTTTACCGCTGATTTGTATTCCCGTTGGATCGTTTCTTGTGTCTTTAGTGTAGGCGCCATCAATGTACATTTCAAAAGATATATCGCTCGGCAATTCGGCTTTATTTATAATATTAAACCAATCTTTGCGCCATTCCCCACCCTCTGGAGGTGATGGGATTTGTAAATATTGTCCGCTAAAAGTATATCTATCGGCTTGGCGTATTGCTTCGAGTTCTTCAAAAGAATGTTTCTCGGGCCATAGCGCATTGTTATCGTCATCCAATGCAGCCAACTTTAAATGATGCCATTGTTCACCACTACCGCCATCTAATAAATAGCCACTCAAATCATCTTCGTGTAGCCTTTGCATAATAACAATGATAGGAACATTTCTATCATTAACCCTTGACCGAATAGTTGTATTATATCGATTGTTTATAAACGACCGCCTAACATCAGATAAAGCGTCATCAGGTTTTAATGGATCATCAATTATAATTGCTCCACCGGTACCGGCACCAAACCCGGTAATTGCACCTCCTGAAGATGTTGCATAAACTCCACCGCCCTCAGTTGTGTACCATTTCTTTTGTGATTGTGAATCCTTTTTTAGTTGCAAATTCCAAATGCTTTGATAGGCGTCTGAATTAATATATTCTTTTGTCATTGAACTATTATCTAGCGCCAAAGAATCGGAATAGGATAAATGAATAAACTTTGCCATAGGATTTTTAGCAAGTGTCCAGGCGATAAACATTTTAACGGCTATTTCAGTTTTACCATATCGTGGAGGTATATTAATTATAAGGCGCTTTATTTCGCCTTTATGAACTTTATGTAGTGTGTTGGCTAATGTTCTGTGAAACTCTGCTGCCTCGAATTTATTTCCGGTATTCTCTTTGAAAATATAACGAGTAAAAAACAAAAGCGAATCCTCGCATTTTTGTTTAATTATTTCGTTAATATTCTTCATTTAAAATGTCGTCAATCTTTTTTCTTGCCTCGTTTGATAATTTGCTTGTACTAACTTCTGCGGTCATCTCTACTTCCTTACGTTCAATATAACCTCTTTTCTTGCCTTTGGTTTTTAAATAGAATATTGTTGCAGTTGTGTTGTCGTTTTCAATTTGCTTATGAAGTTTTGATTCTACAAAATCCAAAGTCAAATTTTCTAACTCATCAACAGAGGCTCTAAAGTCTTGGTCATCTTTGTAATACTTGTAGAATGTAGACCTTGCACAACCAACTATTTTACACGCAGTTGTAACTATTCCAAGCGATTGCTCTAGCGCTTCTAAAAGATTCTTTTTTACTATGTACGAATTTGTTGTCATAACGCAAAGTTAAAAAAATATAAATACATAAAAAAACCCCCTATTTCTAGGAGGTTAATTAAATAGCTTATTGGGTTTTTCCCTTTATACACTATTCCACCACGTCTGATGTTTAACTTATATTTTAAAATAAATCTTCTAAATCAAAAGCACTAGACAACTCATCAATAGCATCATCAACTAAACCAATAGCACTATCTATTGCAGCCATTTTATCATCGTGTATTTGTGCAGCTTCGCTTTCGTGCCATCTCTCAGACCTTTCATCCATTGCCCATTCCATTGCATCAAATTTGTCTTGCAATTTTTCTTTGATGTTGTTTAATTTAATTAGATTTGATTTCATAATTTCTATTTATTTAATACTTTTTAAAGTTGTTAAAGTTAATTTTAATGCATCGATTGCAAACTCGTTTGCCAATACTCTTGAAAACCCCTCTTTTACAAATGCTTCTTTTAATATTGATCCACAAACTAAAATACTTTTATCACTAAAATTGTTTTCTATTAATTTAACTGCTACTTGACTTAATAATACTTTCATAATTTCTATTTGTTTACACTTCAAAAGTAAAAGAATTTTTTCAATTACACAAGAAAAAACAAAAAAATTTTTAAAAAAATAAAAAAACCTCCCATTTCTGAGAGGTACAAACTTAAATTTTATGAAAAGAATTTTAAACTTGGTCGTTCTTAATTCTCTGCTAAATTATAATTTTTCTTTTAGTTGTGCAAATTTATTTTTTTCTTCTTTATCTTCTTTTACTATAAAGATACTTGGTAAAGGATTATTTTTGCACTCTTCGTAAAGTATATCTTTCCAATCTTTCATAATTTATTTTAAATTATTTTTCTCTTTATTTATTGCGTTAATAAAACCTTTTCTGTTCTTATATTGAAACTGAACAAATAATTCGTCTTTATTCAAGTAAGTTTTTATATATCTAATTTCGTTATCACTCCATTTTATTTCTTGAAAAGTTATGTTATTTATTTTTTCTAAAATTGTCATAATGTTATTTTTGTTTTACACTTCAAAAGTAAAACAATTTTTTCAATTACACAACTTTTTTAAAAGAATTTTTTTATTTTTTTACGAAAACTTTACGAAAACTATTTTCCACACAATTCGCAAACTTCTTTGTCTGTATCGTTTTTGTCGTCTTGGTCGTCATCAATGGGTAAATCAAAAACTGGTAGATCAACCCCCCATTCAACTAATTTTTGAACATCCCATTCATTCGCTAATATATCCCAATCCCATTCTCCAAAGCCTACATTGTCTTTAACAATAAACTCTTGCTTTTGTTCTTCTGTCCAACCTTGTGCAATATCAATCCAAACCTCAAACAATCCGGCAGACTTACAAGCCTTTAAACGCATATTTCCGCCAAGAACAATCATATTCTCATCAACTACTATTGGCCTTTTCTCTAACATCTCAGGAAACGCCTTAATTGACTTGACTAATTTTTTAAATTTAGAATCTTTTATAAATCTTGGATTGTCCGGATTTTCTTTAACAGATGCAATGTTTACTTTTTTTTTCAAAAGAGTAATTATTTATCTTGTGTAAACCAAACAAAAGAAATTCCAACCACCGCAATAAAGAATTGCAAACAATGTTCTGTTTCGCCGGTTAAATCTGTTTCGCCAAAATCGTCATCCATATTAGAATTCCAATAATTAGCGCCAAAGCAAATGCCGAATAAAGCAAAAATAGTTGTGTTGAAGTTTATGTTCATACTTGCCAGTATTTTTTGTAAATATACAAATATAATTCTATAACTTTTTTTTGTGCTTCCTCTTGTGTGTATATTTTTGGCGATACTTTTTTGTCGCCATTTTCATTAATTTCAACTTTTAAACCTTTTTTTGTGGGTAAAACGCCAACAGTAATATTGTTGTTTATGCACCATTGCATTGCCTTTCTGTGTTGGTCAGTTTGCGGAATGTTTATTTTTTTGCTTTTAGGCATTAGTATATTGTTTTTATTATACTATTTGCTACTGCCTCAACAACATCAACTGTTACTGCATTTCCGCACATTTTATATCGTTGTGTATCGCTTATTTTACCACTTTCTCCGTACTGAGTCCAATTATCTGGAAAGCCTTGTAATCGTTCACATTCAATAGGTGTCAATCTTCTTATTTTGTTTTCATTAATTACCTTAAAACCATTAGTTAATCCACTACGTGAACAATGCTGAGTAATAGTTCCAACTATATTTTCTTCTTTTACTTTATTGTTGTAACCATCGTAGATTACCGCCTGATTACAAGCAGTATCTAAAGTTTGTGCAACTCCTTTTCCAACTCTACCCCTACGTGTTTCTGAGTTTGGATTTGAATAATTTATACTATCCCCTTCAGCTGCTTCTTCATAACCTTTACTAGTTGCTGATTTTACTTTAATTACTGGTGTATCGTTAGCAAATCTCCAGTAATTTGTACAAATAGTTGGCATTACAATTTTGTTATGTTTTTTCTTGGATGATTTAATATTCGGTCTTGTTGTTTCTCTGATAGGAAATACTTGTCCTCCACTTCCGTTTCCAAGATATCCGACAAGGTAGATTCTCTCTCTGTTTTGGGGTAGAAACCACTTTGTATTAAGCAATTGCCATTCAAGTCTATAACCCCCAATGTTGGTAAAGGCTTGGATAATTGCCCAAAAGTCCTCGCCATTGTTTGAGGAGAATGTTCCTTTAACATTTTCCCAGATAAAAAAACGTGGTCTACACTCATCGATGAGTCGAATTGCCTCGGTAATAAGGGAGCTGCGTTGTCCTCCCATCCCTTTACGTTTTCCAGCAAGACTAAAATCTTGGCAAGGCGATCCGAAAGTGATTGCGTCAATTTTTGGTAATTGTGTTCCTCGAACATCTGTAACTGATCCGACATAATTTGAATTTTTAAAGTTATTTTTATAAACGTCTATTGCGTATTTATCTACTTCTGAAAAGTATGAGTTTACTTCAAAACCCGCTTTTTCAAAACCTAAGTGAAATCCGCCAATCCCACTAAATAAATCTAAGTGATTAATTTTAATTTTTTTCATTTTTTTTATTTTTAAAATGGTACATCGTCATCGGTTATAACCTCAAACCTTTTTGTATTTAAATCAACATCCCTATAAACACCGCCGTTTTTAAAATCAGGAGCAATGTCAAAATCACCTAATTGGCCGTTTTCTTTTCGCTTTACTTTTTCAACATACATTTTTACAATATCCGAATCAAATTTTGTACGTTGTCCAATGCATCTATAAACTATTAATCCGTTATAGGCCTTATTAAAAAAATCAGCAGAGCCGCTTATATCATACAAGGTTGGCTTTTTATAGTTTCCGTTTTCGCTTTCTATTTTTCTAGGGTGCGCCACTAAAAATAAATGTGTATTTGTTTGCTGACAAAATTGTGTAATTTCTGACAATACTTTTCCGATATAGGAATGGTCTCTTTGCGCTGAATGGTCGAGCATATTCCAAGGGTCAATAACGCAAACATTAATACCTTTTTGAAATACCAATTCTTTAAAATGGTTTAATATTGCTTTTAAAGTTAGATTTTCTAAGTCTATCTTAACCCAAAAGAAATGATCTTCAATAAAATCTTTTGTGTTGTTTAATTGGTTACTATCGCAATTAGTTTCGTTTAATTTATTAGCAATTCTTTTTATGTGGCCCTCATAAGGAAATGATTCAGGAGCAAAGATTGCGCATCTCATATCGTAGGTAGTTGCTAGGTTGCAAAATATTTGGTCAATTACGTCAGACTTTCCTGAATTTGGGATTCCGGTAACTACCGACCACTCTCCTAAAGACATTTTAAAATATGTGTCAGAGTTCGGCAAACCTATTGAATAGTTTTTAACTCCGGCCTCATTATAATTTAAAACCGATTGCCAAATGTCATCAACATTTAAAACGCCCTCCAAAGGAAAGTTCTTAGCGCCTTTTATGACGTTTCTTAATGTTTCTGCTCCCTTAGATATTAAAATCTCGTTAGCGTCGTTAAAATCGCCAAAATCAACGTATTTACAACGATACGCTCCAAACCTTCTGGCAAGTTCTTTTCTGAGTTCAATTCCCGGATTGTCGTTATCTGTGC
>Ga0209532_1001352_pt1 | contig 19219 bp, 8 predicted proteins | sample COG_02_FD_184746 | JGI IMG/M metagenome (GOLD analysis project Ga0209532, IMG submission 184746) | Pelagic Microbial community sample from North Sea - COGITO 998_met_02 (SPAdes) (version 2) | ecosystem: Environmental > Aquatic > Marine > Neritic zone/Coastal water | place: Helgoland, sampling... | reverse complement strand
AATTGTACGATTCTTATGGTGACGGTTGGAACGGCAACGAGATTGACGTAAAATTCACAGGAGGTGATTCTACGTATACCCTATCATCGGGTAGCTTTATTTCAATACCGTTATCGGTAAATTATTTGGATACAGCTCAGTTTGCATGGCAAGCTGGGGGTTCGTATACCAGTGAGTGTTCGTACAAAATTACTGATGCCTCTGGTACAGTTTTGTATTCTTCACCAACAGGTAATGTGATGACTGCCGGTTCGACGCAATACACGGCGTATTGTGCTACTGCACCAGTTCCTCAAGTATGTGGTACGGTTACTCTAGAATTGTACGATTCTTACGGTGATGGATGGAACGGTAATGACATGGATGTCGTTACTTCGAGCGGAACAACCACTTATGGTATGTCTACTGGTAGTTTCATTTCTTACACATTAACCATTGCTTACCAGGACACAGCTCATTTTATATGGCAAGCTGGTGGTTCTTACGCTAGTGAGTGTACGTACATTGTTAAAGATGCTTACGGTACTACGCTTTATTCTTCGCCTAATGGTGGTTTGATGACAGCTGGTGCAACGCAGTACTCTGCTCAGTGTAATTCGCTTGCGAGTTGTATTGCGCCAACTAACTTATCAGTTACGACAGGTGCTTATGATGCAGCAGTATCATGGGATGCAGGTGCATCTGCTTATGCCTACCATTTGGTAGAATACGATACAGCAGGCTTCACACCAGGAACAGGTGATACGATGTGGGTCTATTCAGATACTGCGTACATCACAGGATTAGATCCAGCCACTTCGTATGACTTCTTTGTAACGACGCTATGTTCAACTACTGATTCTTCAGCAGCAACAGCGAGCTTGGGTCAATTCACACAATGTGCGGCTTTAGCTACACCTTGGAGTGAGAATTTTGATAACTCAACAACAGGTAGTGCATTCAATCCTTCACTACCGCAATGTTGGGATTTCTACACAAGTGCTCCAGGTACCTTCTGGTATCCATACATCTACAACCGTAACTATTCGTTCTACGCGAACTCTGGTTCAAACTTCTTGTATGCGTACAGATCTTCAAGTACGAGCACAGCTACACAGTATGCAGATACAACCATGGTTGTTATGCCAGAAATTCAGGGTCTAGACTCGGCTACGAAACAACTGAAGTTCTACGCTAGAACTACTTCTGTGGGTCGTCCAGGTGAAGTCATGATTGGCTATACTGATGCTGCTGGTACGCCAAGTTCATTGAGAATAGTAGATACGGTTTATGCGCCTTCAACGTCGTATTCGGAATTTACCATTTATTTAGATAATGCCGTTTCAGGTGATGCTCGTGTTGCATTTTTCTTAAGACACAATAGTGTATTTGATTACATCTGTATTGATGATGTAAGTATTTCTGATATTCCTCCGTGTCCTGAGCCGATAAGCCTTTCATTGACAGGGGCAACTCAAACTACGGGTACAATCTCATGGTCATCCAGTTCTTCGGCATTTAACATTGAGGTAGGTCCAATGGGCTTCACTCAAGGAACAGGTGCTAGTGCAACGTCTACAACGACTTCTTACACAGCTACTGGTCTTACTCAAAACACGTATTATGATGCTTATGTAATGTCGAACTGTACGTCAACTGGTGACGGCACGTCGAACTGGGTAGGTCCATTTACATTCAAGACAGAGTGTGGTGAGCAAGTTGCACCCTACACTACTGGTTTTGAGCTTCAGGCAGGGGGTAGTACAGGGAATCCAGATTTACCAGATTGTTGGGCGTATGCTAAGACAGGTACTTCAACCTCTTTCTACGCATATGTTTATAATTCGACTTTCTACAGTAATAATGGAACTAACTCGCTTCGTTTCTACGGTTATTCAAGTCTAACGTCTACAAACAGTGCAGACGGCGATACTCTCGCAGCGTTCTCACCTAAAATAGCGGGTTTATCAGATAATGATAAACAAGTACTTTTTAATCTTAGAACATCCGCAGGTGTTGCTTATTACACGACAAAGATGATTATTGCCACGGCAGATTCAAATGCATCTTTAGGTTCAATAAATATTATAGATACAGTCAACTATACGTCTACATATACTGAATATACTGTTGATTTAGACAATGTTGCTGCAAATGCATCGCGTGTTGTGTTTATGATTATACCTGAATTTGTGCCGAATTACTCATACTCATACGCGTATGCATATGTGGATGATATAGAGATTCGTGATATTCCAAACTGTCCTATTGCTGCTAACGCTGCAGGTATGGCTACCTCAGATTCTTCTGCGACACTTACGTGGGTAGACAGCTCGGCTGTTACGAACTACATCATAGAGTGGGGCCCATCGGGCTTTACGCAAGGAACAGGTGCTCCAATGGATACTGTTACAGGCACTTCTTGGTCAATCAATACGCTTGATGATGCAACGACTTACGATTTCTACATTCAGTCGAACTGTATGTCAACGAACGGTTCTATGTCGCCGTGGGTAGGTCCAATCACCATTGCAACTCCTTGTTTGCCTACTGCTAAAACATACATTGAAGGTTTTGAGAATTTAACTTCGACATTTGGTTCTGTTACTGATCCAAATCTTGCCGATTGTTGGGTTCAGGACCGTGGAATCAGTGCATCATATGTCAGAGGTATGTCAAATACCTATGGAACTAGCTATGGTAGTGGTTACATGGAGTTTTGGGGTTTAGCTATGAATAGCGATACGGTATTATTGTCTTCACCACCTATTGAAAATTTAGCTTCAGAAGGGGCAGAGGTAACATTCTATGGATATCTAAATTCTGCTACCTATTATGGAGAGCTGGAAGTTGGAACATCAGGAGTTTCAGGTTCGTTAACTTCGGCAAGAGCTGCCGCTGGTGTAACGTTGAATACTTCATGGCAGAAGTATAGTGTATACCTTGATACCAATTTTGTTCAGTCGGGCGATTCAAGGGTAGCATTCATATTACCTGAAGGTAACGGACAATGGAACGATTTACGTATTGATAGTGTAACTATTGCTGATCTACCTTCGTGTGGCACGTACAATCACATGATTGGAAGTATAACTGATACGTCTGCGGATTTATCTTGGGACTACTTTGGAAATGATTGTTTCACTATTGAGTACGGATTAGCTGGCTTTATCCAAGGCACGGGTGTTGGTTCTCAATCGGGTACGATTGATTCGAACATTACAAGCAATTATGCAATGTCTGGTTTGAACGCCAACACTTCGTACGATTTCTACGTAGAAAATTGTTGTAACCCTGGTACATGGGAAGGTCCATTTACATTCTCCACTGAATGTACAGGTCCTTTAGCAGCTGGAACATACACAGTTGGTTCTACAGGTAACTTCGCTTCGTTAGACAGTGTGTTTAGTACGTTGAATGTTTGTGGTATTGCTGGTGCAGTGACTTTTGAATTACAAACTGGAACTTTTGTTGCAGGTAATTCATTAGGGTCTGTAAACGGTTCAAGTACTGCAAATACAATAACTTTCACCGGAGCTTCAGGTGCTTCCGATACTATTGTTCAGATATCTTTATCTGGTGCGTCAAATGTTATTCTGAATGACTTATTCATATATAATATGAGTAGTGACGGAGTTGTACTTAACGAAACTGATAACGTAACGATATCGAATTCTACAATTCAGGTTACCACGACATCTACTTCGACATTGGCTGGTATGCCGATTGCTTCTCGTAGTGGTCAATATTATTACAACGGATCTTCCGAGAGTAACTTGACTATTGTGAATAACGAATTAATCGGAGGGTATTATGGAATTTCCTTGTATGGATCTTCAATGAATCGTTCATCGAATGTTCATGTATCAGATAACACATTCAGCTTACAATACTACTATGGTGTTAACTTAAGCTATACTGATGGAGTCACCTTTAACAACAATACCGTTAGTGGTTTCAGGTCATCTAGTGCCTATGGTGCTCGATTCTACTATTCGAACAACTTAGAGGCGCATGAAAACCACATCAGTGGTGTTAACTACGGTATGTATGTCTATCAAGTTAATGGCACAGACAACGAGCTAGTTAATAATATGCTTGATGCTAATGTCTACGGTATTTATAGCTACTTCAGTGATAGCGTAGCCATACATCACAACACTGTTCGGGGTAATTATGGGTTCTATAATTACTACAGTAGTAACACTGATGCTAGAAATAATATTTTCATCGGTAATACATATGCGGTATACGCTAGGTTTGGTTCTAATAATGAATTCGACTACAATGTTTATAATTCAAATGGAACATACTTAGCCTACACAACTACATTAATTGATTCTTTGGGTGAATGGCAAACGCTTGACACGTTGAACAATATGAATGCGGTTGAAGGTGATCCAGTATTCCTTTCTCAAAATGACCTACACGTTGTTGGTCTTTTAGCGAATGATGCTGGTGATAATTCAGTAGGTGTAACCCATGATATTGACGGCGATGTTCGTCCATCTTTAATTGCATCAACCGTGGATATCGGTGCTGATGAATTTGATGTAGTATATAATGACGCGGCAATCACTGCAATTGTAAGTCCTTCCGGTGCTGCATGTGGTGGTGATAGTGTAGAGGTTATAATCGAGGTTACTAATCTTGGTGTTAGCTTAATGACATCAGTTGACGTTACTGTTAATTTTGCAGGTCAGAGTATTACCGGTACGTATGCAGTAGACACGCTTGCTTTAGGAGAAAGTGAAGCTATTGAAGTAGGTTATGTCAGTCAGCGAGTAGGAGGTTTTTACTCTTTAGATGCTGAAGTCGATTTAACTGGTGATACAAGAGCTACTAATGATTTACTTTCAGCAACAGTTGAACTTTTAGATGCTCAACAGGTTTCCATGAATCTACCTGAATTTGCCTGTGCAGGGGATGTTATAGATCTTGAAATTACGCATCCATTGGATGGAACATTGATGTGGAGCTCGAATGGCGATACATTAGGAGTTGTAGATGCCGATTCAACGATGACATTAACATTGACTCAGGATACAACACTCACGCTTTCTGCTGTTGCCTCAATGGATACAACAGGCAATGTTCGTGGTATTGGTTCTGGTGGTGGTAACTATAACTTTATGGGACCAGGTCTTCAGTTCACGGTTAATCAATCGTCGATTATTGATAGTGTAACTCTTTACCCTAATGCTGCTGGTAGCACTACCATAGATATAAAAGATGCGACTGGTGCAATTGTTTGGAGTTCATCTGTAAGCACTACAGCTACCGGTAATACTGCGGAGCAGGTTTACTTGGGTGCTAGTATGCAACCTGGATCGTATACAATGACGGCAAGTGCCTCGACTTGTGGTGGGCTTTATCGTGAGTTTGGTGTAACGGGTTATCCATTCTCCACTTCCGGTAACGAGGTGAGTATTACTCAAGGATCATTGACCAACTACCACTACTTCTTCTACAATTGGGTAGTTACTGTTGGTGGATGTGAGCGTCCAGATTCTACAGTTACTATTATGGTTCATCCAGATCCAGTTGCTGCAATCTCTGTAGATGATGCTAACGCGACAATCAGTGCTACGGATTGGATGGCGAACTGGAGTACTGCAGGTACAACTGGTGCTGATAGTATTTACGTTGAGTTCTCTAACGGAACGTCTTCAAACGATACTTCAGGTACAGTGACCTTCACTGCAAACAACGCTGGTGAAACAGTTACTGTTATCGCGTTCGGACCGTGTTCTTCTGATACTGCTTCGTTCACATTCGATGTGAACCAGATCAGTGTAGATGAAGACTTCTTGAACGGAACATTGAGTATTTACCCGAATCCAACGCGCGGTCTGTTCAACGTAGAATTTGCAACTGCATCTGCTACGAATGTTGAAATCAGCATCGTGAATATGGTAGGACAGGTGATCTCTAATGAGGTGGTTACTGTTAATGGACTATACAACAACCAATTCGATCTCAGCGATGAGTCGGCTGGTGTGTACTTCATCAAGTTTACAACTGACGAAGGAGTTCTTACAGAACGTATCACAGTAGAGTAACACATTCTATTTTCATACTTCAAGCCCCGACCATCGGTCGGGGCTTTTTTTGTTTAAAACATTCAAGAAGTTGTCTTATTCGTTACAAATTGAACCGTAGTATTTAAATGTCCCCGTCAATTCTTGTGCAGTCATCCGATATTGTTTATTATCGTAGGGAACAAAAAAAATCACAATGAAGAAAATCTATTCCTTGCTGGTAGCGGCGCTATTTTCCTTTGGCTCGCTTTCCGCGCAGGTAATGACTCAAACATTCAGTAGTATTCCATCTACTTGGGTTCAAGCCAATTCCTGCAGCAGTACTTCAACAAATGCCTCTTGGAAGTTAACTACATCTAACCCTGGTTATGGCGCATCTGGGTACACCGATAATACAGGTGTAACAGGTTCATACGCGATGTGGGTTGATGGCTCATCTCCATATCCTTGTGACGTTAGCATCACGACAGATTCAATCGATGTAAGTACATTGACGAATCCTTCTCTAGAGTTTTACTGGTTTAAGAACAATACGAGCGCTTCTTATGTCGGAAACAATACTTTAACTGTCGAAGTTTTTGACGGTCAGTCTTACCATCCAGTATGGTCTGGTAGTACTGATTCAGCAGGCTGGCGCAAAGTACAAGTTGATGTTTCATGTATCAGTACGCCAAATGACATTGCTCTGAGATTTACGGTAAGTAAATTTAATGGCGCTGCATCTTTTTACAATGATATTATCGTTGATGATATTAAAGTTCAAGAATTACCTACTGGATTCTCTAACTGTGCGGCCCCTACAGCTATCGCTGTTGGTACTGTAACTGGAGGTTCGGCAACGGCAACTGTTTCTTTAGGTTGTAATTCTAGTGCAACTACTACGGTTATATATGGATTGGCAGGGTTTAATCCTTCATCCGCAGGTACGTCAGTAACGGTTTCTGGCGGTACAGCCTCTCTTACGTCGCTTGCATCGTCAAGTACGTATAATGCATACGCTGTTACGAGCTGTGGTACTTCTTCTTTCTCTGATACGTTAGGACCTATTACCTTCCTAACTCCATGTGCTCAGGTTACTACTCCTTATACAGAGAATTTTGATAATTCAACAACTGGTTCGGCTTTCAACCCGTCATTACCGGTTTGTTGGGATTTTTATGTGAATACAACGAGTTCTTCTTACTACCCATATTTCTACAACCGTAACTATTCGTTCTATGCCAACTCTGGTTCGAACTTCTTGTACGGATACAGATCTTCAAGCTCGAGTACTTCTAGCAATTACGCTGATACGACACTTATTATCACTCCTGAAATTCAGGGTCTTGATTCAGCTACGAAGCAATTAGAGTTTTATGCAAGAACTACATCCGTAGGTCGTCCAGGTGAAGTACTTGTTGGATTAATAGATGCTGCAGGTACACCAAGTTCATTGACAATTGTTGATACTGTTTATGCTACAGCTACTGCTTATAATAAATTCACAATTTATTTAGACGGCGCTACAACGGGTGATGCACGTATTGCGTTTATGTTAAGAAGAGAAATTGGTGTTTATGACTACATCTGTATCGATGATGTTTCTGTTACTGACATCCCTCCATGTCCAGAGCCTATCGGTTTATCTTTGACTAATTCAACTAAGTCATCGGCAACTATTTCTTGGTCATCTAGCTCATCTGCATTTAATATTGAAGTAGGCCCAATGGGCTTTACGCAAGGTACGGGTACTTCTTACTCATCGACCACAACTTCGTATACTGCAACGGGTCTAACCCAAAATACGTACTACGATGCTTACGTTATGGCAAACTGTACATCTACGGGTGACGGTACGTCGAACTGGGTAGGTCCATTCACATTCAAAACAGAGTGTGGTGCATTTGTATCTCCATATTCTGAAGACTTTGGTTATTCTGACGGCACAGGTAGTACGGCCAATCCAGATTTACCGGATTGTTGGGAACACCAAAACCTGTCTGCATATACATTTAACTACTGTTATGTAGATAAATACTATTTCTATGGCAATACGGCTACAGATTCTGCCTTCGCTTACTTAAGAACTTATTACAGCCAATTTAGCACACAGACTGCTTTGGGTGATACGAACATGATGATACTTCCTCGTATCGCAGGTTTGGAGAATGGAACGCAGCAAATTTTGTTCAATGCACGTTCTGTAAGCACATCCGCTGCTTATTTGAGTGATATCGCCATTGCTACAATTGACTCTAACAAGAGCATTGCTTCTTTATCTATTGTAGATACGGTTCAAGTAACCAGCACGACGTATTCAGATTACTCGTTGGATTTAGATAACGTAGCATCTGATGCTGCTCACGTTGTGCTTATTGCCTTTGGAGGTTCAAACACAGGATATACTTTCGGATACAATGGTGCTTATTTCGACAAAATTGAGATTCGCGATATCCCTAATTGTCCAGTTGCTGCTGACTTTAGTGGCTTAGCTACTTCTGATTCATCTTTAACCCTTTCTTGGGTAGATAGCACTTTAGCAACTAACTATATTATTGAGTGGGGGCCATCAGGCTTTACGCAAGGAACAGGTGCTCCAACAGATACTGTAACAGGTACTTCATGGTCAATCAATACGCTTGACGATGCAACGACTTACGATTTCTACATTCAGTCGAATTGTATGTCAACGAACGGTTCTATGTCGCCGTGGGTAGGTCCGCTATCTATTACTGTGCCGTGTTCTCCGACTACTGCTCCTTGGGCTGATGGTTTTGAAAATGCTCCAGGCTACTCCGGTAATGCTTCAAATCCCAACTTACCGAGCTGTTGGGTATACGACACCGATGGCGGTATATCTTACACGATGGCATATGGTTATTCCTTCTATGCTTATTCTGGTAGCTATTCTTTAAGAGCATACATGTACACTGGTGGCCAAGATACTAATGTGGTTAGTGCACCAATGATAGAAGATATCGATCAAGGTGGATTAATGGTTAAGTTCTGGGCGCGCTCCAGTTCGCCTTCATACCCAGGTGGTTTTGATGTTGTAATGACAGACGCAATGGGTAACTATGAGACTGCACGTACAGTACAAAACATCTCTTTAAACGGTAACACGTCGTACCAGCAATTCCAAGTTTATCTGGATTCAAGTGCGGTACAAGCAGGAGATAAGAGAGTAGGTTTCAGATTCTACGGCAAACCGTCTACGTATGACTACGTTTATTTAGACAGTGTTGAGATTGAAGCAATCCCGGCATGTATCAACTACAATCAAATGGCTAGTAATGTTACGAGTTCATCTGCTGATTTAACTTGGGATTACACGGGAGCCAACTGTTTCAATGTTGAATACGGTCCAGCAGGATTTATTCAAGGGACAGGTGTTGGTGCATTGTCAGGTACAGTGGATACGAACGTTACTGCGCCTTACAGTTTAACTGGTTTGTCTCCAAACACAACGTACGACTTCTATGTACAGAACTGTTGTAACAATACATGGGAAGGTCCATTTACATTCACTACTGAATGTACAGGTCCTTTAGCAGCAGGTACATATTCAGTTGGACCTACTGGTGACTTTGCTACACTAGATAGTGTGATGAGTGTGTTGAACGTTTGTGGTATCGGCGGTGCAGTAACCTTCGAATTACAGAGCGGTTCATTCTCTACATCGTCTTATGTAGGAGAGATCAACGGATCTTCTTCTTCGAATACCATTACCTTCAAGGGAAGTACTTCTGTAAGTGATACAATCACTGCCGGAACTGACGCCGCCTTTGTTCTTGAAGGAGCGAAGTACATGAACTTTGAAGATCTGTTCATCTACACTCCAAATAGTAAAGGTTTCCGCCTAAACGGTGCGAGCGACATTACGATCTCAGGTAATACGATAATGAGTTCAACGACGTCAACTTCATCGTTGTATAACGGTATTGTAGCGTCAAATAGCTCGACATCGATATTCTCAACCACTATAGGAGAGAAGAACATTACCATTACTGATAATGATATAACAGGTGGTTACTACGGTATACGTTTCTACGGCTCTTCAGCAGCAAGAAATGAAAATGTAGTCATCTCTGGAAATACATTAACTGAGCAATATTACTACGGTATCTATGCTTATTACGGTACTGATATTGAAATCAGTGAAAATGATCTTTCAAACTTCAGAAATAACTTTGCATACGGTATTTACCCGTATCAGGTCGATGGTTTGAAGATTACTAAAAATCACGTAACGGATGTTAATTACGGTATCTGGGCATATTATACGTCTACTACCGCTGCGGCCTCGTTTACTTCTGAAATTTCTAACAACATGTTAGATGCAGGTAACTACGGGTTAACGGTCTATTACGGTGACAGTGTTAATGTCTTCCATAATACAGCACGTGGATCTTACGGTTTACGCGACTATTATAATGATGAGAGCGTAAACATGCGTAATAACATTTTCGAAGGAAGTCTTTATGCATTCTATGCATATAATTCTGATGCCTTTGGTGACTATAACCTATACTACAGCACAGGTACCTACTTAGGTTACCATTATGTAAGTAGTCCTTATGCGCTAACGTATGTTGATTCTGTAGGTGAACTACAGAGTTTAGATACGACCATGCACATGAGTTCAATAGAAGGAGATCCAATATTCGCAGGCCCAGGTGACCTTCATGTTTTCGGTCCTTTAGCTAATGATGCTGGTGATAATACTGTTGGTGTCTCTGACGATATCGATGGCGATGCTCGTCCAATGTCAGGTTCAACTACAGTTGATATAGGTGCTGATGAGTATGATGTTGTTGCAGACGATGCTGCATTGACGGCACTCTTAGGACCCGCAGATGGCATTTGTGGTAGTGATAGTTTGTTAGTGAGCGTTGAAATTGCGAACTACGGACAAAACACTTTAACATCATTGACAGTAAGCGTTGATATCTTCGGTTCTACTATGACTGCTACCCCAACAGGTTTGTCCATTCCGTTCGGTGGAAAAGACACTGTTGAATTAGGTTACATCAGTAATTATGTAGGTGGTGTATATGCTGTTACAGCGTATACTGTGTTAACCAATGATGGTCGTTCGAACAACGATACATTGTCAACATCTATCGAAGTTGGTGACGCACAGCAGGTATCTCCGGTTTACCCAGACATGATCTGTGCAGGTGACGATATTACTTTGAGTGTTACTATTCCAACACAAGGAAATGTGATGTGGTCGACTGGTAACGATACCCTAGGCGTTATTGCCGCGGATTCATCGTTAACCTTAACGAACATTACTTCTGATACTACTATAACAGTTAGTGCTGTATCTTATTCTGATACAACAGGTAACGTTCGCGGTATTGGTACTGGTGGTGGTAACTATAATTTCTTTGGAACTACAGGGGTACTATTCTCTGTAACGAAATCGGCAACTATTGATTATGTTACACTTTACCCGAACGCTGCAGGTTCAACGAACATTGCGATTCAAGATGTAGCTACAGGAGCAACAGTTTGGTCAGGAACAGCAAACACTACAGCTACGGGTAATACAGCGGAACAAGTGTACTTGGGTGCAACTGTAACGCCTGGATCTTACCGTATGATTGGTGTATCATCGACTACAGGTGGATTATACCGTGAGTTTGGTGTGAGCGGCTATCCTTACTCAACATCAGGTGGTGAAGTAAGTGTTACGCAAGGTTCATTGAACAACTACCACTACTTCTTCTACGATTGGCAAGTAACTGTAGGAGGATGTGAGCGTGAAGATTCTACATTCACTGTAAGCATTCATCCTGATGCAGTCGCGGCAATCTCTGTAGATACAGCGAATGCTACGATCGGTGCTACGGATTGGATGGCGAACTGGAGTACTGCAGGTACAACTGGTGCTGATAGTATTTACGTTGAGTTCTCTAACGGAACCTCATCAAACGATACTTCAGGTACAGTGACCTTCACTGCAAACAACGCTGGCGAAACAGTTACTGTTATCGCGTTCGGACCGTGTTCTTCTGATACTGCGACCTTCACATTCGATGTGAACCAGATCAGTGTAGATGAAGACTTCCTGAACGGAACATTGAGTATTTACCCGAATCCAACGCGCGGTCTGTTCAACGTAGAATTTGCAACTGCAACAGCTACGAATGTTGAAATCAGCATCGTGAATATGGTAGGACAGGTGATCTCTAATGAGGTAGTTACTGTTAACGGACTATACAACAACCAATTCGATCTCAGCGATGAGTCGGCTGGTGTGTACTTCATCAAGTTTACAACTGACGAAGGAGTTCTTACAGAACGTATCACGGTAGAGTAGTTTTCATAGCTTTTAGCAATACCTTTAAACCCTGGCCTTTAGGCCGGGGTTTTTTTATTTGGAGTATGTTTGAAAAAGATCAGATTGTAAAGTTTAAAGACGCTGGAGGAACTGCAAAAGTGAGTCGAATAGATGGAGACACCATATATGTGATCGATGACTTTGGATTCGAAAATGCGCATCAAGCTCATGAACTTTTACCAATAGTACAGTGGCAAGTGGGAGCAGTTGAGCATAAGGATAAGCGAAGAGAAAAATCAGCGCCGGCGGCACAACAAATAGACCGTCTATCTGTGGACTTGCACTCTCACGAACTATTGGGGTCAACAAACGGAATGACTCGATATGAAATTTTAAACTATCAATTAGACAAGGCAAGTGCCACTGTTCGCGAAGCGCGCAGACGTGGTATTGCTAAAGTGTTGATTATTCACGGAAAAGGCTCCGGTCGTTTACAAGGAGAGGTTCACGAACTGCTCAGAAAGATGGGAGGCTGCGAGTTTTATTTCGCAGATTTCAGTGAAGGTGGATATGGTGCAACTGAAGTTCGTATTGTGAATCGTCTGCAGTAACTTTGCACCCGTTCTTTACATTTTAAGTTTAAACATTAGACGAGCCTTATCGCTTCGCAAGAAGAGGAAAGTCCGGACAGTATAGGGTAGTATGCTTCCTAACAGGAAGGCCATGCTTTGCGTGGACAGCAAGTGCAACAGAGAGTAAACCGCCTTCGGGTAAGGGTGAAAGGGTGGGGTAAGAGCCCACCGCAATTCAGGTGACTGGATTGGCACGGTAAACCTCATACGCTGAAATGTCATGTATATCGTGTTCCTTATGGACCAGGCGACCCGCTTGGAGTTTACTGCACGAGGGGTAGGCAGATGGAGCGTATTCGTGAGGATACGCCTAGATAAATGATAAGGACCCGCAAGGGGACAGAATCCGGCTTATATCGTCTAAGGTTTGAACTTGAAGTAAAGTTGCACGTTATAAAGAGAACTTTAGTAAAACGGCTTTGGGATTTAGACAAAAGATTACTCCTGGATTTATTCAAAAATGGGTGCAGGTTTTTAAAGAAAATGGTTTTAAAGCCGGATTGAAAATGCTAGGATGGCGTGCTGTAATTGCCATTTTCATATTTTATTTAATCAGAGACGGATTCCTATATCTCTTGTTGCCATACTTTATAGCAAAAGGGTATTTTGGATTGTAAGCATAAAAAAAACCGGCCTTCCAAGGCCGGTTTTTTTTGAATTAGTCTAAGGATTTAGTGACCTAAAGCACTGAGATATCGCTCACTTTCTAACGCAGCCATACACCCTGTACCTGCAGCGGTAATTGCTTGACGGTATATCTTATCCTGAGCATCTCCTGAACAGAATACGCCTGGTAGATTCGTCTCAGTTGAGTCCGGCTTAGTATGAATATATCCGGTCTCATCCATGTCTATCTGACCTTTGAAAATGTCTGTATTGGGTTTGTGACCGATAGCAACAAAGAAACCTGTTGCAGCAATGCTTTGCTCTTTGCCCGTTTTGTTGTTTTTCACTCGAACACCCGTAAGTCCTTTATCATCTCCTTCAAGATCGAGTGTTTCCGTGTTCCAAAGTACTTCGATATTTTGGGTAGCCATTACACGATTCTGCATGGCTTTTGAGGCGCGCATACTATCCTTACGGACAAGCATAGTAACTTTTGGACATAGTTTAGCTAAGTAAGTTGCTTCCTCTGCTGCTGTATCTCCAGCACCTACCACAACGACCTCTTGTCCTTTATAGAAGAATCCATCACAGACTGCGCAGGCACTGACGCCAAAGCCCATGTATTTTTCCTCTGCAGGAAGGCCCAGGTATTTGGCTGAAGCTCCTGTTGATATAATGATTGTTCTTGCTTGAACTTGAATACTATTGTCAATAGTCAAAGTATGGTATCCACCTGTTTCCTTTGCTAATTCAGTTTTAGAAACCAACCCGAAGCGCACCTCCGTTCCAAATCGCTCTGCCTGGTTTTTTAAATCTTCCATCATCGCGTTACCGTCAGTACCTTGAGGATAGCCAGGAAAGTTATCTACTTCCGTGGTTGTAGTCAGTTGCCCACCCGGTTGGAGGCCCATGTACATGATGGGACTTAAATCTGCACGAGCGGCGTATATTGCGGCCGTATATCCAGCAGGCCCTGAACCAATGATGATACAATCGTGTTGTTCCATTATCTCTTTGTTTAGAATCCCAAATGTAGGGTGAATTGGTCCAATTTTTTATCACATGACCCTATCCACGGATAGAGTTTTTTAATGAGTTATAAACGATGATGAAAATCAAATTTTTCGCAGTGCTGGGCACCCTAGTTTTAGCTGCGAGTTGTACGCCAACTAAAGTGGTTGTTCCCTTAGAGGAAGGGCAGTGGCAAATAGGTGTGACACAAGGTCGCCCACAGATAAATGATGGGTATTTACCGATGCTTGGTGCCTATGCGGCAAAAGGGGTATCCGCTACGAAAACGAATTACGGAGGTATTCAATTTTCAAGCCTTTTTTTAGGAGCAGTCCAACTTGAAGGCGGAAGCGTGGCGGCACTTCTTCCCCAGGAAGGATTTAGGCCAGGGATTTCGTACAGCTACGGTGCACAATCTTTTCTCAGTACGCGCGACTATGCCTTTCGATTTTATCCAGAAGCAGGCGTGAATGCCTATTTTGAAAATGGACCACACATTTTAAATGCATCCGTCAATACATGGTTAGATCCTACTTGGTTTTTGTCCGATTTCGGCCGCGGGCAACTATTAGCACCTTCCGTCAGTGCAGGCTACCGTTTACGTTATAAATGGTTCGAAGCCCAGTTAGAATATAAAATATTAAATCCAACGCGTGAACTACAAATTCCACAAAATTATATCCCTAGTACCTCCGGTCTTGGAGGTAGAGGAATATATTGGGGAATTGCCATAAATTTCTAGACATGAGACTATTATTTACACTTTTAATCACCAGCATCCTACTTCAATCTTGTATGGACGTAAGTGCAGCCCTGTTAGCCGGCGGCGATGGGACCTACGACTTCAAAAATGAATTGTTGGATCCACAATACCATGTAGACGAAACTAAGATTCATTTAATGGATTTCCAATCCGATAATGATACTGTCTATGCCCTGTATGTTGGTGATCTTGCTCAAATTACCACGGATACCATCATTTTTTATTTGCATGGGAACGCAAGCTCTATGGATAATTTCTGGGAAACTGCAGGGTTATTCGCGAATCTAGGCGGATCCCATCATTTTGGATTTATGATGTATGATTACCGAGGTTTTGGCAAGAGTACTGGTCGTACGACTGGTGCAGAGTCTATGGCGGCTGATTATGATGCGGTACTTGCCTTTTTGCAAACACAAGGTCTTACTAGTGATCGCATGGTAGTGGTGGCCAGTTCTTTAGGTTCACTTCCCGCCGCATCCGCTGCAGCTGCTGGTTCAAGAATCTCTATTCAAAAATTGGTCATGGAAGCTCCCCAAAGTACAGCGAACGTTATCATGCAAAACGCTACAGGACTTAGTCTACCGGCCTCAATGCTAACAAACTATAATTTTGATATTGGTCAAAACATGGAAGACTATACGGGCGAATTGCTCTGGATGCACGGCACAGAAGATCTTGTCGCGCCAATAGAAACTGCAGAAGCTGTCATGCAAAAGCATAACGGGACATATTATCAAGAAGCCATATATGCAGGAGCTGGACACGGTTTACGTTGGGATATTGGTGATGAAGAATGGTCAAAGATAGTGCTAGACTTTGTACGACATTAGGCACTAACCTAAACTGAATTTCGTACTATATTTGACCCCAATTCGGGATGTAGCTCAGGTGGTAGAGTGCACGTCTGGGGGGCGTGAGGTCGCAGGTTCAAGTCCTGTCATCCCGACTATTTTTTCAGAAGAAAAGAAATCAGGCGTTGGAAACGCCTGATTTCTTTTTTTTGCGATAAAACTTCGAATCCTATTCACTGGTGCAATTACTTTCTTATTGCATGGCATAAAAGTTGCTTTATTAAATACACTAAAACAAGGTCGTTATGAACATCAAATCAATCATTTTTGCATTATCTGCTGTAGTGCTCACATCTTGTGTAGTGGTTTCTCCCGGAACAGTAGGGGTAAAAAATAAACTCGGTAAACTCAGTAATAAAGTTATTCAACCGGGTATAGTAGGGGTGAACCCGCTCATCACACGAGTCATTACGGTTCCGACGAGGACTGTAAACCTAGAGGTCCCTTTGTACCTTCCTTCTAAAGAGGGATTGAATGTATTGGCGGAAATTTCAATATTATATCACATTGAGGCCATTCAAGCACCAAACGTTATACAAACCGTGGGCGAGAATTATGAGCAGGTCATGATCCTTAGTGTATTTAGATCTGCGGCTGCTAATGTTTGTTCACGATATATGGCGAAAGACATGCACAGTGGTCAAAGGGCGGAGATTGAGGGGGCTATTAGTAATCATATGGATAGTCTGTTAATCGATCGTGGGTTCGTGATCGAATCGGTTCTGATGAAAAGTATCAAGTTACCTCCAGGGTTATATGATGCCATTGAGAGTAAATTGGAGGCAGAGCAGATTGCTCAACGTATGGAATTTGAGCTCGAACAAGAACGTTTGGAAGCGAAGCGTAAAAAGATTGAAGCAGAAGGTACCAGAGACGCGCAGAAGATTCTAGCGGAAGGACTTACCGAAGAGATCATTAAGTGGAGAAGTTTAGAGGTTTTTGAGAATTTATCCAATTCGCCCAATGCTAAACTGATTTTCACTGATGGATCTGCTCCGATGCTTTTAAACGAGGATTTGAAGTAAGCTATATAGGCAGATATTGTCAATGTTAATTTATCCCTTTCATTACTCTAGTAGTGAAGGGGATTTTTTGTTATGCGAATGATCAAATGGTATTAGTGTGGCTTCACTAGTCTCATAAATGAAATACATCAATGAAAGAGGATGTAAAATAGTTATGCTTTATAATCGGATGGTTACTTTTTGAGAATAATAGACATGCGATACACTTCAGTAAGTAAATAGATTTGCCGTAAACAGAATCCGAGATGAAAGCACGGTATTACATATTTATTCTACTTTCCAGCATAACGGCGAGCGCACAAGAATTAGTTAGTAATAAGACTGTTTACGGGCAGATAACTTCGACGTTGTATAAAGAAGCTCGCATCGTTCGACCCATAAGACCGGCCCAGTTTCATGAATTATCCGTTTTATATGACGATTACCAATTAAACTTTAAATACGAAGATGATTATTTGGCATGTTTTTATGCGTATCCAAAGAAAATTGACTGGGAATTGACTAAAGAAGAGTTAAGAAACTTGAGAAACTTTATTCGTAGGAATGGAGGAGATCTTCCAAAAACTATTCAGCAAAAAATCAGTGTTAGCGCTACAGATGTGCAGCGCAGTAATGAATGGGTATCGGTAAAAGAGGATGATGCAGTCAACAAAGCGGAAGTAGCTAAAGTAGATGAGCCAGTTTCGAATACAGAAACGGTTACTCAGGTCGATACAGACGTCGTAAAAAGCGTTAATATAGATTCAACGACATGGACTAAACTTTCGAATGATCTCGACTCATCAAAATTAATAGTTGTAGCTAATGCAATCACTACGAATAACTCTGTCGTTGAGGGGAGCGGCACAATAAATACAGAAAATGATAATAGCGTCAAAAAAATAGATCAGATGCGGGCTTACAAAAGAAAAGGTGTGATCTATCGTAATGATACTCTATCAGTTAAGCAAGCGAAATTAATAGCCATGAACCAAAACTTTACGGCTTATCGCCAATTCGCGGCGGCACAAAGAATCCGCGGATGGAATACATTCTGGGGAATTGTTACGGTACCGGTATACCCGATAGTGATTATCACTGGACCGGCTATAGCGGTGAGGGAGTCTATTCGAAAAAGGAGAATAGAAAAAGCTGTAGAAGCGTATAACATCTCTATAATCACAGAGAATAAAGGTGATATAAAAATATTGGTACGCTAATTAATACTTCTATTGTTTGAAAATTATTGAATTTTTAACTCTCTGATCACTTTCAACTTTTAAGATATAAGAACCCTTCGACAAGTCAGAAGTCGAAAAGACCACCAAAGTACGCTCAGCGAAACGTTCGCTGCGAACTAACCTCCCAGTCACATCATAGAGATAATAAGTACCGTTGAGAGGTGTCGAAAATTCTATCGTCAAAGATTCTGAAACGGGGTTCGGATAGGTTTTAAACTGTAAAATACTCTGTTCGGGCAGTCCTACCTCATTTAGACTTTTTATGACCTGAATCGTATCTCCACACTCATTATATGCTGAGAGCGTTATCGTATAATTTAAACTTACAGTGGCGTATTGATGCGAAATGCTGGCAGCTTGTGTACTGGTTTGTGAACCATCGCCCCAGTCCCATATAAGCCCTGAACTACCTGATACATTAGCAAAGAATTGGACCAGCATGCCGTTTGCACCTGATGAGGTGATATTAAACGTGAAATTAGCGGCGAGCGCAGGGCAAGTAGATACCGTATCCACGAACGTATAGGAACCGCCACAGGTATCGGTACAGATAAGGGTAACGGCAAAAGTTCCTGCCAATCCATACGTATGCGAAGTCATTGCACTATTAGCTGTAGTACCATCGCCAAAATCCCAAGAGTAAGAGTTTAGGCCTGCAGGTTGCGCAGAGAAATTAAATGAAAGTGAACCTGCTGTGCTGCTCGTAAAACTTGGTTGAACGGTAGTACAAATGGAAACATTTTGACTTGAGCTCGCCACAGTGCCACAGGCATCTGTAACAACTAGGCTAATAACATATACTCCTGGATTAGCAAAAGAATGT